>Ga0307984_1000995_pt1 | contig 12049 bp, 20 predicted proteins | sample EllFjometageno78_FD_203169 | JGI IMG/M metagenome (GOLD analysis project Ga0307984, IMG submission 203169) | Marine microbial communities from Ellis Fjord, Antarctic Ocean - #78 | ecosystem: Environmental > Aquatic > Marine > Unclassified | place: Southern Ocean | collected 2014-10-09 | reverse complement strand
AATAAAGCTAACCTACCTGATTCTTTCTTACAGAGCATATATGAGATGAAAGCTAACTCACCTGAAAAATATGATCATCAAATATTAGGTGGATGGTTAGAGAAAATGTCAGGAACTGTATACACTAATTGGAGCAAAGGTAACTTTGTTGAACTAAATAAGACTGTGTTTGCACAAGATTATGGATTTTCGAATGATTTGACCACGTTAGTAAAAATTTCTGTTGATGATTTTAAGGAGGAGATTTATGTAAAGGAATGCTTTGGTAAGAGTGGGATGTCCACATCTCAGATAGGCAGACAGAATATTAGATATGCTGAAAACAATCTAATTATTGGAGATAGTTCTGAGCCTCGTCTTATAAAAGAGCTTAGAGACAGAGGATGTAACGTTACGGGAGCTAAGAAGGGTAAGGGGTCAATCCTATCAGGGATTGCCCTCCTACAAGACTATAAAATAATAGTAGACCCTAAGTCTCATGGGATCATTAGAGAGCTAAATCACTACGTTTGGAAGGAAAAAGGTAGTGTGCCTATAGATAAGTATAATCACTTCTTAGATGCTATTAGAATGGGTGCTATGTACCTGATTGGTAAGAGAGGAAGAGGAAGTTACGCAATAAGATAAACCCTAAATAAATAATCATGACAAAAACAGTAAGAGAAATTATTAAAATTAACGATGAGCTTTGGGATGTATTCAATGAGCACGGTGGATATGAGTACAATGATGAGATGATTTGGCAATTAGAAGGGTACGGAGCAAGTATTAATGAGATGGAGGACGATGAAACTGATCATGTGCTTAAGGAAGGTAAGGCTACTCTTGAGTATTTTGAGTGGGTGGTTAAGATGCTTAAGCTAAAAGAAAGCGAGCCACCACAATTATATTGCTAAGACGTTTAACAAGAGGGGGTAGTCAGAAATGATTGCCCTTTTTTATTTCTGTTTAATAGAAGGGGGTCTGTTTAATAAGAGGGGGTGTTTAACAAGAGGGGGTGTCATGATGTCACGTGTCATGATGTCGCATGACAAATTTGCATGACATGACAAAATTGCATGACAAAAAAACAGTGTTAAAATTGTGTTAAAAGCTTGCATATTAAAAAATAATTATATTCAAAATAATTTGGATATATCAAATATATTTTGTAGGGCTTTGCCGATTGCAAACATAAAAAAATAAAAATAAAATAGGTGTAAAATAATTATAGGATATTAATTATTTTTCGTTACGTGTATCACTTTTTTTTGACATACACAAGTTTTTAACAAAACTTTAACATTTCATTCTAAGGCACCAACACAAATTTCCGAAAAAAAATTGGAATAAAAAAATCTTTTATGTTAAAATTTGTTAAATTAATCAAAATAAATCCATGTGTCTTAATTCGCATTTTAAGTGTGTTTTAAGGGCTTCAATTTACCTCTTGCATATGGTAACATTACTTTTTTGAGTACGTTTATTAGCGTGAAATTCGCCTTTTTTCTTGTTTTAAATTAGGTTTATTCAATTTAATTTCGTAGTGAGCAAATCCACAATTTTGCGAGCTCGCATAAATATACAATACCTTATTTGCTTTTCTTCTGCAAGTAATCTAAGCTAAAATCCGTTTTATACAACTATTTTTTAAACCCACCACCACTTTTGAACTTTTTTTTGTGTTAAAGTTTTAGGTATTTCAACCCGTTTTTGTGTATTTAATCGATAAAATAATTTATCAAATGTTAAAAATGTTAAAGTTTTGTGCATTTAATCTAAATATGGTTTTTGTATGTATTAAAATTATATATTTATACCATAGTTAATGAGTTTTTAACTAACGTTCTTTAAAGTTTTGAGTAATAAATTGAAATCATGCGATTTTGCCGATTGGGTTCGGCTAATCAAAGTATTTTTAGCCATTTTAGTGCTAATTAGCTGATTTTCAAGATATAACAAAATAAACATCAAAAAACCCTTTGACATATTGACTCTTTAACCATTCATTAAAGATGACATCTATTTATAGAGGATATAATTCGTTTTATATATGGTTTCTAAAATAAATAACAATATTATGAAAACATTTAAAACGTCTGACTTCACCAAAAAAGGGATTGAATTTATAACAAAAAGGAATAAATTAAACTATAAGTCTCACCGTAAATTTAAAGCACCTAAAAAAATTGAAATAGAGGGAGTGGGAATTTTCACATACAAGTGTAAATTTATAAATAAAATGTCAGGGATTCAATATGTTTATAGTTCAAATATATTTGACGGAACAAGTCAAAGCTCGTTAAAAGTTAAATTTTGGTAAACATAAATAATAATTAATTAAAAATAATAGAAATTATGGTAAACGAATGGACTTATATTCAATACAATGATACAACAGAAATGTACGACGTGCTAAAACAAGTAAGATACGTAAAAAACGATGTAGTATTAAGGTCATTTAAACGAGAGCGAAACGCTGAAAACCATCAGTTACATTACGAATTAAATATAAATAATAATTAATTAAAAATAATAGAAATTATGACAAATAGAGAAATTAAGAATAAATTAGAAATGGGAAATGTACAATTTACAGTTTCAGGACTATATGACTACAAAAAGGATTTGATGAAATATGAAATCCGTGATGAATATGTGAACGAATTATCCTTACGCTTTGGCGGTGGTTATAACATTCGAAAGTTTACTAAAAATCAATTACACTTGTATTCTTTTTGCATCTTTGGTAACCCCTTAAATTTTCGAATAAAATATGAGGATATTAACATACTAAACAAATAATATAAACAATGAAAAACAAACTAAGTAAATTAGGAGCTACCAATAAAACAGGGTTAACAATAGCAATATTTTTTATACTACCTTTAATAGTAGCAATTACAATAAAGGTAATTAATACTCAAAACATAATATTTTAAATCATGACAAACAAGGAAATAATATTACACGCACTTAACAAGTACCTGAGAGATTTACAGAATGAAGATGCCGTATGGAATTGGCAAACAATAGAAAAAACTGAAAAATTAATTGATTACCTAAAAAAATAAACTATGATAAATATTTTACAATGTAACGTCACGGACTTAAATACTATAATAGAATTAAACGATAATAAAATAAAAAGTATCAATAAGGCGAAAATAGAGATAAAAGGCGGAGAGGATTATTTTTTACCATTTCATAACTTTTTAAAAGGAGACTTAAAAAGGTTACAAATCGAAAATAAACAATTAAACCAATTAATAAAATACTATGAAAAAATTAAGTAATTACAAGTTGAAAAAAATATCAAATAATTTAGATTATTTTTTCAATATAGCAACGGACGAAAATATAAAAGACGGGATAAATTGGTATAAAATTGCTAATAAGGAAGCGCAAAAAATAGCTAAAAAATATGACATTGATATATATAAGGTTTCGCAGGTTATAAGCGCTTTAAGCCCTCGTAACAAATGGAAACAAAATATTTTGGACGCTAATAAAGTTTGTGAGGCGTATAAATTAGGATTGCATCCTACTGATATAAAAGTTTGCACGTTTCACAGTAACAAGTTTAAAGCATTTAATATTTTATCTAACAATGTAAGTATAACCGATAAAAGCTTAAAAACATTCAATTTTGTTAATAATATAACTTATTTGAATAACGATTTTTTAACCATTGATATTTGGCACTTAAGAGCTTGTTTTAACAACTTAATTAAAATTAACAATGCATCAATAGGACGGATTGCATACGAGCAAATTAAACAGTTAACAATAAAAAAAGCTGACAAATTAGGTTTAAAAGGTTATGAATTTCAGGCAATTTTATGGTTATCAACACAACAAAAATTTAATAATTAATAAAAAATAATATAATGAAAAATCAATATATTAACACAATAAACAACATAAACGATAATTACAACAATTTAGATTTTGAAGAGCTAAACATAAATTTTGATATCGATTTATATAACAACTAAAAAAAACATAACTATGAAATATATTTTAAACATTGGTGTTAACAATACAAGCTATTCTAAGATAATAGAGCAATTAAATAACGCACGTACTTACTATTTTGAAGATTACCATTCTATTATTAAAATGGGTACTTATAAAGGTGCAAGCGAACCAACTGCAGTGATAACCTTTGAAACGTCCGCACATTATACGAGTATATTAATACTAATTGAGAAATGGTGCACTACATTAGCTCAGGAGTGCATAAGTTTAAATATTAGCGATGGTTTACAAAGTTCTAACCATATGATATATAACAAGGATTATAAGGGCTTAAAACAAAGTTTTAATATTAAATACTTTTTAACGTAATGACCAAAGCAATTATAAGGCACGAATTAACCCGACTAAATAGATTGGGTGTTGATATGGTGCACGCACGAATAAACACACGGGAAAAGGTGTTTAAAATGAGATTAAGCAATTATTTTATCAACCCTAAGATTGAGCGATTATATATAAACGAATTTAATAAAGTTTTAATAACCGCAATAAATTGTAATTAACTGAAAAATAATAAATGTATATAATAGGTATATAGATTTTTTTTATTACTACACAACTAATAATAAGAAAAGTTTATATATCTTATTAACAATATGTTAATATATAAATCTGACATCACGGCAGTATATATATGGCAGTGACAGGCTGACATGACAAAAAGACGTAAAATGAAGAGTATGTGGCTGATTTACTCACTTTCACGAATTCAATGGATATGATCCGTACACTAATATGTTTAACATGATGGGGTCTGTTTAATAAGTAGGGGTAAGTCAAATATCTTTTTCATAAAAACCACATATAAAAATTATAAAAATATAAAATAATAATTTAGCGAGGGATTATAAAACTGCAGCTCGTCAATCCTCAAAGATTGAAAGAGATGTGGATGAGTCTTGACTCGCTCTAATAAGGGTTTAAAAATTAAGGCTCTTATAGGGTGATTATTGATCAGTGTGCGAATCGCTCTTATCTATACTATAGTACTACTTAACAGACTTTCTATAAAAACAGAATGATACTTTCACACTATAGCAAAAGTATCATTTCGTTCACTTCTGCTCTTAGGCAGCGTTCACTTGTCGGGTGATTATTTCTTAAGGTATCTTTTTAATGTTGCTATACTAACTTGAAGTTCGTTAGCTAATTCTTGTTGTGTATATTCTGATAATAATTCTGATAGTAATATAGCTTTCTGTTGTTTAGATGTCTTAGAAGATCTTAAAACACTCTTCTTAGCTCTTCTATCTCTACTTGCTTTCTTAGTTATTCTTCTATCCAACTCATTTCTCCACATAGACAACCATGTATGCATCCAATGTAATGGTGTAGCTTCATCTTCAAATACTTTTATACTATGTATAGACCATTTACCATTTAACTTATGATACCATCTATATTCACCTGCAGTATCTTTAACTACTTTGTGATTATTTCTATTTGATAGTTCCGATAGAGACTCATTGCTCCAAGATGTGATTGTTTCCATACTCCTAATATACAATAACACTTATATTATACACTTCTGTTTTATTGTTATTTATCAACTATAGCTTAGAAACGAACACTTCTTAAACGTTTTGGTTATACAGTATGGAGAACGTGAAACTAAAATTACCTACTAAATTATCAGCTATTAAACTAAAGGATTTTCAAAAGTATATGTCCATAGTTGAGAAGAATACTGATGCAGATAAGAGCTTCTTAGAAATTAAATTGATGGAGATATTCTGTGGATTAAAGTACAAGAATATAGAGGGATTACCATTTGGTATCTTTGAAGATAGTGTTGCTATATTAAACGGACTATTCCAATCTAAAACGCCTTTGGTGAGACGTTTTATGATGAAGGGTAGTGATGGAGTAGAGGTTGAGTTTGGTTTTGTACCTAACTTAGATAAGATAACAATGGGAGAATACATTGACTTAACAAACTATATAGGTGACATAAGCACAATGCATAAAGCTATGGCAGTATTGTTCCGACCTATACACGAATCATATAGACATAGACAAAACTATCGTGTAAGCTCTTATAAGGGTACTGAAGAGTATTCAGAGATACTTAAGGACATGCCTGTTGATATTGCTATTGGTGCAAAGGTTTTTTTTTGGACTTTGGGAAAAAAATTATTGAGGATTATGATGAGCTATTTACCACAACAGGAGGATCTAATGCAAACGTTATCGGAGGAAGAGAAGAAGGATTTAATAGCAAGTATGCATGGTATAAAGAACTCCATGCTCTTGCAGGAGGAGATGCATTACGAATCGATGAAGCTACTATGATACCTATTCATGAGGCTTTCACATGGTTACAATATGAGAAAGAGAAAAGAATATTAGAAAACGAAGCAATTAAAAGACAAATGAAAAGATAATGAAAAATGTATACGCAATATTAGAAGCAGTAGAGAGTCATTTCAACAATGACGAACCTAATACTAACACAGTAAGGTTTGGAACTATTAATGAGGTTGACCTCAACAAGACTACGTTATTCCCATTAGCACACTTTAACATATCTCAAATAGAGTATCAAGGTACTACTATAGACTTTACTATAGACTTAATGGTTTTAGACATAGTTGACGAAAGCAAGGACTACGACGGATCATTTAAAGGTGCCACAAACCTACAAGATGTACTTAACACACAGGCAATGGTGTTAAATAAATTAGTAGAGTCGTTCAGAGGTAGTAGAGGAACTTTAGCAGAGGCACAGTTTGTTCTTAACAATAAGCCTGTTGCTGAATATTTATACGAAAAGTTTGAGAATGATTTATATGGGTGGGGTGTAAAGATAAAAGTATCTACTCCTAACGACCTAACTATATGTTAGAAAAAGAAATTGATATGGACAAGGAGATTGCCCTACTCCTTGAAGAGTACGGGCAAGAGTCTGTAAAGGTGTTAAAGAGGGAGGTTAAAATTAAGAATCTTACTGCTTCCAATAAAATGCTTAACTCTATAAATTATAAAGTTCAAGGAAGCAAGGTTATGCTATCTTTTAGTGCAGTATTAAATATTGTTGATAGAGGTAGAAGAAAAGGCAAGAAAAGGGTTTCTTCGAGAGACATACTTGATTGGATGAGGGATAAAAATATAAGACCAAGAGCCAACAGAAAGAAAGGTTTGGGGTCATCTAATTTTGCAATAGAGTCTCATAGAAATATGAAGTCTTCAGCTTTTATGATTAGTAAGGCTATATCTGACAAAGGTACAATAAAAAGATTCGCTCACAAAGGAGCAAAGATAATTAAAACAGTTCGAACGGGTTCAAAAGCATTGAATGAGCTTAAAAAAGGTTTATCAGAAGTATTAGGAAAAAAAGTAAAACAATCATTTAGACAATTAAAAACATTAAGATAAAATGGCATTACCAACACAAGACATATTTTTACGCTCACCATATTGGGTAACAATAGAAGAAACGGACTTAGACTTCGTATTATGCGATTTAAGAGTATGGACAGGAGCTTTAGTTAACGAACCTATAAAAGCAGATATAAAGCTTCGTAGTACTGCTTTAAATGGCGTTACATCGTTTGATCTTGCTGAGTTTGCAAGAGACTTTGTAGAGGTTACTTTTGCAGGAATTTCAGAGAGTAATGCAGTGTTTATTAGCTACCAACTACAAAAGTTTACAGGTGGTTCAATAGATCCATTACCTCCTTTAGAGTCTAAAGTATATCTAACAGGATTTGATGGGTATGGTTTGTTTCAAGATGGAGCCAACTCTCAATGGTACAAGCAAGTTATGCTTAGTGACTCTAATATAACTATATATAACGACACTTCTATAAGTATACCTGTTAAACAAAACTTACTAACAGGATACAAGTTACAACAATATGCAGGTAGCTATGGAGGAACTTTAACTACATTCTATACTGTTACAGGTCTTTTACCTACTGAGAACACTGCTAATATGGTTAAACAAGTTCCAACTTCTAATATAGGTGATTATGCAGATAGAATTATATTTGAATTTAACGGACAAAGAGATGAGCACGTTAACATAACTTATGCACCATGCACAAAGTATGGTAGAATATTAGTGTACTTCGTTAATAAGTTAGGGGCGACACAAACAATTACTTTTAATGGTAAAAGTGATGTGAAGATGAAGACAGAATCTAATGACTACAAGAGAAACATTATTCAAAACAATGGCACTTATGACATAACAAGACATCAGAGACATGTGCTTAATAAGAACGGGAGTATTAACTTACAAATCAATTCAGGATGGATTAGTGAAGAGGAAAATGACACTATCATAGAGTTAATGTTGTCAGAACAAGTTTGGATAGATGTAGACGCTGCAAGATTAGGTAAAGGATGGGTTCCTAAGACAAGATCTACTTGGACTATACCTGTAAACATAAAGTCTGATGAAACTCTAATAAAAAACAAACTTAACGATAAATTAATCAACTATACCTTTACGTTTGAAGCAGCTTACGATTGGATAAATACTGTTAGATAAATGATACAACCACACCTATATATAAATACTCAGAAGAAAGATCCTGTTACAGGAGAAATAATAGATAATTGGTTAAAAGCAGACTTACAGGATGGTGTTAATATCATCCTTAAAGACTCTATAAAGAAAGCTAAGGATGTTGGAAAAGTGTTTACTACTTATACCAACCCATTTACACTACCTGCTTCTAAGAGGAATAATCAGATATTCAAAAGGTTTAGTTCTAATAAAGTTTACGAAGGATTTGATCCAAGAAGAAAGTATAGTGCAGTAATTAAATTAAATGGTGTAGATTTTAAAAAGGGTTACATTAAATTAAATGTAGTTGACTTAAAAGATAATATTCCATTAACATACAGTATCCAATTCTTTGGTGAATTGGCTTCTGTTAAAGATATATTGTCTGATGGAAACCTTAGAGGTCTTAATAACATATTTGAATATGAGTTCCCTTATACCCACGAAATAGTTAAGTTAGGATTTGAGAAAGGCTTTGATGTACTTATTAATCCTGATGCAGGAATACCTGCTATATTTAACTTACAGATGACTAATGGAGTAGAAGTTGCAGGATCTGTATTACTTACACTTCAAGATGTCCAATATACTATACCTTTAACCGCAGGAGGTCCTACATGGACAACGACTGCCATATATGACTATATGTCAACTATACCTGCTTTAGGCTATACTATGACTATAACATCTATTCAGGGATACCAAAATGCTATCATATTCACTTCTGAAGATAACGGATGGCATCCTGACTTAATCTTTAATACGAATGGGGTACAGTATTTAACTGCAAATGTTCAGATAGTTCAAAATGGTAACAGTGATCCACTTGAAGCTGACGTTACTATAGTTCCTAATTACGATGGTGTTTTTAAGTTTCCTTTAATATCTCACACGAGAGGCTTTGAATATACTAACGAAGGATTTCATGAGATACAAACTACGTCTGAAATAGATTTAGACGAAGATATAACTAATGATAAGAGGCTTAATATGTACGATATTAAACCTGCTATTAGAGTAGAAGAGATATTTAACGGAATAGAACAGACTTATCCTATTGTTTTTAATAAGGATTGGATTTTCGGTACTAATGCTAACAACGCATCACCTATAAAGGATATGTATCTGTGGTTACACAATAAAGCAGGTTATGCAGGTTATTTAACTGCAGATGGAGATCCATTGTTAGATGTGTTTGAAAGAACAAGTGGTAAGTTTGTAAATGGAGTGCTTGCTGAAAACGAATGGATATTATACGATACTAATACAGGTAGTTCGGGAGCAGCTTACGATCTAAGACCTTATAAAGGTAGTGTAGGACCTAACTTCTATCAAGGTAAGCTATTGCTTAAAGACTTTGCAGGAGATGGAAAAGTAAATCTACAAGTTTGGATAATGAAATCAACAGGTGGAGTATTTAATGAGTCTCACTTTGTGTCAGGTGATGTTACTGTTGGTGACGATCCTATAGAAGTTGAGTTCCATTTCCCTGAGAACGATTATACTGATGCAGGTCAATACGATGGTCAAGAATGGTATATAAGAACAAAAGTAACTGCTGACTCATCTGTTATACAATACACACCTGAATTACATGTAACAAGATTTACTTATGATTACAATGGTTATACGCATACACAGAATAGGTTTAGTTACAACAATCAGTTTCAATCTACACCTTATAAAGTAATAGATAAGATGAGTGCTTCAGGATTAATGCCTGATTACAAGTGTATAGATTTCTTAGGTGATATGTTTAAATTATATAACTTAGTAGCTTACGAAGAACTACAATTAGATTCTTCATATAAGATTAATATAGAGAGTTACGACCATTATATGAGTAAAGGTAACAAATATGATATTACGCAGTATATAGACATCTCTAAGAGCTCTGTGTTGCGTATATCTCCGTTTTCTATGGTTACTTATAAGTTTGAAGACCCTGAAACGTTCTTAGCTATTAACCAAAAAGAAAATACAGGTGATAGTTGGGGTAATTCAACTTTCAATGTAAATAACTTCACTGAAGGTGAAACAGGCACTAATTCATTGCTATTTGATGGTGGAGAGTACAAAGTTGAACCTAAGTTAGAGAAAATGATGTACGAGAGGCTATATGAGAGAGGAACAAGCAATAGAACTTTCATACAATGGGGGTGGATGGTAGATAATTCTAAGCAAAGTATACCTGAACCTGTTATAGGGTCTCCTTTATACTTGTTTATTAACAATAAAATTATAGGTGGTACCCCTTTAGGAACAGGATATCAGTCGGTTATTCAATGGAATCTACCTTCAAATGATCAGAATCCTAACAGAGGACAGAGTTATTCTGCAAATGTACCTTCTAATGTTACTGCTGATGGTAATCAAACGCTACATTTTAACTCAGAATTTGACGAATACATCCCTGAAGCAGGAGAAAATGTTAACTCTTTGTTTAATAACTTCCATAAAAACTATATAGAGAGTATTTATTCTCCATATTCGAAGAAAATTAAGGTTGATGCATTCTTGCCACCACTTATCTTTAGCAAGTTAAAGCTTAATGACACTATAATAGTTGATAATACTGACTATTTTATAGATGAAATGGATATAAATATCACAACAGGTAAGGTAAAATTTAGTCTACTTAGAGTAACTAACATCATTACAAGAATAGAAGGAAATAATCCTGATGGAGAGCCAAATGAAGATAATGATGAACTATGGAACACAACTGAGGATATTTGGTCAACGCAACCTGTTCAGAGATTATTGGCTAAATCTGTATTTGATCAGAGGGTTACTGACGATGGAGGTATTTTAGAGTCAGAGGAATGTATAAATCATAAACTAAAAATATAATGATAAAAGAAGTATTAACAATTCTAAAGTCCCATCCCTTTTTAATAGGGGATGAGGACATAGATATAGCAAAGGGCAAGTACGAAGATCCAAGAAGTTTTAAAGAAATTATAATGCATAAAAAAAGAAATAAATAATGGCAGCAGAAGACGATAGAATAGACATCGTACTAAACGTAGAAGTAGAGAAGTCACAGTTAAAAGTTACAAAGCTAAAGTTAGAGATAGACAAACTAACTGCTTCAAGGGACAAAGCTAAAAAGATGACTAAAGAGCATCATCTTGAGGCAGATAAACTTGCAGTAGCTCAAAAGGAATTGATGATTGCTGAAAAGCAATTAACTAAAGCAGTTTCTGATCAGACATACGCAGAACAGAACTCTACTATTGCTATTCAAAAGCAAATAAAAGTATTACACGCTGAAAACTCTCAGCTAAACAAGAACTCTGCTCAATACGCACAAAATGCAGCAAGAATAAATAGTCTTAGTAAGTCAATGACTATGAACTCTGCTGCAAGTGGTGCAGCCACTTCATCGGTCATGGAGCTTGGTAGGGTTATATCGGATGCTCCTTATGGCATGAGAGGTATGGCTAACAACCTTTCTCAGTTTACCTCTTTAATGTTTTACGCTACTACTGCTGCAGGTAGTTTTAAACTTGC
>Ga0307984_1000992_pt1 | contig 12067 bp, 13 predicted proteins | sample EllFjometageno78_FD_203169 | JGI IMG/M metagenome (GOLD analysis project Ga0307984, IMG submission 203169) | Marine microbial communities from Ellis Fjord, Antarctic Ocean - #78 | ecosystem: Environmental > Aquatic > Marine > Unclassified | place: Southern Ocean | collected 2014-10-09 | reverse complement strand
CAAATTTTGAGAATGCTTCTAGTTCACGGTATTGCGCTTGATCAAGCTTAAGTGTTCCGCTTACCTTTTTCATCGACTTAATCTGTGCAGAACCACCTACTCTACTAACAGAAATACCAACGTTAATCGCAGGACGAATACCCGCAAGAAACAGGTTAGACTCAAGGAAGATTTGACCATCTGTAATTGAGATAACATTCGTAGGAATGTATGCACTAACGTCACCCGCTTGTGTTTCAATAATTGGTAAAGCTGTTAAAGATCCACCTCCCTTTACAATTCCTTTAAGAGAATCCGGAAGGTCGTTCATTTCCCTTGCAATGGAATCCTCAGAGATAACCTTTGCAGCTCTTTCCAATAGACGAGAGTGTAGGTAGAATACATCACCAGGGTATGCCTCACGTCCTGGAGGACGACGTAACAATAGACTCACCTCACGATATGCAACTGCTTGTTTAGATAAATCATCATAAACAACCAATGCTGCTCTACCTGTATCTCTAAAGAATTCTCCAACCGCAGCACCCGTAAACGGAGCATAGAATTGAAGAGGGGCAGGGTCAGATGCAGTCGCAGCAACAATAACTGTATAAGCCATCGCGCCGGCATCTTCAAGCATTTTTACCGTACCCGCAATTGTTGATCCTTTTTGACCAATAGCTACGTAGATACAGAAAACTGGCTCTCCAGCGTCATAGAATTCTTTTTGGTTGATAATGGTATCAATCGCAACAGTTGACTTACCAACTTGACGGTCACCAATGATTAACTCTCGTTGGCCACGTCCAATTGGAATCATTGCATCGATCGCCTTAATTCCTGTTTGCAGAGGCTCAGCAACTGGCTGTCTATAAATTACCCCTGGAGCCTTACGCTCGATAGGCATTTCATATAGGTCTCCAGTTATGGGTCCTTTACCGTCAATAGGTTCTCCAAGCGTGTTTATCACACGTCCAAGGAGGCCCTCGCCAGCTTTTATTGATGCAATTGTACCTGTTCTCTTTACCGAAGAACCTTCTTTTAGATCCTTTGAGGGCTCAAGTAAAACGGCACCTACGTTGTCTTCCTCAAGATTGAGGACGATACCACGTACGCCATTATCGAACTCGATAAGTTCGCCTGATTGTACATTACTTAAACCGTAGATGCGGGCAATTCCGTCACCTACTTGAAGGACTGTACCTACTTCTTCTAGTTCAGCTGCAGATTTTACGCCTGCCAATTGTTCGCGAAGAATTGAAGATACTTCTGCTGGGTTGATATCAGCCATGATTGATTCGTTTAGGGCCTAAATTTCAGGCTCATAATCGTGTTCCGTGAGTTTACGACGCAGCGTACTTAGCTGGCGTTTTATTGAAGCGTCGATTTGCTTGTCATCTATTCGAAGAATAAACCCTCCCAACAGATCAGCATCGATCGTTTCAGTTAGTTCTACCTCTCCATCATGAAGATTAGCTATTTGGGCTAAAATACTTGATTTTGAAGCTTCATCAAGTGGTGTAGCGGTTTTAACCTCTACAGCTTTGATGTTTTTTATTATACGTATTTGAGAAAGTGCTTCTTCTACAATTGTAGGTAGAAGTGATTCTCTACTTTTTGTAACCAAAATATTGATAAAACTGAAGGTTGGCTCACTTAAGGTGTCTTTAAAAATAGCCTTGAGTATTTCCTTCTTTTTATTTGGCTTAACAATGGGGCTTGTAAGCAACAGTTCGAATTCTCGGGAAGCATCAACCAATGAAGCAATCATGTGGAGTTCTGACTCTACAAGTTCTAGTTCATTCTTTTCAGAAGCAAAACCAAGGAGTGCCTTGGCATATCTGGATGCTACGCGATTACTAGCCATTGTCTTATTTCAGAGTTGATTCTGCAATGAGTTTATCAACGAGAGTTTTTTGTTTACCTGAGTCTGTCAGCTCTTCGCGAAGAAGGCGTTCAGCAATGTCAATAGATAGCTTAGCAACTTCTGCTTTAAGTTCCGCGACAGCAGCTTTTCTTTCAAGTTGAATAGCTTCTCGAGCGATTTCCACCTCTTTCGAAGCTTCAACTTTTGCTTTTGCTTTTGCATCCGAGACAACCGTACTGGCCAAGTCTCTGGATTCTTTAAGCATTGCGTCTCTTGCAGCTCTTGCCTCTTGTAACAAGCGGTCGTTGTCAGAATTTAGATTTGCCATTTCCTCGCGCGCTTTATCAGCAGAGCGAAGAGCTTCTCTAATGCTTTCTTCACGATCGTGGAGGGCCTTCAAAATTGGACCCCAAGCTAGTTTTCTTAAAATAAAGAGAACCAACAAGAAGGACAAAGTTGTCCAAAAGATTGTACCGAAAGCAGGTGTTAACAGCGTGCCCATCTAACTATTCCGCTAAGACTACAAGTAGACAAATGATGATTCCGAAAAGAGCAACACCCTCTACTAGAGCGGCAGCAAGAATCATGTTAGCACGAAGGTCGTCTGAAGACTCTGGCTGGCGAGCCATAGACTCCAACGCCGCTTTACCGATTAATCCTACGCCGATTCCGGCGCCGATAGCAGCAGCTCCTGCTCCAAGAGCCGCGAGTCCGTGGCCAGTAGTAACTTCAAAAAGAATGTTTAACAATTCCATGATGGGTTGTTTTTTAAGTAATTATAATCAATGATGTGCTTCTTGCGTAGCATCTGCAAAATAAATAGCGGCAAGAAGTGTAAAAACGTATGCTTGAAGGAAGGCGACAAGTAGCTCCAGAAAATACATGAAAACCATAAATAAGGTGGAGAACACGCCCATGCCTAATCCGGCTCCCGCTCCGAAATTTTGGTTAAAGATGAAAACCAAACTAACAAATGATAAAATAATAATGTGACCCGCTGTCATGTTCGCAGTTAAACGAATCATAAGTACCATTGGTTTAAGGAACATCCCAAATACTTCAATTGGAACTACGAGTAACTTAACAACGTTAGGTACTCCGGGTGGCCAAAACAAGTGGCCCCAGTAATTCTTGTTTCCATTTACAGATGTGATAAAGAATACAGCAAAGGCCAAAACAATTGTTACGCCAACTGTTCCAGTGATATTAAAACCACCTATGAAAGGAATTAAGCCAAGGAGATTACTTGCAACGATAAAAAAGAATGAGGTAAGTAGAAATGGGAGAAATTTATCAGCTTTAGATTTTCCGATAATCGGCACGGCTATATCATCTCTCACGAACAATACCAAAGGTTCTAGAACGTTTGTAAGCCCTTTAGGCGCTTGACCTGGGTGTTTTGTATAGCTCTTTGCCATAGATCTCATAATGATCACCAAGAGAGTCATAATAAACATCATCCCGAAAACCGATTTAGTAATAGAGATATCATAAAAGGATTCGCCGCCTTGTGAGCTAATTCCAGTATTTGGGTCTTTAATATAAACTGTGCCCGTATTTGGTCCCACCGCTGTAACTACTGCGTCTTCATCGTGAGAACCATCTTCTGAATGAAATTTTGAACTCATAAAAAGATCAAACCCTTTGCCCTTAACATAGAAAATCATTGGAAGGGGAGCGCTGAAACCACTGTGGTGATCACCAAAAAAGTGGATTTCATTCGCATCTGCGATGTGGGGAATAATAAAATCTTTAGCTACAAACTCTTTGTGCTCAACTTCATCTTGCGAGTTGTGACTCGCGTCATGAGCATCTTCTTGAACATCGTGATTTGAGTGATTGTCGTCGTTAACCTCTCCCTGTCCGTCTGTTTGAGCGGCAACGAAATTTAACCCTCCTAGGAGTATAAGAGCGGTAAATAAAAATTGCTTGGCGAACTCAGTTATCATGCGGGTAATCTGTTCAAAAAACGATGCAAAAGTACTCGCTCATTGTGTTTAAATAATTCAATCGGACAGTTTTATTTTATTTATTTTTTATAAGCTGATGAGTGGCTGATACAAATAGCACTGTGAAGGCAATGAATACAGCAAAAACTCCAAATGAAAATTGTTTAGGAAAGGGATGTTTTTGCACCAAATAGGTAGTTATAATCACAAGTGTCAGAAGAATTTTTATTGCTGTTATTCCAGTCACTGCTGTTGTGAAACTTATTGCTGATCCAGTTTGGGCTCTAGATATCCACCTCCAGGAAAAAACAGTAAGCAAAGCATATATTAAAATAACACAATACCAAATCGGGGAAGAAGACATGCCTTTGAAAAATGGAAGGACATTGCTTAGTAGCGCTATGGCAACTGAAAGGGCGGCTGATTTAAGGTAAAAACTCATAACAATTACATCGATTTAATGTTTCTAAGAACTGACCACATTCCTACACTCAGGCCTAAAAGAGCTCCGAAAGCTGTAATTAATGGCTTCTCTAACGCGAAATACTCATCTAATTTTCTGCCGCCAATCACTCCCAAACCAATAGATGCTGCAAGCGTTGTTCCAAGTCCAGCAAACCTCATTATTGTTTGCTTCCCTTGTTTTTTTGGCCGTTGTTGGGTGTTATTCTGCCCCAACTGTGATTTCATCGATCAACAATGAATTTGACTCAGATGGCATTGTAGAGGATTTTAATGATGCTAGCGCATCTGCTTTTGAAGCAGTCATTTGAGCTTGCTTTTCAACTTTCACTTCCTTTAAGCTGGTCTTGTCCTCGGACTCCCCCATGCGAAATGTGCCTAATGCTTTTGCTCCCGCTTCCACTGAAAGTTGGCCATAGTATAGATCTCCTTGTACAGTTGAAGAAGACTTGATTGACAATAGCTCAAGCACGGTAACCTCTCCTGCTAGAGTACCTTCAACATCGCAGCATAGGCAATTAATGATGCCTGAAACTTTTCCCTTTAAGCCAACAACTAACCTTCCTTTGGTTGTTAGGTTTCCTTTAAACTCACCGTCAATCCGAAGGTTGCTGTCGCTGTTTATTGTACCCTCGACAAATGTGCCTTCTACTATTCGGTTAATACCGTTTTCAGAATTGCTATTTCCTGCTCCTGAGGAGCGCTTCAATGAACCTATCATTTTGATTGCTTAGATTTTGGCGAAAGATAATGAGTTTCAAAGAAATCTCCATACCCTGTTATGTCCTTGTTTTTGAAAAGTTCGACGTAGTTTTCGCTACTTATGATAAACATGTCGTATCCGCCAGTGTTTACATCAATTAGCATCTCTCTATTTCCTGTGAAAACAGCAAAGTAATCCATTCCTTTGGTTTTATCATCAAACGATTTAACAAGAACTATCTCGTGAGTTCTACTTAATAAATTGCCTGTTATTCTTAAGTTACGTGATTCGAAAAAAGCTTTGTTAAAGTCAGATGATTTTGCTTTCACTTCATTTCCACTTGCATTTTCGACAGGGATAATGATCGCAAAATAGTGTTCTTTGTTGCTGTTAAAAACAAACGCAGGCTCTTCCTCTGTTTCCTCTGTCTGGCTTATTTCGCCTACAAAACCGAGATCTACTCCCAATTGAGCAAGCAGGGAGGCGGCAAAAATGGCTTCTTCTGTTTCAGGGCAATCAGATATCAAACGCTTTAAAGCATCAAAGTATGGGGTTCTGTCTCCCGTATAGCTTGTAAGCCCACCAACACATTGAGCTCGGAGTAAACTGTATTTACAAGCTAATGGGTTTTCTGGGCGCTCATTGTTAATCACGTCAATATCTAATAAAGTAGCTTGATAGTCTTTTTTATAGTATCGGGCTAGCATCTCCTCATATGCTATCCGCTCCGTTTCGTAAGCTTCTTCTTCGGCATCAAGAAAGTCAGGGTTTTCAATGAGGTTGGCCCACTCACTGCCTGGGTAGTTTGTTGTAATTTGGTTAGCCCAAAACTCTGAATTGCACGATTCGCAAAATGGATTGCTGTACTCCTCCTCTAGTTCTCGTTGGAGGTATGTCCTGAAAAGCTGATAGGTTGCTGTCGGGTGAAAAGCACTGCTGTCTAGTTTTTCTAACAACTCCTGCCATGTTGCAATTGCGTTTTCTGGATCTGAAAGCTTTTCTCTATAGTCTAAACCTGCGAGGTAATACGCCTCAGCGAGTAATGCTAATGAATTTGCTCTTTCTTCATCTCCACACGGAAGATCTTCAAGCATTTCGTCTACAGTAGGGAGAGATTCGGGGTCAAACTGGTCAAAGAATTCTTCGGTCTCTTCTGACTCTGTTTCTTCATCGTCAGAAAATAACACACCTAATTTCCTGGATCTTCTCCAGTGATCTTCCAGCACTCTGTCCCCCCAATAGTCATTGTAATTCTGTCTGCCTCCTACAAGTAACGCTCCATTATAAGGCCAAAACATTCCGACCCCCACAGACCCCGCCTCTGCAATGGCAGCCTCGTTAGCCGCTTCCATTTCTTCTTTTCTTCTTTCAAGGTCATCAGCCATATCCTCCCAGAAGTTTTCAATAACTCTTCTTCTGTCGAACTCGTTTAAGTCACAAAGTGCCAATAAACTATCTTGTTCTGCTATTGTACGAAGGTTCAGCACAAGGTCTGTAAGATTTGATGCAAGGTTTGTAATGTCTTCCTTCCTCACGTTGTCATCTGGGATGTATACAAGGGCGCTGTCATAATAAGCTTGAGCTATTTCATAATTTAAATCTTCCATATGAAGATCGGCTAGGCGGAGGTAGCTTTTACCCAGTTGCCTTGAGTTTCCTTCGCTAACATAAACTGAGGTTTCAAGATGCTCAATCCCCAAATCTCTTTGTCTGTCCTCAAGAGCAACTTCGGCTAGAGCAAAATAAATTTGGTCTAAATACTCTTCATTTTTATCATCCTCAAGCATGTCCTCAAGAAGTTCAACAATGGGGTCACTGTGTCCGCCCTTTCTTTGATAGGTCATGGCCTGCTGAATCTTCGCCTGAAACTCTAATTCATAAGGTGTTCGCAAATCCACCACGGCATTAAATGTCTCAATTGCCGCTTCACTATCTCCCGTTTCCCTGAGACACTGGGCTAAAATGAATAAATTCCGCGCTGTATCTTTCTTTTTATTGGTTAACTCTATTGCCGCCTCAATATATCTTATGGCTTCTTCGAAATTTTCTTTTTTAATGTGGAATTGGGCTGAAACCAAATTTGTGTGGATTCTTATCTCTTTAGAGACGTCTGTATATTGCTCAGCTTTCGCGAGCATGTTTTTTGCTTTTACTAAATTCTCTGTTCTGAGGTATATTCTTCCCAGCCAACTGTAAGACCAAGCTTGGGCGTCTCGGGTGTCAACTGTTCTGGCTAAGAATAGAAAAATTTCTTCAGATTTCGCAAAATCCTCCTTCATATAATATGCTTCCCCGATAACTGTATAGTTATCGTCAATCCACTTATTTATTTCAGGCCATTTAATAGACTTACGATCTCTTTTAGATGGAGTCATTGTGTGTCGATCAACCACTTTTGAGCATTTTTCAATCGCCCGTTCCATAAGGGGATATACTTGTTGAGATGAGTTTTCGTCTGTATCTATGAAAAGTGGAAGGATTTCATCCCAATTTGGCTCATATAGCTCCTGGATTTTTTTATCTGCCTCAAGCATGGCCTCCTTTGCATAGTGGAAACCGTTATACCTAGCTGTAGTGTTGTGATATACCCTATATGCCCTACCATCTCTCTTATTCGTGCATCCCTGCACCACAATTACTGTAGCAATTGTTAAAAATAGTAACCGGAAAAAATTAGGCATGTTATGAGTCATCAAGAGTCAACGTATGAAGTGGCTAAATTATTAGATTTTCTATAGAATTCAGTAAGAACTTTATAGTTGTGTGAAGTTGACCGATATTCGCGACGCGTGAATGGTTAAAATAAATGAGTAATAAAGAACATAAAAGACATTTCTGGCGTCAACGATTTAGAGTGACTATTCAGGAAGAGTCAACCTTTCACGAGAGAAGGGCCTATTTGTTGTCCGGAAGACGCATCACCTCTATTGTCGTTGGGTTTGTTTTTTCTGTCGCGATTATTACTTACTCAATCATTGCTTATACGCCCTTAACCGAGTTGTTAATCCCTGGATATATCGCAGAACAGTTTCGTGAAGACGTGAGTTTTACACGACAGCAGACTGACAGCGCTCTTGCTACTCTTTCTGTTCATGAAAAATATTTGTCTAATATAAAATTAATTCTAAGAGGGGAAACCCCTTTGGAAAACATCAAAGAAAATGATTCTTTACAAAGTGTGGAGGTTGTAGTAATTCCTGATGCTGGGGAAGAAGATTTGGCTTTCAGAAACAGAATAGAAGAGGAAGATCGATTTAATCTTAGAAGAGGGCCGGCTGAATTAAATGGGCTTATCGGTTTTGAATTTCAGCCTATAAAAGGTGCTATCACCTCGGATTTCGATCTTAGCCACGGACATCTCGGAGTAGATATCGAATCGGAGGAAGGCATGCTTGTTCACTCAGTCGATAATGGTACGGTTTTAATGTCTGATTTCACCGTTGAACATGGATATGTGCTTGTTATTCAACACAAGAATGACCGGTTATCCATCTATAAACACAACTCTTCGCTTTTAAAGGAAGTTGGAGATTTAGTGAGAATGGGAGATGTTGTAGCTGCTGTGGGAAATAGTGGAACTCAAACATCGGGTCCGCACCTACATTTCGAATGGTGGGTAGATGGACAACCTATTGATCCTGTTCCGTGGTTGAGTGGCGCTACCCCCGAATAGACCTAAATTTTACCATCGCTCTAAGCTCGCGCATTCTTGAATGCCATTCCGACTCTTTGAGGGATTGAAGTCTTTCCGTACCAAAATCTTCACATGTAAAGGAGGCCAATACTGACCCCACAACTACGGCTTGTTTTTTTGCTTCCCACGAAGTGTCACCCAAACGTGCTAGATATCCAATAAAACCTCCAGCAAATGTATCTCCCGCACCAGTTGGGTCAACAACCTTTTCTAAGGGCATCGCTGGGCTGAAAAAAGTCTTTCCGTCTTCAAACATAATGGCTCCGTGCTCACCTTTTTTTATTACAACGGTTTTAGGTCCCATTTTGTGGACTGCAGCGGCAGCCAATGGTAGGGTTTTGAGGCCTGTTAGCTGTCGTGCCTCTTCGTCGTTAATCATAAGAACATCCACTTTAGCAATAACTTCTTTTAAGCTATCCATTGCGATATCCATCCAAAAATTCATCGTGTCAAGAACAACCAAATCGGGACGCGAAGAGATTTGGTCTAAAACCGACATTTGAACCGAGGGGTCTAGGTTGCCTAGCATCACGTATTTCGCAGACTTGGAGTTCTCCGGAACAACCGGAACCCACCCTTCTAAAACGTTTAATTCCGTTGTTACAGTGTCTCTTCCTATTAAATCTTCGTGATAGCTTCCTTCCCAAAAAAAGCTTTTACCTCCCTCAATGGTCATTAACCCATTCGTGTTTACCCCTCTTGACTTAAGAGTAGATAAAAACTCCTCTGGGAAATCCTCTCCAATTACGGAAATTAATTCCTGTTCTCTCACAAAGTGTGATGCTGCTAAGGCTATATAGCTGGCAGCTCCGCCCACAACGCGATCGGCTTTTCCTGAAGGTGTTTCTATAGAATCAAAGGCAACAGTACCGACAATAACTAGTGACATAAAAAAGCTGTTTTATTGAAATAATAATAAGACACACAAAAGTATTGCTTAATGTCCTTCCTTGATGTATTTTTGCGCACCAATCTGAATTCCTCCTTAGCTCAGCTGGTTAGAGCATCTGACTGTTAATCAGAGGGTCCTTGGTTCGAGTCCAAGAGGAGGAGCAATAGGAGAAAGGGCTACAGAAATGTAGCCCTTTTTTATTACCCCTACTGTAACACAATTGTAACACAAATACAGAATAAGGGCTAACATTTCCCGTTCTGAATAATTGTATCTTGGTAGTCTAAATTGATTAAATAGTTATATTTATAAAACATATAGGCTTCAAATAAGTGTGCTATTGCACTTATTCGAGTGTTGGCAAACATTAAAATTAAATTAATTATGAAAATTATATTTGAATATAGAGGCTTATTCACCGAATATTATAACCAGGTTGTTGATCTTGAAGAATTACGTGCTTTGGTTAAATCAGCTGAAGAAGAAGGAGAAGATTTTGGAGATTATCTTATCCAAAAAGCATATGATGATGGGGATTATGAAATCGCATTAACTGATAGCGGTGAACCAAAAACAGAAATTATTAAAGTATATACCGAATTGGATAATAGTCTCCCAAATAATAATTCAGAAAGAATTTCATGGGAAAAGAACCAGGGTAGTCGTGGTTGGAAAGTCAACTTTTCTTTTACAGAAAATCCAGGATTCAAATTCTTAACTGATTTATATCTCGAGGAAATTTTAACTGAAAATGAATCAAAAGAAAATAAAAAAAATGGGGTAAAAATCAGTGTTCAAATTTGGTATAGAGGAGTCATTCGTTTCAATGAAGTTGAAATAAAAGACAACTCTTTCGATAGTAATCTTTTTAAGATAAATCAAAATTATAATGAGCTAGGTATTGATTTAGAATTTTATTATGATAATGAATTATTAAACACAGCGGACGAAGAAGTTCAATCTGATGGAAAAGGTTCTGATTGGACTATCTCTAGCTGTGGAATAGTTGATCAGAATGATATAGATTTAATATTGTCAGATTAGTAAAAGAACAACTATAATAAAAAGATATGAGTCCCCCGGTTGTTACCAAAAGCGGAGCATTTACAATTACAGCGGGACAAATGACATCAGTAAGCCACTTATTTTAATTGTTCTCGTAGTTCATTAATATAGTAGCCTTTAAGAGTAATTAAAAAATCTACCATACATAAATCGTACATCTTTTATTCTTAACTATCCTTATTCCTGTTATTAAACCGTTACTCCAAAAACAACAAAACCCCACCAATATTAACGTTGATGAGGTTTTTATGTACACAGGACGACTCAGTTCTCGAACTCTTTTACAAAGACTTAGTACAGCTCTACGACTTGAAAGATTTGCTTATACACGAGGGTTTGAGCGATTATGCCACGAACCACCATATCAGTCAAGACTCTCAGCGTAATTCAACACTACAGTTAGGGAGTTAAACTATAATAGTTAAGAATAGAATGCAATAGAATAATTCTGGTGCGCTGTTCTTAACTTGACAAACCCTTACAAGATGACATACCGGGGATATTACTAGCCAACGCATTTAGATGTGACTCTTTAACTTCTTCTAGCTTCTTCAATAGCATCCATATCTACTTTCCCTTGACCTGAATCAACACTATAGGCAACTGTTTTTCCTCCTCTCGTTTCAATAGTTACATCATCCCAAGTTTTTGCATCATCTAATTTATAACCAATAAATATAGCAATAACTCCTGCAATAATAGGAACTGCAGCAGCAGTCTCTGAATGCTCTAATAAATAAAAACCAAGCATAATAGCTGCGCACCCTCCAAAAAAAGCAGGTTTATTTTTAATCTTCATTTCTCGGTCACCAGTTATTGTATTATAACTTATTGACGCAATATCTTCAAATAAAACACTATGTTGTCCTGTAGTGGTAGTAACACTCATCTTTTTATTTTCCATATCTAATGCGTAGCTTCCATCATTCCTTTTTATTTCTTCTTTTTTTACTTCTGACATTTTTTTTAATTAAATATATAATGCTAATTATTTATTATAAACAAGGTATAGTGTAAATATAATGCTTTATGAAATTAACCTACTCTTTTTATTTATTAGTGTTTGACCTTCTATTTTCGACACAGAAAGTGATTAGCATTGATTGTCAGAAACTTACACTCACAAGGTGCATATAGAGTACAAAACCTTCCTTTTTCAATAGATTCTTTTCATAAACTATAGTGAAACTTGGTCATTACAGCGATTTAAAACAAAAACGAGAGACAACCTTTCGATTATCTCCCGTTATGTACCCGGAGCGGGAATGACCTTCGCGCTCACTTCGCTCGGCTCGGTGAATCCTGGAAGGTTGGCTTACTCAACGAATCAAAAGAACGCCCAAGAAAGGTTGTGGTACGTTTTTAGGGTTTCTCTCCTCTTCAAAAACAGAACTCTGAAGGCTTTGCCTTCTTTCTTCGATAGTGCTGCAACCAATCTCCTCAAGCAAGCTTGGGA
>Ga0307984_1000986_pt1 | contig 12091 bp, 4 predicted proteins | sample EllFjometageno78_FD_203169 | JGI IMG/M metagenome (GOLD analysis project Ga0307984, IMG submission 203169) | Marine microbial communities from Ellis Fjord, Antarctic Ocean - #78 | ecosystem: Environmental > Aquatic > Marine > Unclassified | place: Southern Ocean | collected 2014-10-09 | reverse complement strand
CTAAAGAGCAGCTAACTCCGGGCTTTCTGTCTAAGTACGGCGGAACACTGGCGACAGGCGCTGCCGTAGCTGCTACGTCCGGCGCGTTTAACGAGCTTCCTATGGAGGAAGTTGAAGACCCTTATGGCGGTTTGTCTGCCTCGGAAAACCGCCTAAAGGAAAACAGGGAAAAATTCACTGTAGGTTCTGCGGGCCTTCCAAAGTATATTTCTTTGAGCGACACGATGGTAACCCCAAATTACATGCAGCAGGCCGCTAGGGGCGGAGAGATGTTCCCACGCCGTAATGGTTATATCGCGGGCCCCGGAACTGAGACCTCAGATGACATCCCTGCGATGCTCTCTGACGGGGAGTTTGTAATGACCGCTCAAGCGGTCCGCGGCGTTGGTAACGGAAACAGACAACAGGGAGTTCGTAAGATGTATGATATGATGCGAGCTTTTGAAGGAGGCGCAGTAGCATAATGGCTGTACAAGAGCAAATCGTCACGAACCGCCAAGACCCGGCAGTAGAAGCTTACCGCCTTGGTCTTTTAGAGGACACTCAAGGCTTTGTTAAAGGCCAGATTGAATCGGGTCTGGCCCCACCTGACTACCAGATTGCCAATTTGGCCCCCAATGAACAGGCCGCAATTTTGGCGGCTCAACAGGGCGTTGGTTCTTATCAGCAATATCTGGACTCCGGGCTTGCCGCAATGCAGCAAGGCTCTAACGCGCTGGCGGGCTCCGGTGCTCAGTATGACCCTAATTCCTATCAAAACTACATGAACCCTTACGAAGACGCTGCGGTTCAGTCGGCTATGGGCGACATTCAACGATCCAGTGACATTGCGCAGCTTGGAAATAACGCAAACGCCGTAGGGGCGGGTGCTTTTGGGGGCTCGCGGGACGCGATTGTTCAGTCGGAACAAAACCGCAATACCTTGGATCAACAAGCACGGACCGCGGCTCAGATGCGCGCAGCCGGGTACGGACAAGCCCAGCAGCTTGGTCAGGGTGCTTTTGACTCTGCAATGAATCGTCAGCAGACTATGGCGAGCACATACGGTGCGCTTGGTCAGGGCCTCGGCTCATTGGGGCAATTGTCTTCTAGCTTAGGAACTGCCGACCTCCAGAACCTTTCTCAAACGGGCCTTACCGAGCGCGGCGTTCAGCAGGCAGGTTTGGACGCAACGCGAATGTCGAATTTACAGCGTTATACTCAACCTTACCAACAGTATGGCTTTCTTTCAGACATTTATTCGGGTACTCCTACGGGGTCCTCTACACTTACGGCTTCCTCTATGCCTCAAGTGTCGCCTTTTCAAACCGCTGCGGGTTTGGGAATAGCTGGTTTAACCGCGGCGTCGGGTGCTCAAACTGCGGGGTTATTTTAAATGCCAAATGTAATGAACAGGCCTTTGTTTCGGGGGATGGGTGGGCCTTCCCAACCGATGCCTCAAGATATGATGCCTCCGCAAGGAATGCCTCCGCAAGGAATGCCTCCGCAAGGAATGCCTCCGCAAGGAATGCCCCCGCAAGGAATGCCCCCGCAAGGAATGCCTCCGCAAGGAATGCCTCCGCAAGGAATAGACCCTGCAATGGAGCAAGCTCTTATGGGCGCGGAATCTTCCGGGCAAGACATGGGCATGCAAATGGCCGGAAACATGATGAGCACAATAGACGGCGCGGAAGACTATCAATCTTTGATAGACGGAATTCGAGGCAACAGCCTGCCTTTAGAGCAGCGTTATCAAGAGCTTGCGGGCCTTGTTGGCGAGCAAGACGCTATGGCAACCCCAGAATCTGTTTTAGCTTTGACCCAGCCGACCATTATGATGACCGAGCAAGGTGCGATGGACAGCGGCATCGGCGAGTTGATGCAGGGCATTTCCGGAGACGTGTCTATGGAAGGCCCGATGGAAGAGGGCGTTGGCTCCCTCATGGCAGCGGGGGCGGGAAACACACCACCCGTAAATTTTAGGAATGGCGGACCTGTAGAGGTTCGCGGATATGCGGGTCAAAAGCCTGATTCCTCGGACGTTCGTCCGGGCGGCGGTAGCCGTATAATAAATCAGGCTGAGAAAGATGTATCTCAGTACGAAAAGTTTTTTGCAGGCGGCTTTGACCAACAAGCGCGCGCCGCGGCTCTTGAAGAACAGAACAAAATGGCACGAGCCCAGATGTTGTTTGACATTGCGGGCACTGCTTTGAATTTTGCTGGTCAAACGCAGGGCGGTTCTATTGCCGAGCGCTTGGCTAATTCCGCGTCGCAGACCCAGCTAACCGACAAGATCGGACAGCGGTCCGCGGGCATGTTAGCTGCCAAGCAAGCTCAACAGGCGGAAGATAGTCAGATGCGTATGCAAGCAAGACTAGCGAGCTTGAGTCAGGCTCAGACGGATGAACAGAACAAGCAGGAATTGCGGGTAGCCGGGGCTGGGTCAACAAAAACGGCCCCCGATATGGAAACTATTTATACGGTTGATGCCGACGGAAATCCAAAGATTTACGATCAATTTAACATGAAAGACGACGATGATATTGCTAGGTTCAAAGCTTTTATTGACTCTGATAATCAAGCAAAACTAGACTTTAAAATTTATGATGATGAAACTATTAAACCCTTTATAAAGGCTAAAGAATCCCGTCTTACTGGTGAGGTTGAAGGTCAAAAAACTTTGTCCACAGAGTATATTGTTAAACAACCGTTCAGTGTTACCCGAAACGGGGTAAAAGTAGACTTTAAAACAGGAGAGTTAGGGTTTTTTACTCAAAACGAGCTAGACAGACACGCTAGCTCGCTGGGATCGATTGCATCTGGAACAGAAAGAGTAACGCTTTATCCTATCGACGGAAAAGGAAACCCTGTTGCCTTTCCAAAAACCAGCACTCAAATCGCCGCTCTTACAGGGCTAAACGGTGGTTACACAGATGACCCTTCGGCCTATGTTAGTCGGCTAGAAGAAGACCAAGCAAATAGAGAAGCCAAGGGCAAGTTTGTACCAAAAACTTTCTACCTCACCAGTTCTAACGGGACAACGAAACGTCAGACAATAAATATATCGGGAAAACAGGGCCTAATAGACGCTGAAGCTCTTGTAGCACTTGGTTATACAACTGATTCCTCAGAATCAAATGCCGCGATAGCTGACGCTCTTGCCATAAAACAACAAGAACGCGGCTTTAACGCGGTGCAGTTCTATAGGAAAAATGCAGACGGGAGCTTCGATAGAACCGAAGTAAATGTCGTAAACGCAAAAGGGCGAAACAAGGCTTCTGATCTTTTAAAGGATGGCTATATAACGGATAATGCCGCGGCAAACAAGGCACTTGATGAGATTTACGGAATAAGAAAAGAAAAACGGACGGAAATGCAAACCATCCAAGCCGAGATTCGCGGTCAAACTTTCCTTAAAATGGCCGAGAAACGGGCCGAAGATATGACTATTTCCAAAGAAAAACGGGGCGTTGCCACCCTTCTTTTGAAAGAGGAACGCGCAAAACTTGCTCTTATAGAAGCAGAAAACCGCGCAAATGATCGCACACTTGACACTGAAGCAAGGGCTCTAGCGCGTAAGAAGGCCGACGAATATAGAGGCGAACTTATTGCCGTTCGTGCTGGACTGCGTGAAGTTAAATTGGACATAGCCGCCGAAAAACGTGCTTTAGAGACTGCTGTTGCCGCAGAAGGCAGAGACGCAGTTGCTCCGTTTACAAAAACAATAGGCGACAAGATTTATCGCATTGATTTGTCTAAACCAGAAGCCGACCAAATCACGCTTCTTGTAGATGAGGCTACTATTCCAGATGTGTTTGGAAGTGGAACTACTGGTAAAGTAATGAGCCTTGTTTCTAACGAAGACCTTTTGTCCAAGTATGCTAACAACACTTTGTCCAAAGAGGCGGATGGAATTTCGCCTACAGATATGGAAGCCGCTTTAATTGCCTACACTTCTCCCACCAGCACGGCTTATAGCGCCGATGCAAAATCGGTTGTTTCCACTCCCGGCAAAGCTCTAACTTCTACAATGATTGACGCTTTACGGGCTAGAAGGTTAAACGGTCTTAGCGTTCCAACCGGAGTATATTTCCCACAGGATCAGTTGGATGCGGATGTCGATGAACGTTTGAGGATTAATAATGGTTTAGACCAACCCCCTCCAATGACCGAGTTTTTAAGTGACGCCGCTTGGGGTTCTAAAGCGTTCGTTCAAAACCTCCTAAACAATGGATTAGAGTTTTTTCAAGCTCCCGCGTATTTTACAGAAGCTAAAGACGCCATAGAAGCTGTAAAGAACCTGAACCAAGAGTTTTCTACAATATTTTTGGCGGCTGTAGAAATCAGGGACAGTGTATACCAAGGTAAGAAGCTGGACGACTTAACACCAAAACCTTCCGCGTTTTGGGGAACAGGCCGTGACGCGGCTCGCTCTAAGGCTCTAAACCTTTACGAGCGTTTATCGCGTACAATAAAGATAGCTCAAGACCAACTCTCCGATCCAAGTATTCCTATGCCGCAAACTGGACCCGGGTCAGTTCAAAAGAAACGAGAGATTCTTCAAAAACTAAAAGACCTTAAAGCAGGGTACGGTGTACTTGCGGGCTTTGATTTAATATCAAGAGGGATAGACCCACAAAGCATAGATCGTTCAGAAAGAGAACAGGCGTTTATTGACGAACTAGACAGGCTTTCTTCGGAAGGAAAACCACCATAATGACCGATCCAGCTTTTTTAATTGATTCTCAAGAGCCCGTCGTAGCGGAACCTGTTGTAGAACCTGTTGTACCAGACCCCGTCGTAGCGGAACCTGTTGTAGAACCTGTTGTACCAGACCCCGTCGACGCATACGTTGTAGTTCCTTCACCGTTGGCTGATAACGGTTTTGACTATTACGATTTTCGGCAGAACGGTAGAATAGACTTTTCTCCGGAATACTTCGAAGATATAATGAAGTTATATGGCTCTAGAAAAAAACTTCGTGGAAACCGGGGGCGTGGAGCAAACACAGAGGCCACCGTAGCACCAAGCACATATACTCCGACACAAGCCTTTGCTATTCAAGCCGCCGCGGAATTTAATGCGCGAACCGGAATGGGAGACTACCGAGCTTTAAAAGACGGAACTTCAAAGTTTAGACCCGGCGTAAAGCTTACAGACAAAGAGATTTTAAAATATATCACAACGATGGAGGAAAAAGGCTTTTTAGAGAGCCTTGGAACGCGCCTTGTTGAAAACGTGCCGTCAGCCGCGGCCTTCGGAGCGGCGTTTGCCGCGGGTAAAAAAATTCAAAGCATTACACCTGCTTTGCAAGGTCGTCTTTCTTTTGGGCATCCTACACTTGACCGGGTTGCTCAAGCGGGTCAAACCGCGTATACCGCAGGTCGTTTTGCAATCCCATATATTACTGGGATTGCGTCCAGTATATTTAGTGCGGATTACGGGGAAGCTTTTGGAGAATTGTTTTTAGGCAAAAAGACGCTTCCTACGCCCGACACTTATTCAACTATGCGGGCTGGAGAAGTAGCTGCGGACGTTGCAGCTTTTTCACCTTATACGTTTTTTGCAGACCGTGCGGCCTCAAACATGTTGACCGATTATTTCACTAACAGGTTAGCTAATAATTCGGACATGTTTGGAAGAGGGTTTAACTTCTCGGAAACCGCGTCTACTTCCTTTGGACAACAATGGAAAAATGCGCAGAAAGTAGCGTCGAAAAAAATAAATACACGAGGCGAACCTCGTGTATTTAAAGGAAACGCGGTCCCCGGTCCTTTAAACATAAACGATTTAAACGAGCGTGGTGTGGCCGCTGTATTACAAGGAAAGACAGCCCCCGGTGTTCTAAGAATGTTACTGGCTATTGAAAACGGTTTAAAAACCGCCGGAAAAGACGCTCAAAAAAATCTGAAGTTGACTCTTTTTTATGAAACGGTAGCCGCGGCAGGCGCTAGTATTTTTGTAAAAGGAGCCGCTGAAAGCAACCCTTTTGGAAGTTCTGAAACTGTTGCCGAGTTATTTGGGGGCATAGCCGTACCTATGGCGGCAGGCCAAACAATAGTAGGAATTGGCAAAAAAATAGGGCCTTATCTCGAAGCATTAAATCAAAATAGAAAAGATTTGGGACTAGCCCGAGGAACGGCGCAGACTTTTAAAGACGCGGTACAGGGGGGTAGGGACCAGCGCGGGTTCCTTATGCTTGTAGATGTTTTAGAAAGAGCGGGTTCTTTAGACGATCCAAAACAACTAAACGAGCTTATTGCATCTTTAGAAGCCGCAAAAACAGTTGACGGAAACAGGCAAACAGCGGGTCAAGCTTCTAAAAACCCGGCTATTATGGCAATGGAAGCTGCTTTAGCCCGAGACTTCGATAGCCTTAATGCGGCTCAAAAAGCTTCTAGACAAAAAGAAGTAGATTTTTTAGAGGGCGTTTTAGAACAACTCGCTTTTGCTGAGGGGACGGAGTTTTCAAAAGAAGCTTTTACTCTTGGAGCTCAAATAAAAGAAGTTATACAAGAACGGGCCTTAAATGCGCGTCTTGTATCCGCGGAACAAAATCTTTTGAAAGCTTTTGAGCAAGTTGAATCTTCTGGAAAAACTGTTTTAGGGCCAGATGGGCAACCTTTACCCGCCGCAGAAAAAACCGCTTTAAACAACGAAGGCGTAATGGACCTTTCAGAGCGTTTGTTTGAAATGCTAAAAGCACAAAAAGGGTTCGCTCGTAGTCAACAGGAAACTCTTTATAAAAAAGTTGGAAACCTTTCTGTCGATGAGTTTTTTACCGATGACGGAGCCGTTTCAACAACCCCTAAATTTCTCCGGCTTCTTATAGACCAAGACGATGTAATTGAAGAAAGTTCTGTTAAAAAAGAACTTGCGGCACTTTATAGGTTTGCCCAAAGACAGTCCGACGCTCTAAATTTAAACTACGATTTATCGGTGGAAAGACCTGCTGCGGAAAAATTTGGTCAAGCTTTGGATAAAAACACGGCTTCTTTTTCTTTGGAAATGTTTGAACGTTTTAGAGAAAACCTTGCCCCTCAATTAGACAACGCGGGGGTTCCTGAAGTTGTTACTGATCCAATGATTCGTCAGGTCAGGGAAGCCCGAAATCAAGTTTCAAGAAGAGGCAGCAAAGACCGCTATGATCTATACGACAGCTTTTTAGATGCGCTTATAGAAAAACAAAAAACGCAAGCTCCAGACGTTACGGCTCAAACTCAAAACGCGGCGCAGGATGCTGCGGCTCGTGATTTCGATGACCAAGCCAGTGTTCTTTTTCAAGGCTTGAACGACGGTGAAACGCAGTCATTCAATAACTTTATGATAAGCATAGAGAATTTAAACCCTGCCGAAAAAGCTGGAGCAATTCTAGAGTTTGTTGCTGAAAACAGCATGAGACCAGATACTCATCCGGGTAAGATTCTAGCTGAAAAGATGGACTTTTTAGCTAACAACCCGTTAGTAAAAGTTCCCGATGCAAGTCAGATGGATTCCGCAGGTATTTCTCTATCGGACCTTAGACAGATTAGAACAGAGGCTTTAGACATTGCTCGGGATGGTCAAAAGACACCTACGGTTCGAAGGGCGGCTGGCTTGTTTGCATCTGCGGTCGAAGACGACATCTCTAACTTTTCTAATTTTGGAGGTGGAGACACTTCTTCTGCGCAGATAAAAGCTTTGCAAGATGCAAACGCATTTACAAAAGCTTTCTCGGATGTTTTTTATCGCAGCTACGTTGGGGATGCTCTATCTCAAACTAGAGCGGGCGCTTATAGAATTGCTCCGGAAACTATGGGGGCTAATTTTACAACCTCTCGGTTTGATCCTAATTTCTTAAAAATTAGAGATATAGAAGAAGTTGGTAGGTTTATGAGGGACCAAGGAATACCCGGCGGCGAAGGGGCTTTGGACTCCGTTAATGGAGTTATAGAGCGTATAATTAGAACCGCTAGGGCCGAATCTATTAATCCAGAAACGAACGCCGTTTCGCAAAAGCTTTTGCGTCGATGGGTACAAAAAAACAAACAATTGTCGGAGGTATTTCCAGAAGTCTTTGCAGACCTAAATGAATTTGAGGTTGCCAAATCGATGTTTGAAAGAACGGCGTCCGGTGTTTCTGCACAAAGAGCGGCGTTAGATAAACAGATAAATTATACCAGCGTCTTGCGTAGTAAAACAGGAGAAGTTAGGACAAATCCCACTTCGGCAATTGCAGAAGCAATGGCTGCGGGAAAGGATCAGGTTCCAGCGTTAGCTAGGTTAATTGATGTTATACCTTCTAAAGGAGCCGTTGAAAAAGCGCCTCTTTACGAAATAACCGACCCGGCAACGGGAATTGTTACTAAGTTTTTTGATCGTAAAGAAGCTAGGGCGGCTCTAGAAACCATTCCCGGAGGAAAAATTTCTCAGAAGAATTTGTCCGTCACTCGCGACGAAGCTTTGGATGGATTTAAGTCTTCGTTTTTTGAATACCTCGTATTTGGACAGGCGGGAGGTCGAGGCGGCTCTTCGATACAAGACCCTTTAAAATTATACCGAGACCTTTTTGAAAAACGCTTGGTTGTCGGTGGAAGAACGTACTCTCGTAGAGGTGACAGACGACGTTATGACACTCTCACAGGATATTTACAAAAAAAGGGTGTTTTTAACGACCAAGAAGTTGCGGGCTTGAAGAAAACTTTAGAAGCATTAATCTCAGCAAAAACCGATGATGCCGCGGGAATGCTTGGAGAAAACTTTGAAGAGGCCAAGCCAATCCTAGACTTTGCGTTAGCAATCTCAGGCTCCGCAATCGGTACAAAATCACAAAGCTTGTTGATGGGAGGTCAAGGCGGACCGGGATCAATTATTGCCGCAGGTAAAGGTGCCGAGGCTATGCGCAACATCTTTTTACGGATGCCTCAAAATCAACGGATGCTGTTTACTGCGGAATTGATGCAAGACCCCAAATTAATGGCACAGATGCTTAGAAAATATGGGGATGGTGACCAAAAAAAAGGCGTTGTGCAATCAATTGTAGATTGGTTAAAAACCAACGGGTTTTCTGTGGCTCCTCGCAGGGCATTTAGTACATCTGTTCAAGGGGACCGGGAACCTACTTCAGAACAGTTTGACCCCGGAACCTTTAAAAACTTACCCTCTACAACAGAAGGAGAGTTTGAGCCGGAAACGTTTAAAAGGCCCGGTGTTTTAAACTTTCCATTAAACGAGCAACAGGGCGCAGTGGCTCCACCACCTAGACCCCCTGTTCAGAGACCTTCGCCTGCGGTTCCTCCCACCACGCAGGCGAGGGCCGTACCTAGTCCCGTCCCGGCTCCAGCTAGCTCTGGTCCGGTTGATAGGACTAGGTACGCAGCCCTATTCCCAAATGACTCCATCTCTGGTATGATGCAAGCAGCCTACGGCGGAGAAGCTAAGAAGATGCGCCGCGGTGGAATTGCAAGCTTGTTGGAGTAACTTATGGATTTCAGAATTCTACAAGACACTGAACGCCAGATGTTACGAGACGGTAAATCATCCGCGGCAATAGACGCGATGAAAACAGCCTACCGTCAACAGGTTTTTAATCCTGACGGGTACTCGCAGGCCGCGGGCCTCGGCTCTTTTGCCAGCGGCGGCGAAGCATACGGCCCTCCTCCTGTTAGTGGACCTGTGCCGCAAGGGATTAACAAAAACATCGGAATGGCAGACGGAGGCGAAGTTATGGACGGTATTGGTTCTTTAAACGAAACAGCGCGGAACATGACTCGCGGACCGCGGGGCATTGGCGCTTATCAACAGTTCGCGGACGGCGAACCTCCTCAAGTTAGGCCTCAATCTCGCCCTCCTCAAGTTAGGCCTCAATCTCGCCCTCCTGAAATGCAAGAAATGGCTGAAATTCGGTCCTACTTAGATGGTTTGCCAGAGGCTCCATCAAACTTGCGACCAATGGCAAGACCCGAAGTCGAAGAAAAATACTTTCAAATAAACTCTTATGAAGTTGAAGGTCAGATGCAAAACGCCATTGATTTTAAAGACGGTATGCGCCTGTCTATGCAGGATGTTGAGAATATAATTAGAGGTAATCGCACTGCGACAGAACCTATGATAGGAAGAGAAACCGGAAAAGAAGTCTTAGATTTTTTACAAAAAAACAACCCAACTTCGCAAGAGTTTATTGATTACTTTAGCTCTGCGCGGCTTGCAGGGGGTGGCGAGGCTTATCAACAGTACGCGGACGGCGGCTCTGTTCCAAGGCAGACTATGATTCAAAACCAACCGCACATGTTGGCTTACATTAACCCAGAAGAAGAACGGATGCTAAGGGAGAACGGCGGGGCGGGCCTTCCGGGTCCGGGCGGCGTTCCGGCTTATTGGAATTTGTTTGAGCCCAGCACTTGGAAGGGCGGTGAGAACTACACTCCCGGCGCAGGGTTTGAAGGTCTTACTTCGGGGTCGTCCAATTCCGCGCCTGCTGCAAGTCAACCGATCACCCGTTCCGCCACAACGCCAACTTTCGATAATTTAACTGCCGCTGCAAACGCAGGATATCACGGGCAGGCCGTAAACATTGCGGGAAAAGGACTTCAAAAAGTTGAGTTTGCAGATTCCAATTACGACAAGAAAATGTCTAACGTTTCAGCCGCGGGACCTAAAGAATCCGCAGGAATTACGACGCTGTCTGCAAAAACATACAATAAAGCTAAAGATATCTTTAACCCAAATTCTAAGGCTATTGCAGCAATGCGCGGCTCTGGAATTGCGGGAAACCCTAGCGATCCAAGAAATCAGGGGCTAACAATGTTCCCCGGTCCCATAAGCTTGGGTCTTAAAGGGTTGGCTTATCTTGGCGGGTTAAGAAAAACTGATCCAATTGTTAAGGTTACAGACGATAAAAATGTTTATCAATCCCGTGCCGGAGAGTTCTACATTGTAAACAGCGTTACAGGGTTGCCTATGATGGTTGAATCACAGGATGACTTGTCTTTAAGTAGCTCCGCGAAAGAACGCATGGACACCATGATGGAAGGCATGATGAACAATTCTGACGAAAGCGGACCCGAAACGGGTGGAGTTACTACGGAAACGGGTGGAGTTACTACGGAAACGGGTGGAATTACTACGGAAACGGGTGGAATTTATTCCGGACTACCCCCGGCACCGGAGTACATTACTTCAAGCTTTGTGCCTAATACACAAATGTTCGCGGAAGGCGGGCCTGTTTTCATGAAAAACGCAGGTTCGGTGGAAGTGGCAGCAAGACGAGCCTCAAACGAGGACTTAGACAACTTATCGGCGATGATAAAATCAAACTACGGTTTTGATCCTGTTTCGGTAGCCTTGGAGCAAGGGATTGATCCAGAGTTGGCTCTTCGTGTTATGTATGAAGAAAGCAAGGGCAAACAAAGTGCGGGCAGCGAGAAGGGCGCTCGCGGTTTGATGCAATTAATGCCGGGAACCGCCAAAGAGTTGGGTGTTAATATCGACGATGCACTGGAAAACTACACGGGTGGGTTACGCTATTTAAAGAAAATGACAAACCAATTCGGTTTAGAACTGGGTCTAGCGGCGTATAACGCAGGACCGGGAAATGTAACGGAGTACGGGGGTGTCCCCCCGTTTAAAGAAACGCAGAATTATCTTCGGATAATTGCGGAGCCGTTTACAGGAAACAGCGTTGAAAGTATTATTAATACTGGCGCGGAAAACTTTATAATGAACCAGCCTGTATTTAACGCCGAAGATGTAGCCCGAGGTCGTGGAGTTCGCCCACCAAAAAGACCGCTGTTTATCGACCAGCAGTATTACGAGGGCATAAGACCGCAATCCCGGCCTGAAAGTATGTACCCCGCAATGGATCAAGGCGTGGAAGACGCGGTAATGGAAGCTATACAGGGCCAAAATCTGGAAGATAAATACTCGGTGGGAAATATGGAGCAACAGTTATCAGGTCCCCAAATGAGGCCCGGACCGGGCGGGATTGTGGAGCAACAGTTATCAGGCCCCCAAATGAGGCCCGGACCGGGCGGGATTATGTCAGCCATCCGCTAACGTCCTCTTTAAGAACCTGCCCAGCGAGATCAATCTTGCTGCGCAGGGCATTCAAGACCTTCTCATCTATGGTGTTAGG
>Ga0307984_1000984_pt1 | contig 12106 bp, 21 predicted proteins | sample EllFjometageno78_FD_203169 | JGI IMG/M metagenome (GOLD analysis project Ga0307984, IMG submission 203169) | Marine microbial communities from Ellis Fjord, Antarctic Ocean - #78 | ecosystem: Environmental > Aquatic > Marine > Unclassified | place: Southern Ocean | collected 2014-10-09 | reverse complement strand
CTATGAACTCGGAGGCAACACAATCTAAGAATACTATAGAGTTAAACACAGCATCAGTATCCTTCCATTCCTCCCATTTACTCAGGTTCATCGAAGAAAGAACGCAGGTATAGGTTTCTTCCTCATCGCTATGTAGCATTATCTCTGTGCATAGGTTACTGGCTTTACAGGTTAGATCGTGTACTTTGTAAGACACAGGGTTAGCTCTATTAATCTTATCCACAAAGTAGAAGTAACCTTTACCTGTTAAAGCTTTGACCTTGAGTGCTCTTTGATATCTGTCAAGAGCATCTGTATCTCCCCTGCCAAGCCTAGCAATAAAATCATCGGTGATAATCCAACCAACATTGAGGTCATCACCCGCATGCTGTATCTTATCTGCAAGCTCGAAAAAGTCTCCGTGAGTGATTTCGATATAACCAGCCCATGCTCCACGTCTAGAGGTGCCCTGTGCAACATCTCGCATAACTTGTACAAAGGCGTTAAACTCTGGTAGAACTCCACTCGCAGTTCCACCGGAAGATATAGCTTCACCTCTCGCTCTGATATCTCCCATGTACGCAGAAGTTCCGAAGCCATTCTTGGTAAGGAGTGCCGCTTCTTTTCGATTGTCATAGAAGGACTCAATGGAATCTCCGACGTACTGTCCTGAACAGGAGACAGGTAATCCTTTGTTGGTTCCAGTGTTGGATGCAATGGGAGTGGAAGCTGCAAGATGTCCTGACCAGAGAACGTTGAAGAACTTTGTTTCCCATTCAGCACTGGGGGGCATATGTCTGGATAGCGTTTTTGCAATTCTTTGGAACGTATCCCTCAAGCCTGTGGCTTCATGTAGGTATTTAGCCTTAAACAACTGCCAGCTTGGCGTCGTCATGAATTCCGGAAGTGCCCCAATACTCTGTAAGTGCTTACGCTCCTCACTTAATTTCTGGTATATTGTTTGTTCTTTCAAGATAAGCATGCCTTATTTAGTTTCTCTATTAGTCCCTTCACTTCTTCTCGATTTAGATAACATTGACCATTACTGGTGTTTATGTATATCATAAGATCGCCATCTTCATCCCACTTATCGTCAACCTCTACCATGTAAACCTCTTCTCATTCCAATCTCTATTGTATTCTGACCCTACCCCAACAAAAAAGTCGTGGAGCTGCACCGAGTTTATACCTTGGTAAAACCATTCCTTTATAACGTTATGGGATTCATCAAATATAGGCTCTAACCCTAACTGTTGTAAACATAAGTTCACACGATGCCTAGCGAATACCTTAAGCTGCCTAGCGTTAATACCTTCAACCTCACCCTGTGAAAACACATGCTCAATGATAGCGTCCTCATGTTCAATGATCTTACGTCCCACCTCATAGAGTTCTTCGGTAGGCAAAGGTTCCCCTGTTTCATGTGCTACGGTCTTGAATAACCTAGCACCAGCTTCACTATGGAGATTTTCATCCCTAACAGAGAACTTAACACCTGAGCAAACATTCTTAAGTAAGTTCTTCCCTGCTGACTGGAAGTGCAGAAGGTAAGCAAACGTTGTGTACAGTATGCAGCCCTCTACCATGCTGAAAGCGCCTATGGATACCAATGGGTTGCTATGTCCTATCATGCTCCCTATGAACTCCATGCGGCTACTTAGTACAGGGTCTTTCTTATAACTTAAGTAGAACTCCTCATTATCTAGGTTTAACGCAGCGTTGAGGTTGTTGTAGAAAGGTGCATGCACACAGTTCTCTGTTTGAGCAAACTGGGTAGCCATCCTCTCAATACAAGCAGGCTTAGGAAACATCTTAACTATCTTGTCTCCCCAGTATGATGTGCCTGCCATTCTTTCATATAACGTGAATAGTTTAAGTTGGTAGGTGACGCCATAGGATTCAGCGGGTGTCATGTTAACTAAGATGTCTTGGATGTCCTTGGATACCTCGATTTCCTTGGGTGTCCATGAGATATCTTGTTGAGCTTCAGCTGCCTCTAGTGCCCAAGGATACTCCACAACATAAGCTTCTTGTTCTTTAAAGCAGTTAGGGGTGAGCTTAAGTTTCCCTAGGAGTTTCTCTAGTTCATCAAAGCCTCCTATGTACCCTTGGACACTGTTATGAATCTGAGGTACCTTACCTTCAGGTTGGTATACCTCGGTGTAGGAGAAACCCTCCTGTTTTAGGAGAGCCTTTGCTTTTGTGCAGTAACCACAATCTTCTCTGCTATGTATTATATAGCTCATTTGGCCAGCAATGCTGTTATGAAAGAACTAATAAAAGTAGCTATCATGCTTATAAAAATACCCCCTATAAACCAAATAGGTGTCCAGTAAGACATTCCTGATACAAAGGAAACCCCACATACTTTAAGTATAACTGCTATCATAGATACTGAAGAGCCTACACCACAGGCCCAAACACCTATACCACCTATCACTGCTAATATCCCAAATAATACTGTTAATAATGTTTTCATTTAATTTCTTCCTTTAGTTTCTTAGGTTTCTTTACTTTCTTAGTTTTCCCCTCGGGAAACAGATGCGCTACTTGCACAATTGAATTAGTAAAAGGATCACGAGTACTAGCGTATACTACTGCTTCCTCAGCGGTTAACCCTAAATCCATTGCGGCCAATGCATAAGAGCTTCCGCTTCCTGTGGAAAAGGGTTTATCCTCTCTTAACTGAAAACTCATATCCCCTGCGTAACTCCATAGCATTCCTTCTTTAGTAATCCCTAGGAGAGCAACGTCCCCAATACTATCTGAATCAATGTTTCTTATCTGATCTACTTGGGTGTACCCTTCAATTAAAGATATAGCATCCACAGCATCTTGAAAGTCACCCGCGATACCTAGGACAACAAAAGGCCCCACATCAGTAAATAGCTTCTGACAATCCTCTTCATATATAGTAGGACCACTCAGGGTACTGCGTGAATCACTTGCTAATGTTTTACCATCATACGCAATTGTTGTCATCTATGCTTCTCCTTCTTTCTCAAACGCTTTAACAAAGGCCTTACATAAGCCTGAACGAACTATATCATCAGATGTAAACATATGACTTGATACAGGTAAATCATTCCTCTTAACTAAATCCATTAACCATAGTAAACCATCGGTACGTACATCCCTTTGTGCTCTGTCTCCCATGAGATACAACTTAGCGTTAGTACCTACGCGGGTTACTATGGCCTTAAGTTCTTCCTTGGTTAACTGTTGTGCTTCATCCATTAAAACTATAGTATCATCAAAGGAACGGCCCCGTATAGTTTCTAAAGGCTGTATAGATATAGCACCTGTTTTACAAGCATGACCATAGAAACCGTGGCCTAACTGATGTTTCAATACATCCGTGATAGGCATTAACCAAGGTCCCATCTTTTCTTCCACGGTTCCCGGGAAAGCACCTAGGGATTTACCCGTGGAAACATTGGCTCTACTTAGCACAATCTTCTTAATACGTTTCTCAGCTAGATCTTTAGCAGCCACACTAGCAGCCAAGTAAGTCTTCCCTGTTCCTGCGGCACCAGTACAGATTACACAAGGGTCGCCGTAGAGTGAAAGTAGATACTCACGTTGTTTATCATTAAGAGGTTCTATGTTAATAACAGGTCGTTCCAATTGTTTGTTACCTTGGTTTCCTAGGGGTTGGCCTTCTTTCTTTCCGAATTTCTCTGCTCGGATTTCACGTCTATTAGGTTTTTTCATTTGTCTTCCTTAATCTTTAGTTAAAGCGTCCCATGACAAAGGGTAAAGCGGTTGTATTATATCTGACACTAGTTTTGCTAGTTCTTGAATCTCTAGTTGAGCGTGAGAGTCTATGCGTTGCTTGTAGAACCTAGCAAAAGCACTGAGGGAACCTGTCCAATACCAGTTTACCATACATCCTTGGGGTAACACAAATCGAGCTTGTTCTTCACAGATTCCTGCTTCTATCATTTCTTCATATAAGGCTATTGAATTCTCCATATTTTCAATATAAGTATGCTGCCAGCTAGTATTTAAAAGATGAGCATCACCAGAACCCTGCTTCTTATTCTTAACTTGCTCTCTGAAAGCAGGAAGGAAGTACTCAGGTTCATAGGACACATAACGTCGACTCTCTTCATTAATAACGAAACCCACGGCGTGTTTCATGCATTGCGTTCTGATAGGAATAGGAGCTTTCATCCGTAAGGTTATACTTGTGTGGGCAAAAGGACTCCAGTGGTTGTGCTTAGCTAGATAATTAATTAGCTTTGTATTATCCTCAAGGCTTCTCATTTCTTTATCTGAAGCAAAAGAAACACGAGCAGCCATAACTATCTGTGTGTCATCTCCCATATGATTAATATATTCTACTTCTTGCATACATATTCTCCATTAATAAATTTAATATACCCTTCCCTAACCAACTGCATACTTACATTTTCTAACTGGGAATGTAATAAACGGTGATCTCGTTTACTTAAAACTACTAAGTTATCTAGTTCGTTATTTATTTTATCTCCATCAACGTGATGTACCACATGGCCCTCTGGTATTATGTAACCAGAATTCTTAAGGAGAACTCTATGAGTAGGCTCATACCTTTTCCCCGTCCATGTCAAATGATACCCTTGTTTTGTTACATAACCTTTACCGTACTCATTCTTCATGAATAACTACCTAGGACTTTAGAAATATCAGGTTCACTGAAGTTAATACCTTTTAAAACCTTACCATCTTCCCTGTAGATAGGGTTACCGTCGGCCCCTAGTTTACTCATGTTACTACGCTGAACTTCCCTGAGTAAAGCATCAACAGGTAATCCTATAATAGTAGCCTGCTGCGCTGTTACATATAGTATATCAGCCAGAGCATCAGCTATCTCTACTAAATCCCCTGCGTCCATAGCTTCATTCAGTTCCATAAGTTCTTCATGGATTAAACTATTCATTAAAGTAGCCTCGGATTCCGTGGGTAACCTAGGTTCCTCTGACATTACTTTCTTGTAAGTAGTGTTAAATTGACGTACCTGTTGCTCTAGGCTCATGTTAGTCTATCCTCTGTATATAACTCTATTGATCTCTCAATACTCTTGATGGCTTCTTTAGCATCCTCAATGTAATTTTTATGTCCTCTAATACCTGTACAAAGCATCTTCTTAATAGCGTGTTGCATTGCGGGACAGGTAACATTAAAGGTTTTCAGAACATCATAAACGTCTATTGTTATTCCTTTACAGTAACGGTTGTATTTATTAGTTTCAGCGGGTTGGAGGGAATCATCTACTGGGGTTTCTTCGTTATTCCTATAGCTTTTCCCCCATCCCGAACCATCTACATTTATCTGTGGGTAAGGTTCCCGGAGTCTGTGGTCTACTGGTGGTGTTGTAAATTTTATTCGGGTTTTTACGTCATGATACATACTAAGCTTTCCTTTTAATGTCTTTCCAAAACTCAGCAAAGAGGTTACCCATCCTGCGAATCCATTGTTTTTCTGTTAGTGTTTCTAAGCGAATCATCATAAACTCTTCACCCTTCTTAACGTGTTCTTTCAACGCTTCTATCTCAAAGATTTGTCTATCATCAAACCCCAACGCTAACTGCATAGAATCTAACGTGGGTTTAAAAGCGTTGTCCAAATCACTTAGCTTGCTTGAATATCCCACGATTAACGAGAGTTTATATTTATCATTAGCATCAACCTTAAAGTGATAGGGTTTAAGTTCATGTGACATCTTCTCTTTAAACACTTTGTAATCTTTAGTATCTACTTTCTTATTAGCATAATGCATACGATTAGCTGAGAAGGGTTTAACAGGTAGATGTACTTCTAGTACTTTACCCATGACCTATGTAATCCCAAAGTATAACTTAACATTCTCCACGGTAATATAAGGGTCTTTCTTAAGTAACTTCTTAACCCCTCGGAAACTAAGGCCAACTTTGATAACCCCTGTATCGTTATCCTTGTAGTGAGATGATTTGGGGAACTGCTTATACACACCTTTTTTAGTGATGCTTAAAGCTTCCTCAGGACTTACTAGGCCCTTAAGAATCTCTAGTAATATATTAGTTGTTTGTCGATTTAAGAACTGTTTCTTTGTGAGTTTTTGCATATTTACTTCCTATTAATAATCTGATACGACTTGGAAACCTAAACCTATCGTGGGTTCCATGCCTCTTATATCTTTCTCAGTACATTTACGTGGGTTGTAGTGTATGGTGAGTCCCTCGGGAGCCTCTAGCAACATATAAACCAATGCAAACGTCTCATAAAATCTAGATTCCCCGAAGTCCTCATCTTCTATATCTCCGTGTTGACCATAGTGCCACAGGTATAGATCCAATATCACTGCTGCCCAAGTGTCCACAGGGTTGTTGTTTAGTATCTTAGCGGCACCAGAGGCACCATAGAGAAACTCAGCGAGGGGGCGTACCTTGGGATCCCCATCACCTATTAGTTGGTACTTAGCGGCGTGAGAGAGTCCCGGTATATTATCTACACCCATGTCCCCCATGATCACTTGTTTCCATAGGTTAAAGTTAGCATCCACAGGGTTAATATGATGTAGTAAGTTCTTGTTCATATCATAGTGGTCTCCCTGCCACTGCCTTAGGTCTTTATCCTTGCTTGCTAGTATGTAGGTAACTAAGGGATCATCCCTGAAATGTTCTCCAGCTATAGTAAGAGCATCATCAGCCTCAACACCTTTCATTAACTGACATCCCCAATGTACTATTAGATAGTGTAGGATTTCTTTCTTGAAAGGTAAAGGGGTTTCTTTGCTTTTATCTCTATTGCCTTTGTACTTTAGAGTAGTTGCTGTTTTGTTGCGGAAGTTGGTAGGGCCATCCGTAAGAAATCCTAGGTGGTGAGTAGCCTTAGATTTACGCAGGATGGTCCTATAAACTGTATCAACTATCTTATGTGCTTCGTTGATATCAGCTTTTTCTTTCTTGTCTATCTTCTTCTGTAGTACGAACCCTACGCTGTATACGATAAGGTCTGCGTCGACTCCTACAATTCTCTTCATATAGTTTCCGTAGATTCTAGTCCAATATCATCTATTAACACACGGTCGTAGAAATGACCTAACATCTTCGCGCCTCTATCAATAGCATCAGTTTTCTCAGGTCTATTCATACGATTCCAAGCACTCCGGTTTCTTCTGTTAAAGTGATTAGCAACCTTGCGTTCCCCAGCAAAGTGGGATATCAAAGGTGCTGCCATTGCGTCTACTGCTGCATGCTCTGCGGCTGTAAAGTCTTCTGGGTTTGCTTTTGGTTCTACTTCATTCATCATGTATTCCTTTTCTCTATGTCTATTACATATTCTAACACAGCTTGTATCTCATTACTAGTTGCGTCAGTCTTAATTCTATTAGCTTTCATACTAATAACTTTAACGTTACCCTTGGTATACCCGAGATACGGAATCATTCTATCCAAACTGGGACTACCATCACTCATACCTTCGCTGGGAATCAAGGGTATTTTTAGAACAGGACACAAATTAGGTATCTGTATATCATCGTAATGAAGATTAAACATAAGACCTTTGTCCTTAGCTCTACTCTTGGCTCCTGCGAGCATACGCTTCATAGAGATTTCCTTAGCATCCCTAGGATTCGTGGGGTCTCTAATGGTATCAGGGGTTACCTTAGATATCTCTTTGGGTATAACTGTAAGTTCTTTGCTTCTACCTGCGTAATCTAACTGATAGCTCCTGCTACACACCTTACACTTACTAGATAAATTCCCTTTATGCGAGTAGAACTCCCTAGCTCTTTTAGATTCCTGACACGCCGAACATGTTTTCATAGGCTTATCCCTAGGGATTCCTCTGGTTTATCATCCCTAATACATTCATAAACAGGGTGACGCATCTTACCATAAGGAGTCCATTCCATAAAACTACATTGAATTAGTAACGTATGTAACCAAGGGTTCCCATGTAATTCATACATTAACTGAAACCAGTTTCTTTCGCCATCACTAAACCCTGTTCCCACCTTACCATACTTAGTTACCAAAGCACCCATCTTACCTAGGTGTTTACCTGTTCCTTCCTGATAACCTATAACCAGTACATCAGCGGTATCCGAGGGTTTTACCTTTATCCATTTGTCTCCTTGACGTAGTATGAGACCCTCGTATCCCTTGGAGACCCATAGCTTCATAAGATCATTGAGTGTATCTTCCGTGGGGGACTCTATAGAAGGAAGAACCAACCTAGGGTCGATAGGATCGAGAGAATACACATTAGAAAGAAGAACAGGACTCCCATTAACACTGGTCCGAACAAGTCCCATAGAAGTCTTCCAGTCTTTCTCATAGATTTCTGCATCTGTTATATCCTTGGGTACATTCTGTAAGTTGTATAAAGGTTTGTCGGCCCGAGATACCGGAGTGCCATCCTCTCTTCGTAACATTCTTGCACCGTCAATCTTTAAGGTTACCTCCCATGTTCCTTTTAGTTGTTTACCTTTGAAGGGTACCGCCTTGATTCCTCCCATCTTGTTTCTAGGCATCGTTGTAATACTCCCAGTGGAATTTAGTTTCGGGATATGTTATTTGTGCCTCAGAAAAAGAGGATTTCTTATTATCCCAATTACCGTGAAGGTACATAAGAAATATTAATTCATCTCCTGTGTTAACTATTGAAAAACGAATTACTTCTTTCATTAGTATCCTCCTATATGTACAATAGTATCACTGGGTTCCACTTTTATGTAGGGGAACACATCAGTACTATGTATATTTCTCGCTATTCCATACTCTATCATAGCCCCCTCTATAATTTCAGGGGTATTAACACCATGTTCCCCATTAGTAGTACACAAAACATTTCCGTGGGAATACTGTAGTTTCTGTAGTATTAATATTAGCTCATTAAGTCTCATTAGTATCTCCTTGCATCCCCTGTGTATCCTCTTGTTCTTCCTCACCAACCAGTGAACCGCCGAATCCTAGGGACTGTTGAAATACATCCGCAAACGCAGGGTTACTGCCATCATATAAAAAGTCTAACATTCTTAAATCCTTAGTGTTGTGTTACTTTAGACAGTTCTTCTTTTAGAGCTGCCTTCCAAACTCTTACCCAACCACAACCAGTACCAAAGCTAACTCCACAGTGTTTAGCTAATTGTGTTCCATTCATTCCTGTCTCTAACCATGTATTAAACGCCTTTTGCTTTCTTTCTAAGTATCTTTCTTGGTTAGTCTTTACAAGATGATCATTTCTTGAAAGAGCCTGTAAGTGGGTTGGATTTATACAGTTTCTATTCCTGCACATGTGGTCAATTTCAAAACCATCAGGTATGGTACCAACTTCGGTTTCATAAACATATCTATGATACATTTGTAACTTACCACCTACATTTTTACGGAAGTAACCATCCTGATTTAACTTATGCGACACAACTAACTCGCATCCTTTATCATTTGTTTCTGTTATAATATCAATGCACATCGTACCAAGTATCTCCTATTTTAGCTTCCCCTTCTAGTAAGCAATTGGATTGTAACATAGAAGAAACAGTAAGGAAAGCCTTTTCCATTATAATAGCAACCCTAGCAGTGTCCTCTTCTTTTACCTCAACACTAGCTTCATCGTGAATATTTGCACAAGGTTCTGCGTATATTCCCTCAGCATCCAGTTGTTTCATAAATTCAATTAACCAATACTTACATATTATAGCACCCGCTCCCTGTAATAAAGTATTGAGTGCTGAGTGAGGAGATCGAATACGTAGAATCCTACCATCCATGCCTTTTAACCAATTACGTTTAGATGCTACTGCCAACACACCTTCTCGTAACCTCTTTAATGCAGGTGTTTTGTCTAAGAACTCTTTCTTAATCTTCTTGCCCTCTTTTGCTTTTCCACCTATGTTAGCACCTATAAGAGCATCGCCACCGCCATATAGAAAGGAGTAAATAAAAGTCTTAGCAGAGTCGCGGGTTGGCAGGCCTGCTGCTATTTGATTTACTGTGTGTATGTCTCCTTCTAGTAATGTTTTAGTGTAGGTAGCATCATTCATGTAATGAGCAAGAACTCGTAACTCAAGACCGCTAGCATCACAACCAACTAATTTATAACCTGTCCTACTACAGAATAGAGAGCGACACTCCTTACCATAATCACTTTTTGGTGAGGGGACTTGAGCCACGTTAGGAGAAGAATGAGTCATCCTTGAACTATTTGCTCCATAACTATTAACGTAACCGTGGATCCTGTGAACCCCTTGTTCTTCATTCCACACAGCTTTGGCTAACCAATCCCTAACCATCCCTACTCTTTTAGTAATCATGAAATACTCAGCTAAAGGTATAGCCTCGGGAATCCCAGCGTCTGCTGCATCCTTAAGAGTCTCATCATTAATAATAGGATTACCTTTCTCAGTAAATTCCTTAAGCTTATAGCCGGCTAAGATTAGTCTTTCTGCTATTTGCTGTCGGGAACCTAGGGAAAACGCAGGCCATTCAATGTCAGAGAAAGCCCCACTTTGATAGGTTACGTACTTCTTGATATGTCCATCTGAAGGTAATCCATAAGTTCCGTCTGTACCACAATAACCCCCAGGATTATCCGGTTCACATGGTATCCATTTAGTATATTCCTTCTCATGCCTAGTGAAATCAGGAACAGGGAATATATCATTACCCATGAGTTCCATATGTTTCTTAAGGCCCACGGGACTAACCGTACCATCTAATCTAACCTTAGGTTGTACTTCCCTTATCAATTTAGGTAAAGGGTGGAAAGTCTCTAGTACTAATTCCTCCAGCGCACCCTGCCTATCCATTAATTCAGCGTAGAGAATCTCAGCTGCTTTGTAATCAAACACAAAACCATGTTCCATCTGTCTCTGTATTAAGGCTGCTGTATCCATCTCACATATGATTGATTGCCATGAGTAAAACTCTAGGAACCCAAGTAACTTCCAAAACACTTCCACATTAAGAGCTACATCCTGATCACAGTACTCTCCCATCGTCTCAGTATAGATAGATCCCGTCCAACATGGGTTCTTGCTAGGGTTCTTCTCTTCCGCATTGTACACGGGTTGCTCAGGGTCGCTGACTGGATGGTATTCTATCTTCTCATTACCTAATCTTTGACCCCATGAACCCAGTGAATGACCTCCATCCAAATCAGGCCGGTACATACGAGACATCCATAGAGTATCTAGGATTATCACATGTTTCTCAGGTTCCCATCCATACTTCTGTTTTAATAAAGGAAGGTCAAACCCAATTATATTATGGCCTACTAGTACATCAAACTCATCTAATACACTTAGGTAATCCTCTACAAAACCTGCTGTGTCTGCTGAAGGGGAAGTTGAGTTAGTTATAGCATCAATTATAGTTATGCAATGAACTTTGGGTTTTGTAGCTAAGAAACCATCAGTCTCAGCATCAAAGACACCAATGCTTTTACCTTCTAGTTCTTTACGTATTTCCATCTTCTCCCCTCCTACGTAGTTCCTCTTGATACACCTGTCTTCTAGCAGGGCTGATGTACTGAGTGCTAAGAATAGCCTCTAAATGACCTATATCCATATCACCCATGTTAACATACGTCTTAGGTTGATCTCCATTAATACCATATGTACCCCACGTTAAATGAGTACGTAGGTATTCATGGGGAGTATCTGTGGTTAACGTCAGGTCTTCCGCAGGTTCTTTATTAATGGAACCCCTGCGGTAATCGTGTCCCCCATCTATTATGTAGGTTTCCCCATTAGCATCTACATGTTCTTGATAATCATGTCTATGTGATGATTCAAGTATAGTACCATCTGGTGTTTTTATTGCTTGATATATTATCATTAGAAACTCCCCTTAACTTCTCCGAACCCTTGGCCCTCTGCTTCCGCAAAGAATGACTCAGGATCAACTACTACCATACGCCCAGTGTCATCGGTAAAGTGGGCACAATCTGCGGGACCTGTGCGGCCTGTGAACCTACATTTAAGTACATGGAAGCTGGTTGTATTACGTTCCTCTTCCGTTGCTGCATACTTATTCCTAGCTATTGCTATGGTTGTCATGGCTATCTGTTTAAGAGAACCTGAACCCTTCAAATCATCTTCCGTGGGAACCCTACCTTCTTCAAAGGATTTACCACCACCACCTGTTTTACGTAG
>Ga0307984_1000981_pt1 | contig 12110 bp, 15 predicted proteins | sample EllFjometageno78_FD_203169 | JGI IMG/M metagenome (GOLD analysis project Ga0307984, IMG submission 203169) | Marine microbial communities from Ellis Fjord, Antarctic Ocean - #78 | ecosystem: Environmental > Aquatic > Marine > Unclassified | place: Southern Ocean | collected 2014-10-09 | reverse complement strand
ATGCATCCAACTTAGGACTATCTATAATCAATTCATCTAACTCAAGACCTGTGCTTACAGCGTCCTCTTTACTACTCTTGGCTATAACTAACCAATCCTCTTTATTCACGCCTATTCCATTGTACTCTATGTCTGCGAAGGCTAACGTAGCTTCACACTCTAACTCTAGTACGTTTTGTAAGCCCTCTTTCTCCACCTGTAGCACTTGTTTGCTCTTGATAACACTGAGGTACTCTACGTCTTTAGCACCATATGTTATTTGACTCACAGTAAATGGAGCACCATCTACTATTCTTGTGAAGCTCATCTGAGTAGCCTTAGCCATATCTATCTCAAGATATTTCTCAGTGAGCTTAGCCAAGTTACATAACTGGCCACTACCACAAGTAAGTATCTTCTCCGCTAGAAATGTATCGTATACATTCTCTAACTCAATGTCAGCCCACTTCTTAATGAACTTGTAGTCAAACTTAGCGTTCTGAAGAATCTTAATGATTCTTTTGTTCTCTAATATCTCTCTTAATGGTTCAATACTGATAACTCTTGTATCTATAATGAACTGTTGTTCTGTGTCTCCTATCTGAAACATCACCATCTTATGCTTGGTGAAGTCTAAACCTTCTGTTTCAGTGTCTACACCTAACTCTAATTTATTCTCACAATAATTTACTACATCAGTAATCGTACCGATTGCAAAATCATTTGAGCTGTTCGCCCCTACTAATGTTATCATTATTTATATTTTTAATAGAGTCCATAAATGTTTCAGCAAATGTTACTTCTAACCTTGCTGAACGAGTATCTAATATTTCACACCTGTACTTAAACTGAGCGTCTCCGTACATTTCTGCTGTTGCTACAGCTGTCTTATATTCCATGAACGTTCCGTCCTGGATCATAGCACTAATCTTTTTCATCTTCATAATATGTATATTTAAAGGTAAAAAAAAGGGAGTAACCTTCGCGAGCTACTCCCCTTCCTATTCATCAACATAACACCTCTTCAAACACGATTAAAACATTAACTCTTCTTCTCTTTTGTGAGATTGAATGGACTCTTGTGGAGTGTCTTCTTCAAGTTTAGTTTCGTAGTAGCACTTCTGACTAACGTCTTACTATATGAATTAGGATTCTTTAAAATGTCCTTAGCAAGGGTTGTAGTCATATACTTCTTCTTAGTCTTATTGGTTCGTTTCACAACTTTAGGAGTTGTAGGAACAGTTTGTACTAAGTCTATAATGATCTGCTTTTCAGTAATGGTTACATTCTGATCAGTCTCGACGGTTATCTTTACACCGTTTTTATTTATTATTGTCTTCACGCTTAATGATTTAGATAGATTATATAAATAGATTTGTTATAGACTTACATCAAATATACAAAATATTTGAACGCTATACAAATCCTAAAGGTTTTTATTAGACAGCTAATCCTTCAACGTCACTAAATGCACTAATTGCACTTTGAGCAGTTACAGGTGTCTTATCAGCAGCTAAGAATATATTAACTGCGGCTACATCTCCAACAGATGCAATGATATTAGCCTTGCGGAATATCATATTTCCTTGATGAAGAATTTTATCTCCATCAGCACCCTTTCTCTTACAGCGAGATTCCAAGTCTTCTGCTTGATAGTCATCAGGGACAAGAGATTCAATAATTTGAACTCGTGTTCTAATAGACTCTCCATCAGGACTTGCGTGTCCGTGTAATGTAGGGTTACTAATATTTAACACAGCTTGATTACGACTCGTTCCAGTCCTATCAAGGTATTCTTGGTCTACTGCCCATAATCCATCTAAGGTATTACTTGGTAAACCAAACATTTCAAGCATATCTGCCTCTTCTCCATAAAGCCAAGCTTTCTGGGATCTTATACCAAATCTGGTATCAGACTTATTAGCAAGATGCGTAATATTAATGCCAGCCATGCTAGCATCTCCGTTAGTAATTACTTCGTGAAATTCGAAGCCGATCTTATCTCCTGATGACGTGATAGCACGCGCAAGGAGAGTTTCGTTAGCATTAAGGGCGCTAGCTGTACCACTGTTAATTGTATTAGACATTTCTAATAGGTATATATATATAGGTTAAACAAAAATTGAATTCGAACTTATTTTCTCGAGCTCTCTACGTAATTTAGAGGCTCGAACAGTAGTTGTTCCTGCGCATAATTTAAGATTAGGTCTTACTTTATACAGGAAGTCACTGAATGCTCCTATTGAGACAAACTTATGGCTTGAAGCGATAGTGACAAATGCATCACTAAATAAATGGGCATTTGTTGATATATGTTTACGTCTCATCTTAAGGTATATAAATGTTTTGATTTTAATGAGGGTCGATACGCAAGAGTATGTCTACTCTCTATCTCCTCCGGATCGAAGAGTTATGTACCTATATGCTCTGGTTCTTGTGGTTCATCCTACTCATCAGCAGAACATAACAGAGAGCTACTCTGTGTCCTTTAATGCCAGTTTCTCTACTGACTCAGGCATAATACTGTTGTCCAATGTCTAAGAGCCAGCTACTTCTTTTAATGAAGCGTTCTATACCGCAGTATATGTTTGAACTGTCTTTTGGTTTGAGATGAATGCTATTGCATTACTTATACTCCTAACAAGCCATTGGAACTAATTTTAGTAGTAATCCTATCATGTCAGTTATGCTTCCAATGTGAAGTAATGAACTCCCACTGTACATAGCTAAGTATTCCTACGGCGGTATACCTAACCCTAACACCTTGCTTCTGCATGTACTGCTGTTGTCTACAGCACGGATTACTACTTAATGTGTTAGCAGTTTGTCTTCATGCTAAGGAATACGACGACATTACGTCCTTTCTAATTCTGTATATAACCTAACAAGCTGTCATTCCTTTCAGACATCTAGGGACTTTGGAATTGTTCAGTAGCTTTGACTACTTACTTAACACGATTCCTCGTGTGCGGTACCCTTTGGTTTGCTATATACTTATTGGTAGCGTAGAGTGGAATTGAACCACTATCTTTCAGTATATGATACTGAACGAGGTAACCATTTCTCTACCACGCTATGTAAGCAATACAACGACACGCTTTATAGGATATGTATGAGTCTTCTCATATAATGTCTTCCATGATCAACTTGGACAGCTCATTATAGAGAAGGTTACTCATCATACATCTATTCCGTGCAATTGTATTACCCAAAAGAATAGTAGCAACCATCATCACTGATAGTTTTTTCAGAGAACCCATCCTTGTCATCACAAGGACCAAACTCACTACTTTTACAACTCAATACTACAGGTTGTCTGCGCCAGGAACTTACTGGATATTTACGAGGTTAAAGGAATCGTAACAATACTTACTAGTTTGAATGACTTATTGGACCATATGTATAATGACCAATTATCTTGGCTTTAAACAGAAAATCTTCTAGATTCTGTCCTCCTCCAATATTGTGCACAATCAATGGTGTATCTAAACCATCATTTGACTCATAATTAGAGACAATACCAATGTGTGTTCTTCCGCCACCTACGTTCCAACAAACTATGTCTCCAGGATAGTAGTCCTTCGGATTGTTTGTGATAACTAATGTACTTCCAAAACGTTTGAAGAATGTCATTAGATTGGGAACTCGTCTATGGTCGATATTACTATCAGCCTTAGTATTACTCCAAAATTTAGGATAAATACTGAAGTTATCTACCATATCTTCATGCACATCTACTTGTAAGTCAATACCCATCTTGCGATAAGCACGGATTACAACATCAGTACAAACTCCTGTATTTGGTGCAACGTCTCCATTCGGATAGTCAAGACGTACATATACAGGATCATATGTAACATCGTCAAATGTTAAATTGTATGCTTGATTGGCTAGCAATCCACCGAAGTTATAATCAGTCTGAGACTGAACAGCAGTGATAGGCAATAAACTGAGTGCTATTATATATAAGAGCTTTTTCATTTAAGTCTAGGTTAATTGTAGGCCTCACATTTAGACGTATTGTCTGGATTACCGTATGTTTGTGGACCTTGGTGAGATGAACATGATGCTAAGCACATGCCCATCATAATGGCTAAAGCAACGACAATTATAGTCGTTATCTTAGCTCTATGTGATGTAGGATCTGTCTGCATTACTTAAGTTTTAGAGTTTCTACAATAGATTCAAGTTTAGTCTCTTCTAAATGAAGCTTAGTTACTTCCTTACGAATCTGCATAATTCTGCTTTCAGCACTATGCTTAAGCTTTGATTGGGTTTCAAGGTAATCTTTATAGTCCACTTGAATTGGAGTTAATTGGATATTTTCTGAAGGCATTTGATAAGTATTAAATGATTATAAAATGGTAAAGGAGTGTGATGTACAATATGAATAGCACTGATGCTACAATTGTATCTGCTAGTTCGTACTTAGTCATGATTATATGAAGTCAAAGTTTTCATCTCCGTATAAATCATTCTCAAACATGGCATCCATTTCAGCTTCTTGGAATCTAGCTTCAATGTTACCTACTTTAGGTGATGATTTAACCTCACGTTCTTTCCTAAGTATCTTGTTTCTTTCAGCATACTTAGCATCTAACTCGAGTTGCTTAGCATCTAACTGCTTATGCAATAGCTCTATTTCAGCTTGGAGTGTTTCTTTGCTCATAATTAATTGGATTCGTTATAAGAGGTTATCATTGATGATATAATCTCATCGTAGTATAGGTTGTAAGTGTAGTCTTCCATGCGAATGAATGAATTTGATTAAATAACTAATAAAGAGAACAGAAGAGTTTCCTATATGTAAACGTACATACGTGTCTACCATTATGAAGTACATGAGTACTTACTTACTATTTACATAAGTATTAACATAACCTATGATGTTGTCTAAATAGGATTAGACTCACAAGTGATTAAGGATGTATATGACATCTTCTATTCTCTTTAATATGTTATAAAGTATAATGATTATAAATAAAGAGATATGCGTAAAGGGTAGAATAGTGGTGAATGTGACCTAGTAGCCACACTCACTCACTTAAAGAAAAGGGATGTGACTTAGTTGTCACAATCCCTAGTGTCGTTGTAACATCGGATGTCGTTACAATCTCACACATTTAAGATGTACCTAGTTTGGCCTAACAGTTGCAACTGCTTACCACTTTACCAATGGTGGAACTAGGATTTGCATACACTTTAGGAAACCATCCAATTTGTGTACTACTATAAGTATAGTTATATTGCTATAAGTATAGTTAAGTGATGCTGTTACACATCAAAAGAAATAACGCTTACAGCGCTATCTCTAATCCAGCTACGAATTGCTTCCATAGCTTAGTGTTGTAACACGTGACCAGCACGCCTTTGTGGAACACACCGTCCTCGATGTACTCTTCTGTACGTCCGTACTTCAATGCTACTCCGTTCTTGTCCTTTATCTCTGCTGAGACGAATACTAATGTTGCTTTATTCATGTTTTCTGCGTTTTTAATGTTGTATGGGGGTTAGTTAATGCTACAACAAGGGGAGGGTCAACTTCTAAATACCCCTACGCGCTCATAAATTTCCTATAAAATTTTTTTATTATTTTCTTTTCCGCGTAAGCAAGTTATTGTATATCTTTGTCCTGAAGCACGATAAACCATCGTATCACCCCTGAGGTAATCAAGTAGGGGGTCAGACGTGGGATTTATACTAACCGGATTACTTTGGTTAACGCTTACAAAAATGTTGTGAAACAGTATAAGTAAGTAGGAAATTTTCTCCCATAGTTTCAAAAGGATCAGCTATAAGCGTTGATTGGGGTAGAATGCACATAGGTAGGTGCGGTGAATTAACACCGATCTTACTATCCCTGGGTAGCTCGAAAGAGTAGCACTGTCAACTGCTAAATGCTGATTCGTAATTATCCTCTAAGGGAGAAATTATGTTTAAACGGTAAAATTATGAAATTAGAAGTATTAAGAGTGAGCAGTCAAGTGGACTCAACGTCAGGGATTCTGTTTAATGTGGTGGATGGTAAGCGAGAGTTTATCTGTTACACGTTGGAAGATCAGGCGCAGAACCGTAAGGTTATGCATGAGACTAGGATACCAGAAGGAACTTATGAAATAAAACTTAGAACTATTGGAGGTTTTCATGCGAGGTATACGAAGAGGTATGGGGATATGCATAAAGGCTGTCTCCACATTATTGATGTTCCTAATTTTAAGTATATACTTATTCATACTGGGAATACAGATGATCATACTAGTGGGTGCCTCATTGTTGGGGAAACTCAGTACAGCAATAGGGTTAAAAAGGACGGGTTTATTGGGAGTTCTACGAAAGCTTACAAGGACTTTTACCCGATGGTCAGCGAAGTTCTGGAGAAAGGAGAAGGAGTGACTATTACATATATCGATTATGCATAAGCTCACTAGAGAAGTCGAGTATCTAACTAGGGTTGTGAAAACTCTGGAGAAGGAAAACACAGACTTAAAGGAAGAATTAGAGGCGGCACAATATGCCGTACGTGACCTGCTTTCTTATGCTAAGGAAGGAGGGGAGTAAATAACTAAAAGGAATGAGACTATTTAATGCACTGCACCGGAGATACTTTTTACTAGCTATATTAACTATCAGTATCCCAGCAGTGGCTGCACAGAGTTGGATAACTGTAATTGTACAAGCAGATAATTATGGAGCTGAAACTACCTGGGAGATCACTCAAGGTACCGATATTGTAGCGACCTCTCCAGCGTACGGGAACAATTCATACAATGAAACATTTGTTGAGCTCTCTCCCGGAGGATATAATTTTGTGATCTACGATGAATACGGTGATGGGATATGTTGTGATTTTGGAGAGGGTTTCTTCGGACTAGCTAATAACTGTGGGTTGAATACCTTTGTGTATGACTTCAACGGACCTACCGCAACCGTATACTTTGACTTACTAGCGTGCCCACCTCCAGTGTATGGATGTATGGAAGTAGATGCTATTAACTTTAACCCTTGGGCAAATAGCCCGTCCCCCTGTACCTTTCCACCAGCCCCTTGTGCTATGGGGCAAACTAACATTATTCTTCTTACTACTCCTGATAGCTACCCTGGCGAAACGTCGTGGGAGTTAACCGCTAATGGAGAGATCATTTCATCCGGAGGAGCCTTTTCTTCTGCAGGAGTGACAGTGCCTAGCTATGTATGTGTTAATGAAGGAGATACACTTGTAGCAACTATCTATGACTCTTACGGAGATGGACTTTGTGGTACATGTTGGGGAGGAGTAGATGGATACTTTAATGTAACCACACTATGTGGAGATAGTATTTTCATGGCCGGAGGAGAGACTCAATTTGACACTCTTGCTTCAGGGCCTTATGTAGTTCCTGCATGTTTTGCAATTGAACTGCAAGGATGTACCGATCCGGGATATGTGGAATATAATCCTGATGCTACTGGAGATGATAATAGCTGTGAGACATTAGTAGCCCTAGGCTGCACAGACATCACAATGTTTAACTACGATGTTCTAGCTAACACAATGGATGTTGAACCATCTTGTGGATACACACTTACTACAACAGACGGCGGAGCCGATGGTTGGTTTGGGAGTTGGTTAGGCCTGACCCAAGGAGACAATATCTACGGGCCATATCAGATGGGTTTAGACGATGGCTACGAAAAAGACTTTACTTTAGATCTTTCCTCTAACGAAGAGGTTAAGGTCTATTTTTTTACCGGAGGGAATGCCGAGACTACAGCAGCACAGTGTGGCTTTAGGCTAGAGGGCCCTAATGGTATATTATTAGAAAGCGGTACGAATCCTTGGACAGACCCACTGAAAAAGTTCCCTTTCAACTATGTAGGAGTTCCTACATGTTCTAATTACTGTGTAGAGATTATAGCAAACTGTACTGATCCTGAAGCTCAAAACTTTACTATAGGGGCCAATACGGAAGATGGCAGTTGCTATTACTCTGCGGGGTGTATGCAACCTGGGTATGTAGAATACTACAACCAAGGATATGTTGCAGATTTTGATGATGGCAGCTGTATTGAGTTAGCTGTCTTTGGGTGTATGGATGAGTTAGCCTTAAACTACGAGCTAGAAGCTAACGTAGATATAGATAACTGCATAGATATTGAGGTAGGATGCACAGACCCAGATAGTTATAACTACAGTGCAACAGCAAACGTAGAAGATAATACCTCGTGCTTATATGAAGCTCCAGGATGTGTAACTGGATTAGGTGAGCCGTATGGTGATGGCTTTTGGCTCAACGATTCTTGTTTTTCTTGGGTGATAACGATTGATCCTTACTGCTGTGAAACAGCGTGGGATAATTCATGTGTTAGTTTGTATGAGTACTGCTCAGAAGGATGGCCTACAGATATTGTAGTCGTGGATAATGAAATAAGTATATATCCCAACCCTGTAACAGACAGACTTTATGTTGTCACTACGTTACAAGTAAGCACCGAACTGTATAACAGTGGAGGTCAGTTAATTAGAACAGCACCTGGAACGATAGAAATGAGCGATCTTCCTTCAGGTATGTACCAAGCAGTTATTAGGTACAACAATCGTTTAATCACTAAAAAGATAGTAAAGCAATGAAGTATATTATAACTATAGCGCTGGCCCTATTATCATTAACATCAAATGCGCAGTCCGAGTTTTATCAAAAGGTTATTAAAAGAGCCACTTTCTATACGGCAATTAATGGAGGCAATTCGTTATCTGACGATGACACATATTCTGTCTCTTCCGGCCCACTTACAACCGGAGTTATTCAGACGCCATTTGATTACTCTATTACGATCGGAGTTAGAAAAATTGCAAGGTTCGGATATGAAAACAGAGCTAATGCGTTCTATGATGGCACTGAAAACTCGTATGGGGATGCAGCAACGATCGGACGTTACAAAGGATTTGAATTCCTATTTGAAGGAGACTGGAGAAGACAGCAAGGAGTAAATTATCTTGATCAGAATCACTTCCTACGATACGTATCTAAAAAATGGGTAGCAAAGGCAGAATACGTCCAAGATGGGTTTGCTGATATTAAGTATTTCGAGACATCACAGAGAGGACGGTTAAATGCGTCTAAAAAACTGTCATTTAATCTAGGTGTAGTACAACGCATCTCAGAACCTTATGGATATGATCCATTAGAGGAGTGGTTACTTGAAAATAACCAACTTCACTACACATACTTAGCTATACAAGAAGGATATACAGTTGATGTCCAGAATTCCGTGTATTATGAACCTAACGGTGATATATGTTCAGAAAGTGATGAGGTATGGACAGAGATTGTTATACCACAGGTATTAGATGACTATGTCACGAAGAAAAGAAACGAATTGTCTTCTCAATGGAACCATTCAGTGGTTATTGGGTATGACTACTACCACTACGATAAAAAATTCTGGCTACATAGCTGGGGCAGTGTAATGCCTTGGCATCTAGACAGTAAAAATGAATTTTCTTACCATGCATACAATGAAGGGCAATGGATTGACCTAGGAGTTGGACTTGTGTGCGGGTGGAGAGTAACTAAAAGCCTAGGCGTGTTCGCAGAGGGCAAATATAACAGATACTGGAACAGGGAGTGGCACGACTTCTCTGTTGGACTTAACTACATATTACTATAAAAATGGCACAGCAGATTGGGGAAAAAACACAGGTAACACTAGACCTTAAAACAATAGGGATGGGGGTTGCCGGAATAGGGACACTAATAACAATGTGGTTTGCATTGCAATCAGACATAGCATTAGCTAAGGAATTACCTATTCCTCCCGACCCGGAAATTACACGGATGGAGTTTGACATGAAAGATCAATTGGTACGCCAAACGATTATGACTACTCAGGAAGACGTAAAGGAAATTAAAGGCGACTTAAAAAGCATTGAAGATAAAATCGATGCCTTGAAATAAATAACACTCATGAAAATAGTACTAGCTCTGTTATCTACATTACTACTGTCTACGGCAGTATATGTCTCGATACCAGTACTCCCACTACCTCCTGACATTTCAGACTCAGGAATATGCGTAGTAGAATTTAATGCAAGCTTTAACTCTCAAAACGGGGTTCCCTGGATCGAGAATATAAACGATTGCAAACCTCGTAGAATAGATATAGCTACTCAGCCCTTATTGCAGCGAGAGCATAAGATAGTTGTGGTACCTACTATTATAGTATTTAGTGAGGGAGAAGAGGTCACTAGATTTCAAGCTAACATTATGATGCAGATTGAAGCAACTGAGGAGGATGTACAGGATGCAGTCGATGAAATTCTAATGAGTGCATTTTAGAAATATTAATGCTGCTGCAGAGTTGCAGGGTAATTTTTTCCTTTGTACTTTAGGCGCGGAATAATCTCCTCTCAATGACGAATATAGAGATCTTACTTAAAAGGTTAGAAGTTGTAGCTTTTCAGGTCTTAAACAGTTCTGGGGGAACTTCCGCACCAACATCTATAGCAGACATGTCAGAATACGGTAGAACAAACGAAGAGAAGCTATTATTAAAGATAATAGCGGCTTTGCAGGGCGTTGTAGGGGGAGGGGCTGGAGCAGCGTTTCCTGCTGATGTAGCTGTGACAAATGGGGACGAGGCATTTAATCATATGACATCTATAGCTGCTGGCTCTAGTGTTGTTGATGTACTAACTGCTATCCTGACTAAATATAACGGTGCTACTATAGTATTAAACAGTCTTAGGGTACAAGAAGAAAAATCACTCGCAAATAACGATGGAGTTCCAGGAGGATATGCTGCAGAGGTGGTTTATTCTTTTCAAAATAACTACATAGAGGTTGGAAGAGGGTTTAAAGTACTCGGATTTGTATTCACGATTGGGAATCATACCAATACTCATGATACTGGTGTTAAGTTTTACGTAAACTCGGCTCTTTATCAAGAATCTATATCCGATCAAGGATCTCCTGTAACCCTCACAAGCTCTGCTGATACGGAATATAATACTGTAGGAGTTACAGGAGAAACTAAAGCATATAAATGCACCGTACTAGATATTGGTCCTGATGCAGCCAATCCTATCACCCCGCCCATCATTCGTACAAGTTCAACTAAAAATATTATAACTGTGGATAGAGTAGCAGTAGGAACACACACGTCATCTACAATGAGTGGGTATGCATCAAATATATTTCCAACTATGAATATGATAAGTGATATAGCTCTTAACCCTTTAAGGGTAAAGGGGGATATTACAGTAACTGGGAATGATAATACAGATAGTACCTCGTTTTATATGTGGATAGCTTATCCTAAGTCGTGGGGGCTAATAGCTACTGTTTTACAGGGGAGCGCAAATCCTACTGAAGTAACAGACGCGTTTACAACTAGGGAGGAACATAATATTTCAAATGCTTACGGCATAGTGATTACTTACTATTTCTACAGGAGTCAATCCACTAAGCCGTTTGCTGTGGGAGACACCGTAACAATAACATTTAACTAATGCCATTATTTCCATCCGCAGTAAGGCATAATAACGAATTTGAGCCAATCATCAAAGCCCACGAGAATCAAATCGATGGGCTAGGCATCTTTATGGGTACCACCGGGACAGATAATTTATCTGGGGATGGGTATGCTAATGGGGATACAAACGTAAGGTACAGAAATAACCTGCACGAGTCTATGCGTAAAGAGGGGTATATGGCTATCATGAAAGATACCAATACCGCACTTATATTTAATGGTGGGAGTTGGTTTAACACTGGTAACTGGTCCGCTATAAATGCTAGTAATGGGCTACCTACCAGTGGTGTTACAAATAGTATTCTAGTAAAGAATTCTTCTATAAGCTACGATACAAAGTGGTCAAATGAGATTACTCTGTCCTCGGTCACCATTCAGAATTATGGGAAAGTGGACGATGGCATATCAACTCTGTCCTTCAGTAGAGCTAAAGGAAGCCCATTTGACAAAGAGGGGGAGGTACTAGGAGAAATAAAATCTAAAGCACTTCAGTCATCAGATAAGTATGTAGATGCCAGTTCAATTCGGTTTGTTGCGGGGGCTCAGGCCACAGCATCAGGTGTTCAAAGCACCATAGAATTCTTTACTTCCAATAAATACGGAGCTGCCAAGGCTTTTGT
>Ga0307984_1000980_pt1 | contig 12112 bp, 11 predicted proteins | sample EllFjometageno78_FD_203169 | JGI IMG/M metagenome (GOLD analysis project Ga0307984, IMG submission 203169) | Marine microbial communities from Ellis Fjord, Antarctic Ocean - #78 | ecosystem: Environmental > Aquatic > Marine > Unclassified | place: Southern Ocean | collected 2014-10-09 | reverse complement strand
ACAATTGATAAGTTTCCTTTTGCTGCTGACGCAAATGCGACTGACGTTGGCAATTTAACAGTAGGTAAATATCAAGTGTCCGGCCAATCAAGCACAGTATCCGGGTATACTTCGGGTGGCTTTAGCACAACTAATGTTATCGACAAGTTCCCCTTTGCGGCTGACGGCAATGCGACTGATGTTGGTGATTTAACAGTAGCGCGGTACGGGCCTGCAGGCCAATCAAGCGAGGCATCCGGTTATGCATCAGGCGGAACTCCCCCGGTAGTCGGAACAATTGATAAGTTTCCTTTTGCTGCTGACGGCAATGCGACTGATGTTGGTGATTTAACACAAGGTAGATTCGGGGCTGCAGGCCAATCAGGCGATGCATCCGGATATACATCAGGCGGCAACGCACAGCCCCCGTTAGTCGCAGCAATTGATAAGTTTCCTTTTGCGGTCGATGCTAATGCATCAGGTGTTGGTGATTTAACACAAGGCAGGTACCACTCTGCAGGTCAACAAGTATAATGAAACGAATAAGTGTAAAAATAGGATAAACTATGGCATTTGTAAATCACTTTTATAATTCAAGTACAAGAAAATATGTTGCTCTGTTTGGTACTCTTTTTAATAAGATTCGTATCACGCGGAATGGAAACAATGACGCTGAAGTACAAAGTATTATAGTACCTATTGCTTATGGCCCTTTTCAGAAGTTTCTTGCAAAAATTACACAAGATCCGAACTTAAGTAACCCTTCTTCAATTACACTCCCGCGAATGTCTTTTGAAATGACAAACATGGCATACGATGGTACTCGTAAGATTGCATCAAAACAAAGAATGTTTAAAACCAACACAGAGACTGAAGATAAGAGATACTATACTTGGTCTGGAGCTCCGTACAATGTAGATTTTTCGTTATACATTATGACAAAATATTCTGAAGATGCAACAAAAATAGTCGAACAAATAATTCCATTCTTTAAACCGGAATGGACATCAACTGTTAAATTAATCGATGACATGGATCCTATTGATATACCACTTATTTTAAATGGTGTTACGAACGAAGAATTGTACGAAGGCGCGTTTACCGAAAGAAGATCTGTACTGTGGACTCTCAACTTTACAATGAAATGCTGGTATTTTGGACCGGAAAAAGATAATAAAATAATTAAGTTTATTGATACTGATGTCTATGATACAACGAATGGGGCAACAGTAAACCCTGTAAGGGGCATAAACACATTCCCTGGGTTGACTGCAAATGGAGCACCAACAACCGATGCAGATGAGGCCATACCTTACTTAGACGTCGAGTATGATGATGATTGGGCTCCAATTGGAGTTGTGACCGAAGATCCTGAGGCCGAAGTATGAGCGAAGACAAAATTGCAAAAGTTCTCGGTTTAAGACCTTTAGAAGAAGCTAAACAAGAAAATTTGCCAGAAGTAATTGAAGAAAAACCGTTAGAAATAATAGAAGCTTCGAGCGATGAAGATGACACTATTGTTGATATTGAGCAAGCTCGTGGAAATATAAAAAATATTATAGAGCAAGGTGATGACGCATTAAAAGAAATGATAGAACTAGCAAAACAGTCAGAATCTCCACGTGCGTTTGAAGTCGCATCAACATTAATGAAAACACTCCTTGACGCAAACAAAGATTTTGTTGAAATGTCAACTAAGAAAAAATATGCAAAAGAAGAAAAAAACGGCGCATCTAATACTCAGCAAAACGTAACAAATAATAATCTTATACTTTCTACAGCTGATTTACTTAAAATGATTAAGGGTGAAACTAATGAGTGATGGTTACTTAGGTAACATACATTTAAAGAAAACTGGTGAACAGATAGAATGGACTCCAGAATTAATTAAAGAATATTTAAAATGTTCAGAAGATCCTGTTTATTTTGCGCGTAATTATATTAAAATCGTTCATGTAGATCATGGTCTTATTCCTTTAAATATGTATGACTATCAGCAAGAAATTGTTGAAAAAATAACTAATAATAGAAGAGTTGCTGTATTAACTGCAAGACAGGCCGGAAAAACTACTACGGCTGTTGCGGTCATATTACACTATATTCTATTTAACGAATTTAAAACTGCTGCGGTTCTTGCTAACAAAGGCGACGCTGCAAGGGAAGTTCTTGCGAGAATTAAACTTGCGTACGAAGCATTACCAAAATGGCTACAGCATGGCGTCGAAGAATGGAACAAAGGTAACATTGCATTAGAAAACGGATGTAACGTTTTAGCTGGTACAACATCTAGCTCTGCAATTCGTGGTAAGTCTATCTCATTCTTGTATCTAGATGAGGTAGCCTTCATTGAGGGGTATGACGAATTCTTCGCGTCAGTATATCCTACTATTTCATCGGGTGAATCTACAAAGCTTTTAATGACCTCTACACCAAACGGTTTAAACCATTTTTGGAAAACTTGTAAGGGGGCCGAAGAAGGAACGAATGGATACGAGTTTGTAAAAGTTGTATGGAGTGACGTACCAGGAAGAAACGAAAAATGGAAAACTGAAACACTAGAAGCGTTAGATCATGATGAAGAAAAGTTTAATCAAGAATACAACGGACAATTTTTAGGATCTTCTGGTACACTCATTTCTGGTGCTAAATTAAAAGAATTGGCGTTTTCTACACCATTATATGCAAGTGAAGGTATTAGCCAATACGCACAAGCAGAAAAAAATCACATATACGCAATGACTGTTGACGTTTCCCGAGGAAAAGGTTTAGATTATTCTACGTTTAACGTAATAGATATTACAACAATGCCGTATAGGCAGGTTTGTACTTTTAGAGATAATTACATATCTCCAATAGATTTTGCATCTATTATATATCGCGTAGGTACTGCATATAACCAAGCATTGGTTTTAGTTGAAATTAATGATATTGGTTCTCAAGTATCCGATACTCTTTTGATGGACTTTGGTTACGAAAGTTTACTTCATACAGAAAGCGCAGGCCGTGAAGGTAAAAGAATTTCTTCTGGTTTTGGCAAAATGGCTGATACCGGTGTTAGGACTACAAAATCCGTGAAGGCGGTTGGTTGTTCAATGTTGAAAATGTTGATTGAACAAAACCAATTTATTATAAACGATTTTGAAACTATACAAGAATTATCAAGATTTTCTAAAAAAGGTAATTCGTATGAAGCGGAACCAGGATCTCACGACGATCTTGTAATGAATTTGGTAATATTTGGATGGTTAACAAGCCAAGCATATTTCAAAGAAATAACAGATATAAATACACTACATAAACTAAGAGCAAAGACCGAAGCGCAAATACAAGATGATCTTCTTCCATTTGGATTCATTGATAGTGGTGAAAACGCGTTAAGTACAGGATTTCAGCCCATCGAAGAAGATGAACATTGGATGATGTAAAAACGGTTTTTTATAAATAGACAAGAATAGATTGAAAACAAGTGTCAAATAACCTTACACAGGGGAGAAAAATATGACTTTTTCTGTAAGTCCATCCGTCATCGTCAGGGAAGTAGATGCGTCGGCAGTAATACCGGCCATTGGAACACCACCTGCCGCTACTGCCGGTGTTTTTCGTTGGGGTCCAGTTAACGAACGCATTTTAGTTTCTTCGGAAGAAGAACTAGCTAGTCGTTTTGGTAAACCACACGCAAACACTACTTGGCAAAACCATGAAACCTTTTTTAGTGCAGCAGACTTTTTGTCGTATTCAAACGCGTTATATGTAACTCGCGTCACTGATGGGGCAAATACTGAAATCGCTGATAATACGTATTTTCAGGCAAAGTATCCAGGAGAACTAGGAAATAGCATTGAAGTTTCCGTAGTAACTTCTACATCTTATGAGGAAGCGATTGCGGCTATAGGCGATATAGCAGGTACTATTACGTTTAATTCAACATCTTTTAGCGTAAATGGTTTAACAACCGAAATCGGTGAAATTCAACAAGATGATATTATACGAATAGGAAACGATTCAGTAGGGTACCAAGAACTTATTGTATCCGCATTTTCTGATGATACCGCAAGTCCTGGCTCTGCACCATTTAACTATACAATAACAACAAAAAACAGATTTACGTTAGCTGAAACAGATCTTGCACTATTAAAAATAACAAGAAAATGGGGATATGCAAATATAGCGCAATCTGCGCCGTCAAATGCAAACAATATTCACATTGCTGTTATTGATGCTGGTGGCGAAATCACTGGAACTGCTGGTACTGTTCTTGAATTGTATGAAAACTTATCAGTTAATTCCGATGCAAAACTCCCGGACGGCACAAACAATTATTATCCTACTGTGATATTTAATTCGTCTGCGTGGGTTAACCAAATAGCTCTTGGCACATTGGTTAGTACTGCTATTACAATTCCAATTTATGATCGTATGGCAGATGGCACAGACGGTCTTGGCGAAGCTGCGGTACCGTTTGGACAAGTAGCATTAGGTTACGATTTATATAAAGATGCTAATGAAGTTGATATTTCAGCTATTATTTGTGGTAAATCTGATAGCTCAAATCTCGCAAACTATGTTGTAGCAAATATTGCTGAACATAGAAAAGATTGCGTTGTTTACTTTTCGCCGCCTTTAGCTGATGCTGTTACTCCATCAAATCCTGAAACTAAAATGACAAATGTTATTGCATTTAGAAATCTTGTGCAATCTTCGTCTTATTGGTTTATGGACAGTGGATATAAATATCGTTACGACAAATATAACGACGAATATCGTTGGGTACCTTTAAACGGTGACATTGCAGGTCTTTCTATGAGAGTAGAACCTTGGGTATCACCAGCTGGTTTTAAAAGAGGTATTATTAAAAATGTTGTTAAATTAGCATTTAATCCAAATAAAGCTCAAAGAGACCAATTATACGGTGCTGATATTAACCCAGTTATTACTCAAGTAGGCCAAGGTGTATTACTCTTTGGTGATAAAACTGGACTTGGTACAGCAACTGGGAGCGCATTTACTCGTATTAATGTTCGCCGCCTCTTCATCACAGTTGAGAAAGCTATATCTACGGTGTCGGCGTCGTTCCTCTTTGACTTTAACGATGAGTTTACTCAAACGCAGTTTAAAAACTTAGTGGAACCATTCCTTCGCGATATTCAAGGAAAGCGTGGTATTATTGATTTTAGAGTTGTATCTGATGCAACTGTAAATACCCCAGACGTTGTTGATAGAAACTTGTTTAGAGGTAATATCTTCATTAAGCCTGCTCGTTCAATTAACGTTATTGAATTGACATTCGTTGCCACAAGAACTGGCGTTGAGTTTGATGAAATCGTTGGTCAGCCACTCTAATAAATAAAAGAAAAGGAGATAATCATGGCATTTAATATCAACGAATTTAAATCGCAATTAGTAGGGGGTGGGGCAAGACCTACCCTCTTCCAAGTGCAAATCACAAATCCAATCACTGGCCTTGCTGATTTGAAAGTACCATTTATGGTTAAAACTGCAGCATTACCTGGATCAACTCTAGGTTCTTATGTGGTTCCATACTTTGGTCGTCAAGTCAAATATGCCGGAGATAGAACGTTTGAAGATTGGCCCGTTACAATAATCAACGATGAGGACTTTTTAGTTCGCAACGCGATGGAAACATGGTCAAACGCGATAAATACTCATGATTCTAATGCACGGTCGTTACCACAAGATTACAAATCAAACGCGATTGTAACACAGTTTGGTAAAGATGGATCTTTGCTTAGAACATACGTATTCGAGGGTATATTTCCTGTCACAGTTGACGCGATACCCCTTTCATGGGAATCTACAGATGTTATCGAAGAATTTGGAGTTACATTCCAATACGATCTGTGGAGAGTTGAAGGAACTACTGGCACTTCAACTACTTAATTTATAGGATGATTAATTAATGCGAATTTTTGGCTTTGAAATAAAAAAAGATATCGGCGGCGCCGATGAAGACATTGCGGTTTCTTTTGTAGAACCGACTAACGACGAAGGCGCAATTACCATAGGAAACTCTCTCGGGGGATCCTATGGTATTTCTATTAATATGGATGGCGATGCCAAGTCTGAAGGCGAATTAGTGACAAAATACCGTGGTATGATGTTGCAACCCGAAATTTCACAGGCCGTTGATGAAGTTATTAACGAAGCTATAAACATTGATTCGCATGAAAACGCTGTTGAAGTTGTTTTAGATGATACGAATTTACCAGACAAAGTAAAAGATAGAATAATAGAGGAATTTGAAGAAATTCTTCGTTTTCTTGACTTTTCAAATTATGGATATGACATTTTTCAAAAGTTTTACGTAGATGGCAGATTAAATTATCATGTTATCATAGACAATGAAAACTTAAAAGATGGTATAAAAGAAGTTCGTTATATAGATCCGCGGAAACTTCGTCTTATTAAAGAAATGGATGAAAAACAAAAAGATCCTCATTCTGGAATTCCTTTGAAAAAAGTTAAGAAAGAATATTATCTTTATTCCGATTCAGGGTTTGGATCCAAAGCGGTTAGTTCCAATGTTTCATCTGGGCAAACTGTTCAGGGTTATAGAATTGCAAAAGATTCAGTAGCAAGAATAACTTCTGGGTATATGAACGAAAATAATTCGCTAATTCTTTCGTATTTACATCCTGCTATTAAACCGTTAAACCAACTTCGTATGTTGGAAGATGCTACTGTAATTTATACAATTACAAGAGCTCCTGAAAGAAGAATATTTTATATCGATGTAGGTCAGTTGCCAAAAGCAAAAGCTGAACAATACTTACATGACATGATGACTCGCCATAAAAATAAACTGCAGTATGATTCAGATAGTGGCGATATCACAGATGGTCGTAAGTTTATGACTATGACTGAAGATTTTTGGTTTCCTCGCCGAGGTGGAGAAAGATCTACAGAAGTGGATATCTTAGCTGGTGGCAATGCTGCAGCGCTAAGTGGTGATGAAAATCTTTCGTATTTCCAAAGAAAATTATATAAATCGCTAAAAGTTCCTGTTTCTAGATTAGAGCCAGAAAATATGTATAGTATGGGCCGTGTTTCTGAAATGACGCGTGATGAAATAAAGTTTAGTAAGTTTATTCGTAGATTAAGAAATAGATTCTCAGGTTTATTTGATTCTCTACTTGAAAAGCAATTAATCTTAAAGGGTGTTTTAGATCCTGAAGAGTGGGCTGATATTAAAAACAAAATACGTTATGACTTCATGAAAGATAACTATTTTGAAGAATTAAAACAGACTGAAATTCTACGCGAAAAAATAACAACGTTAAGAGATATGGAAGAACAAGTAGGTAAATATTATTCAAGACAATGGATTACCAAAAATGTTCTATTCATGACTGACGATGAAATGCGCGAAATGCAACTGCAAATTGATCAAGAAAGATCGGCTGGTCTATACAATGACCCAGACGATCCAGGCATGGGTGCAGAAGACGATTTTGATGATTCAGAACAAGAGCCTACAGATGATGAGCCGGCAGATGATAATACCGAAATCGATGCTGAAGAATCACTTAAAGTTATAAATAAAACAAAATCATTTAAAAGAAAGCCTCAAAAATGAAAACCTTTAAGAATTTAATATCTGAAGTTGCTCAGCCAAAAGCAGGCGACGAAAAAGCATTTAAGGATAAACACATCGTAACTAAAGTTGGCCATCCTGTTGCTTTAGATCATCAGTTTACTGGTGAAATACCCGGGACAGCTAAACTCAAGCGTAGGGCAGATCTTGCACCTGGAGAAGATGCATCTGTATACGAAGCTATAGATCCAGTAGATGCAAAAGCCCTTAAAGGTAAGCACAAAAATCGTAAAGATAAAGATATTGACAATGATGGCGATGTTGACGATTCTGACGAATATCTACATAAGCGCCGCAAAGCTATTTCTAAAGCTATTGCTAAAGAAGAAGTTGAGCTTTCTGAAAACCCAATGGAAGAAAAGCCAATGATGATGAATACGTTGCGTTCAATGTCACACAATGTACAGGGTATTGCTCGTTATGTTCAATCAACACAAGATCCTGAAGAATGGTTCCAAAACAAATTAGCTGGTGTTGCTAAAGAAATGCAAACATTATATAGTTACGCTACAGCTGAAGTAATGTCTATGGGCGAAGAAGCCGAAATTGATGAAGCAAAAAGTTCGAAAAAAACTGTAAAAATTTCGCAAAAAACAATTACAAGAGCTCTTCAAGGAATGAAGGTGCAGCCTAAAGGTAAAGTATCTTTGAAGAAAGCACCTTGGGACAAGTCCGAAGAAGCCGAAATTGACGAAGACTTAAACGAAAAGTTTGCAACCGGAATGGTAAAATTTAAGGACGGTTCTTCTGTTATTCTAAAGAAACAAGATGCTGATCTTTTAAACCAAATGTTCAAAGATCTTTCTTCTACGAACCGTAAGAAAATGCAAAGTACTGCAATGGCAGATAAGTCAGGGTTTGAAGAAATTCTTGGTTTCGCAAGAGAAGCAATGTAATATGGCTTGGGTAGTAGTTCCAGGATCAAACAGCATATGGGAATATGATAATGCTGCCACGGCCACAGCAACATATTCAGGCGCAAACGGAACTACAGCAGCTGGTGTTCGAACTTTCACAACTCCTCTTGGAAACGTACAAAAAACGTATGTTAAAGTTAGGAAAGCTGGAGAAACTACTGAACGCGGCGAATTATCTAAAAACTACTACGATGCTAGAGTATAAATAAAAGATACAACGAGGAGTATATACATGAAGTTAATTACTGAAGTATTCAATGAAGATTGCGAGGTTGTTACCGAAGCAGCTGAAAATGGTAAGAAGAATTACTTCATTGAAGGTATCTTCATGCAAGGCGATATGAAAAATCGTAACGGTCGCATATATCCTTCAACTATTCTTGAAAAAGAAATGAATAGATACCAAAAGAACTTTATTGAACCAAAAAGAGCTCTTGGTGAATTAGGACATCCTGACGGACCGCAAATTAACGGTGATAGAGTTTCTCATCTTATTACTGAAATGAAGCGTGAAGGATCAAACTTTATTGGGAAGGCAAAAATCTTGTCGACGCCAATGGGTGAGATTGTTAAAACTTTCGTAGATGAAGGTGTAAGGGTTGGTGTTTCTACGCGTGGTCTTGGTTCTGTGAAACCTACTAAAGACGGCGTAATGGAAGTGCAAGACGACTTTCATTTAGCAACTGTTGATATTGTAACAGATCCTTCTGGACCTGATTGTTTTGTGAATGGTATAATGGAAAATACGGAATATTATTATGATATTGCCGCTGGGACTTGGAGACAACATGCTGTTCAACAGGTTGTTGAGGAAATAGTTCAAGAAGTGAAAAGGGAATATAAGAAAACTGTTAGAGTAATTGACGAGTCACACGCCGCCAAACTCTTTGAGAAATTCCTTACTTCTCTGAAAAATTAAAAATTATAAATATGGATAATATAACACGAATCCAAATAAGAGGAGAGTAAATATGTCAGAGTTAGAAGAAAAATTCGTTGCTGACGACGGTGTATCCGAGGTTCCAGAACCAACGACACCAGCAGGCGGCGAAGTTAAAAAGAAAAAAGCTGATGTTAAAAAGAAAGTAGATCCTAAAGCGGATACTGTAGAAACGCCACCTATGTCAGAAGAAACTGACGACGTTGATGCAGAAGAAGTTGTGGAAACTGCAGAAGAAGTTGTATCTGTTGAAGAGTCTATTGCTTCAATGTTTGAAGGTACAGATCTTTCTGAAGAGTTCAAATCTAAAGTATCATTAGTATTTGAAACAGCTGTTAGAGAAGCAACAAACACAAAAGTAAACGAAGCTGTTACCGCTCTTGAAGAAGAGTTTGATAACAAACTAGTTGAAACTGTCAACGAAGCTATAGAAGAAATTACTGCAAACCTAGACTCGTATCTCGACTATGTTGTTGAGCAGTGGATGGAAGAAAATAAAGTGGCTGTGGAGTCTGGCATTAAAGTAGAAATGGCAGAATCATTAATGGACGGTCTCAGAGATATTTTCTCTACTCACAATATCGACATTGATGAAGAAACAGTTGATGTGGTTGCTGGATTAGAAGAACAAGTTGGTGAACTTCAAAATCAAACAAATGAAGCTATCAACGAAAATATTTCCCTTGCAAAGGAAATAGCCAGTCTCAAAGCTGAAAAAGTTTTTGATGATATTTCAGAAGGACTTACAGTCTCTCAGAAAGAAAGATTAAAATCTTTGTCAGAAAAGCTTGATAACGAAGACATTCAAGCATATGAGACAGATCTTGGTACCCTTAAGGAATCATTCTTTAAAGCTAAAAAGGCGCAGGTAATAAGCGAAGAAACAGAAGATGAAGTTCTTACTGAAGAGACTGAAACAAGAAAACCAGTTTCTCAATATTCTTCGGTTTCTGCAATCGTTGAAGCGATCAATAACAAACAAAAGTGAAAATAAACAAATTATAAATACCACTATAATTAAAACAACAGAGATAGGAGTGACAAAATGAGTCAATCTAGCAGATCATTAATCGAAAAGTGGGGTCCTCTTCTTGAGCACTCATCTTTCGCAACAATCAAAGACGAGCACAGAAAAGCAGTTACTGCTACTCTTCTTGAAAACACAGAAAAGGCACTTGTAGAAAGTGGCGATCAGTCAATCAATATGACTTCGCTTTTACAAGAAGCTCCAACAAACGCAGCTGGAACTGGCGGATTTGGTTCTAGTTCAGCAACTCCAACAGCAGGTTATGACCCAGTTCTAATCAGCTTGGTTCGCCGTTCAATGCCAAACTTGATGGCATACGACATTGCTGGTGTACAGCCAATGACAGGCCCAACAGGTCTTATCTTCGCAATGCGTTCTAACATGAATGCAATGACAGGTAACACTGCACAAGAAGCGTTTTATAACGAAGCTGATACCGACTTCTCAGGTACAGGCGCAATGTCAAGCACTACTGGTGCAGGCGCAACAGCCCCAACTGGTACTGGTCTTGATACTGCAGATGCTGAAGCACTTGGCGACGGTGGCGGTACAAACTTTGCAGAGATGGCTCTTGCTATCGAAAAAGTTACTGTTGCTGCAAAAAGCCGCGCATTGAAAGCAGAATATACCACTGAGCTTGCACAAGATCTTCGTGCTGTTCATGGTCTTGACGCAGAAACTGAGCTTGCAAACATTCTTCAATCTGAAATCCTCGCAGAAATCAACCGTGAAGTTGTTCGTACAATCTATAACACAGCCGTAACCGGTGCTGCATCTACTGCATCAGCTGGTGTGTTTGACTTGGATGTTGACGCAAACGGTCGTTGGTCAGTTGAGAAATTCAAAGGCTTGATGTTCCAAGTTGAAATCGAAGCCAACGCGATTGCAAAAGCAACTCGTCGCGGTAAAGGTAACATCGTTATCTGTTCTTCCGATGTTGCATCGGCACTTCAGATGTCTGGTGTTCTTGATTATACTCCAGCTCTTAACAGCAACGCACTTAACGTTGATGATACAGGCAATACATTCGCAGGTATCCTAAACGGTCGTTACAGAGTATATATCGATCCATATGCAGGTAGCAATTATCTGGTTGTTGGTTATAAAGGTTCTTCTGCATTCGACGCAGGACTCTTCTATTGCCCATACGTACCATTGCAAATGTACCGCGCAGTTGGTGAGAATTCCTTCCAGCCAAAAATCGGCTTTAAAACACGTTACGGCATGGTTGCTAACCCGTTCGCAGCAGGCCCAACACGCAGTGAAGGTGCTCTTACAAATAACACTAACGTATACTACCGCAGAGTTCGCGTAAGCAACTTGTTCTAATAAAAAAAGAAGAGGGGATAAAACCCCTCCTCTACAATTCTTTACGAATACTAGGGAGATCTTCGGATCTCCCTTTTTTTATCTTTGGTTTTAATTATATCGCGCGGCTACATCCGCAGCTACATCCGAACGTGTTTGACCTCTGTTTAAAAAATATGGATCTAAATTTAAATTTTTTGCAAGGTCAACTGCTTGCTTTTCAGTAACACAGACTGTAATAGCTTTGCCTCCTAAAATTATTTGCCATATTTTTTGACCGGTGCTACGATTTGTTTCTAATATAGTAAAATCATTTCTATCTTCGCGAT
>Ga0307984_1000979_pt1 | contig 12116 bp, 9 predicted proteins | sample EllFjometageno78_FD_203169 | JGI IMG/M metagenome (GOLD analysis project Ga0307984, IMG submission 203169) | Marine microbial communities from Ellis Fjord, Antarctic Ocean - #78 | ecosystem: Environmental > Aquatic > Marine > Unclassified | place: Southern Ocean | collected 2014-10-09 | reverse complement strand
AAACGATATGGATAGTAATATCCTAGTAGTTTCTGAAAAAGGATATGGGAAGCGTTCTAATCTAGAAGATTATAGAATTACGAATAGAGGAGGAAAAGGTGTTAAGACACTAAATGTTTCTGAAAAAACTGGAAATGTAGTTGCGATAAAGAATGTTACTGATGAAGATGATTTGATGATTATCAATAAATCGGGAATTACAATTCGTCTTGCCGTTGGTGGACTTAGGGTCATGGGTAGAGCAACACAAGGTGTTAAGTTGATTAATATAAAAGGAAGCGACTCTATTGCTGCTGTTGCTAAGGTGATGCACGAGGAAGAGGAAGTTGAAGACGTAGATGCTACTGATGTTACTGATACAACAGAAACACCCGATTCTAAAGAAGATTTAAGCGAGAATACAGACCAAAATAATGAAGAATAATTTATAAAATTTAACCAATGAAAAATAGAATGACCTTACTGGTAGTGCTAGCACTTAGTGTATCAGTTTTTGCCCAGAAGAAAGAGTTAAAAGTAGCTGAAAAAGCTTTAAAAAAGAAGGAGTATACTTCTGCATTAGAACAACTAAAAATAGTTGAGCCCTTGTTAGTTGATGCTGATGATAAATTAAAAGAAAAGTACTACTATGTAAAAGCAAAGTCTTTATTTGGTATTGGTGAAAATGATAAGGCTACCGGCTTCGCTTTTAAAGAATTAATAACCTTCGAAAAAGAAACGGGTACTAAGAAATATCTAAAAGAAGCTGAGACAACTTTCAATACTCTTGTTCAAAAATTTGCTGCTTCTGGTTCTGAAATGTATAATATAAAGAATTATAAAGACGCTAGTTCTCAATTTGAAATGGTGTATATATTGAGTGAGATCGATACTACATACTTAGATAACGCTGCACTCTCTGCATATTTAGATAAAGATTATGATCGCTCTATTAAGTGTTATAAGCAATTATTAGATATCGGTTATACTGGGATAACGACTAAATACAGAGCTAAAAGTAAGCTGTCTGATGAATTTGTTTATTACGGATCAAAAAAAGAAATGGACAATCAAGTTATGTTAAAAGTAGCTTCTGAGCCAGAGGTATATTTGACAGAGTCTAGAACAGGTGAAATAGCAAAAAACATTGCCTTGAGTTATATCGCTAAAGGAGATGAGCAGGGAGCATTAGATGCTATTGCAGATGCGAAGAAAATTTTCCCAAACGATTATACTTTGGTCATCAGTGAGGCTAATATATATTTTAAGCTAGGTGATAATGAAAAATTCTTAGCTGGACTTAGAAAAGCAATTGAGCTTAGACCAACAGATCATCAGCTTTATTACAATGTTGGTGTTTTAACTTTAGAGCAAGGGTATTTAGAAGAAGCAACTGCAGCTTTTAAAAAGGCAATTGAATTGAAGCCTGATTATGCAGATGCTTATAATAATATAGGGGTTACGATTTTGAAAAAAACAGATCCAATTATTGAAGAAATGAATAAAAATTTAAGCAATTTTAAAAAATACGACCAGTTGATGTTAAAACAAAAAGAGGTTCATAAAGAAGCGTTGCCTTATTTTGAGAAAGCATTAGAATTTGATCCTAAAAGTGAATCTAAAATGTCTACTCTTATAGGTTTGTATGAGCTTTTGGAGATGTATGATAAACAAAAAGCAACAAAAGCAAGATTAGATGCTTTATAGTATCTGATTATTTTAAATAAAAATGCCTAGTAAAATAATTTGCTAGGCATTTTTTTTGTCAAAAAAGTAAAGGATTTTCTGTTTGTGTCCTAGTTGTTTCTGTGCTGTTAGCTGTGTTGAAGGGTGTAAACCGTATTTGTAATTTATCTTAATTCAAGTAATACGACATTCTCCACATGATGTGTTTGAGGAAACATATCTACTGCTTGCGTGTTTACAATTTTATATTGCTCTTTCATCATTGCTAAATCTCTTGCTTGCGTAGCAGAGTTGCAACTTACATAAACGATACGTTTAGGTGAGATATTTAAGATTTGCTCAACTACTTTTTTGTGCATTCCATCACGAGGTGGATCTGTGATAATAACATCTGGTTGTCCATGTAGGCCGATGAATTCAGAAGTAAATACATCTTTCATGTCTCCAACATAAAACTCAACATTGTCAATTTTATTATGCTCAGCATTTCCTTTCGCATCTTCAATCGCTTCAGGTACTGATTCTACACCAATCACTTTTTTTGCTTTTTTAGCCACAAATTGAGCAATGGTTCCAGTTCCTGTATATAAATCATAGACAATTTCTTCCCCAGTAAGTCCGGCAAAGTCCCTTGTTACTTTGTAAAGCTCGTATGCTTGTTTTGAGTTTGTTTGGTAAAATGATTTGGCATTTATTTTAAAACGCAACCCTTCCATTTCTTCAAAAATATGATCTCTACCGTTAAATAGAATAATTTCTTGATCGTAGATAGAATCATTTCCCTTGCCGTTGATGATATATTGTAAAGAAGTAACCTGAGGGAATGTTTCTTTGATAAAGTTTAGTAGTAATTCACGTTTTTCTTTGTCTTCTTTGAAAAACTGAATGACCAACATAATTTCTCCAGTAGAAAGAATACGCAACATCATTGTTCTAAGCAGCCCATCTTGTTCTCTTGGGTTGTAAAATTCAATATTGTTTGCGATAGAAAATTCTTTGACAGAATTTCTAATTTCGTTTGAAGGATCTTCTTGTAAATAACATTTTTCTACATCTAAAATCTTGTCCCACATTCCAGAGATATGAAAGCCTAACGCATTTCTGCTATCTATTTCTTTGTCAGATTCAATTTCTTCATAGGTCAACCAACGATTGCTAGAAAAAGAAAATTCCATTTTGTTTCTATAGAAGTAAGCTTCCTCACAACCTAAAATAGGAGTGATGTTCTCTAGTTCTAAATGGCCAATACGTTGTAAGTTTTGAATCGTTTCCTTCTCTTTATAGAAAAGTTGATCTTCATATTTCATATGTTGCCATTTACAGCCACCACAATGTTCAAAGTGAGAACATTTTGGTTCTGTTCTTTTGTCAGAGTATTTATGAAATTTAGTGGCAGTACCTTCAAAATAGGCTTTTCTTTTTCTTCCAGTAGTAATGTCAACAATATCTCCAGGAATTGCATTCGTTAAAAAAATAACACGACCATCAGGAGCTTTTGCTACTGATTTTCCTCTTGCTCCCGCATCAATAACTTCGATGTTTTCAAATACGTAATTTGTCTTTTTTCTACCCATGAGGCAAAGATACTTTTTTTCTGAAAGTATCTTTGTGTAGTGTCTCTAAAAAAGATTTTTTTATTGTTTTAGGGACCACTTTTTTAGACGACCAAGGTATATAAGATAAAACTCTTGTGAGTGATTCGCATAAAAAAAGCAGGAACTTTACGGTTCCTGCTTTTTTATATGTGTAACGAAAAGTACTAGTCTCTTCTTCTTCCGAAACCAGAACTTCTTTCAGGTCTATCAGAACTGCTTCTGTCAGATCTATCTGACCTATCAGGTCTGTCTGATGATCTTCTTTCAGAACTTCTACCTTCGCTAGATCCGCTATCTCTACGTCTGCTATCGCTTCTATCAGATCTTCCTCCTTCTCTTCTTTCAGGACGACTTCCGCCTTCAAAGCGTCTTCCGCGTCCTCTTCTGTCTTCGCTTCCTCCGCGACGATCATTTCTTCTACCGCCACCACCTCCGGCGCGTTTTTTCTTTTCAGTGATTTCAACATTTACACTACGTCCGTTAAATTCTGCTCCTTGGAAAGAACTAATTGTTTCGTCAGTAAAGTTTTTGTCTAATTCAAAGAATGAGAATGTATCTAAGATTTCAATTTGTCCTATTTCAACATTGTTAGAAATGTCTTGTTCGTTAATCAATCCGATTAATTTCCCAGGATTTAATTCATCTTTTCTACCAAGGTTGATAAAGAAACGAGTCATGTTTTCATCGTCTCTAGATTTTCCTCTACTATCGTCATCTCTAGAAGAACTTCTTTCCGCGTCATTTAAGTCACGAGAGTTAGAATAGTACTTTAAGAATTTGTTGAATTCAACAGAAACAAATTTCTGAATCAATTCTTCTCTGTTTAGTCCTTCTAAACTTGTATAAATGCTTTCTAAGTAGGTGTCTATTTGTTCATGACTTACTTCTGTTTCCTTAACATTTTCAATTAGGCTAAACAATTGAGCCTTACAGATTACTTCTCCTGTAGGAACTTCTTTCTTTTCGAATTTCTTATTGATTTTTCTTTCAATAGGGCGTAGACGTCCAACTTCTTTGTTTGTAATCAATGCAATTGAGATTCCTGTTTTACCAGCTCTACCAGTTCTACCGCTACGGTGCGTGTAAGCTTCAGTTTGATCAGGTAATTTGTAATTAATTACGTGTGTCAAGCTGTTTACATCCAATCCACGAGCGGCAACATCTGTTGCTACTAAGATTTGTAAACTTTTAGCACGAAATTTTTGCATAACACCATCACGTTGCCCTTGAGATAAATCTCCGTGCAGTGCATCCGCATTATAGCCATCTTGAATTAAGTTTTCAGCAACTTGTGCCGTTTCTCTTTTTGTTCTACAGAATACGATTCCATAAACATCAGGATTTGCATCACAAATTCTTTTTAATGCTGGATATCTGTTTCTTTCTGTAACCACATAATATTCGTTAGTTACGTTGTCAGAACCTGTATTCTTTTTCCCTGCAGTAATTTCTATAGGGCTGTCCATATAGTTTCTCGCAATAGATTCCACCTCTCTAGGAAAAGTTGCTGAGAACAATAATGTTTGTTTGTCGTCTGGAGTTACCTCTAATACTTGATCCAATTCATCTTTGAATCCCATGTTAAGCATTTCATCTGCTTCATCTAAAATCAACCATTGTACCTTGTCAAGCTTAAGAGCTCTTCTTTTGATAAGGTCAACTGTACGTCCTGGTGTACCAACAACGATTTGAACACCTTTATTAAGACCTCTAATTTGGTCTTGGATATTTGCACCACCATAAACGGTAAGTACATTTACACCTCTCATGTATTTAGAAAAATCTTCAATATTTTTTCCGATTTGAACCGCTAATTCTCTAGTTGGAGAAAGAATAATTACTTGAGTTGCTTTGCTAGATGCATCTAATTGTTGTAAAACTGGTAAACTAAATGCAGCAGTTTTACCTGTACCTGTTTGTGCAAAAGCTTTTAAATCTTGTGTAGATGAAATTACTTGTGGAATAGCTTTTTCTTGAATTTCAGAAGGTGTTTCGTATCCTAAATCGGTAAGCGCTTTAAGGATTTCGTCGTTCAATCCTAATTCTTTAAATGTAGACATTTTGTATAAGTTATTGACTTCCAAAATAATATCGCTACTTTGTGAGCCGTTGTTAAAAGTCTGCAAAGGTACATCTATTAGTTACATTAATCAAAGGAATGTTGTTCTTTTTTGCTTTGTTTATATGGAGTTCTTGTTGCGATATGCCTGTTTTGATTGTCAGTCATAAAATTTTATTTCAATTGCAATGTTAACTTACTTAAAATCAATGTTCTTTGAATATTATTTCTGTTGTGAAATTGAAAAATAAGTACTAAATTTGCACTCCTTTTTACGAGTACAGATTTAATGGAAGGAATTGAAACAATTTATAACTAACATCTCTTGGTGTTGATGTCGTTTAAATAATCTGGTTAACAATAAGATACAAAATTAATAGACACCATGTCTGAAGAATTAAAAAACGAAGTTGAAGCTGTAGAAGTACCTGTAGTTGAAACTGTAAATCCAGAACAATTTTTAGCAGATTTCGATTGGCACAAATACGAAGAAGGTATTGAAGCTGTTGATGAAGCTAAATTAAAAGAATTTGACGCTGCTCTTGAAGGAACTGTAGGTTTCGTAAATGAGTTAGATGTAATTGAAGGAACGGTAACTAGAATTACTGATCGTGATGCTATCATTGATATCAATTCAAAATCTGAAGGAGTTATCTCTTTAAACGAATTCCGTTACAATCCTAGCTTAGCTGTTGGAGATGTTGTAGAAGTATTGGTTGATAGAAGAGAAGACGTTTCTGGTCAATTAGTATTATCTCACAAAAAAGCAAGAGTAATTAAAGCTTGGGATAGAGTAATCAATGCTCAGGAAACTGGTGAAGTAGTTAACGGTTTCGTTAAGTGTAGAACTAGAGGAGGTATGATTGTTGATGTATTCGGAATCGAAGCATTCTTACCAGGATCTCAAATTGACGTAAAGCCAATTAGAGATTACGATCAGTATGTAGACAAAACAATGGAATTCAAAGTTGTGAAAATCAACCACGAATTTAAAAACGTTGTTGTATCTCATAAAGCGCTGATTGAAGCTGATATCGAAATCCAAAAGAAAGAGATTATTGGTAAATTAGAAAAAGGACAAGTACTAGAAGGTATCGTGAAAAACGTAACTTCATACGGAGTCTTCATCGATTTAGGTGGAGTAGACGGTTTGGTACATATTACAGATTTATCTTGGTCTAGAATCAATCACCCATCTGAGGTAGTTGAATTAGATCAAAAATTAAATGTTGTAATCCTTGATTTTGATGATCAAAAAACAAGAATTCAATTAGGATTGAAGCAATTAAATGCGCACCCATGGGAAGCTTTAGATGCTGAACTTAAAGTTGGTGATAAAGTAAAAGGTAAAGTAGTAGTACTTGCTGATTATGGTGCATTTATTGAAGTAAACCAAGGAGTAGAAGGATTGATCCACGTTTCTGAAATGTCATGGTCAACTCACTTACGTTCAGCTCAAGACTTTGTAAAAGTTGGAGATGAGGTAGAAGCAGTTGTGTTAACTCTTGATAGAGAAGATAGAAAAATGTCATTAGGTATCAAACAATTACATCCAGATCCATGGACTGATATTACTACTAAATATCCAGTGGGTTCTAAGCATAAAGGAACTGTAAGAAATTACACAAACTTTGGTGTTTTTGTTGAACTAGAAGAAGGAATTGACGGATTGGTTTATATTTCTGATCTTTCTTGGACTAAGAAAATCAAACACCCATCTGACTTTGTAAATGTTGGTGATGTTGTTGATGTTCAAGTTCTAGAATTAGATGTTGAAAACCGTAAGTTGAACTTAGGTCACAAACAAACTCAAGAAAACCCATGGGATGGACATGAAGCTACCTATAGCATCAATTCAGTACATGCAGGTACCATTAAAGAAAAAACTGACAAAGGAGCAATTGTAACATTTGCTGATGGAGTTGAAGCTTTCGTACCGGGTCGTCATTTAGAGAAAGAAGATGGAAGCAAGCTTGTTAAAGGGGATGCTACTGACTTTAAAGTATTAGAATTCAACAAGGAATACAGAAGGATTGTTGCTTCTCATACTGCAATCTTTAGAGAGGAAGAGATTAAAAATATCAAAACTGTAGCTAAGAAAGCAGAATCTGCTGAAAAGTCTACATTTGGAGATATCGGTGGTCTTGCTGAGTTGAAGAAAAAAATGGAAGGAAAAGAATAGTTTCTAACTATTTTATAATATTAAAGAGGCTGTCTGAAAAGACAGCCTCTTTTTTTGTTATAGTAGCCAGAGAATGTTGTTGTAGACCCTGTTTTAGGTGTTTTTATAAAACACTCTCTCGATTCGTCCTTTTTATCATAAGAGTTTTATATTTTTGCAAACTCAAAAACGAACTAACTAAATAATAGAGAATGTCATTAATCAAATCAATATCAGGAATTAGAGGGACTATTGGAGGAGGAATTGGAGACAATTTAACGCCACTTGATGCCGTTAAATTTGCAAGTGCTTATGGTACTTGGTTGTTGGATAGAAACAAAGAGGTAAAAGAAACTTTAAGAGTTGTTGTTGGTAGAGATGCTCGTATTTCTGGAAAAATGATATCTAGTTTGGTAAGTAATACCTTGGTTGGTTTAGGAATTGACGTGGTAGACTTAGGTTTGTCTACAACACCAACTGTTGAGGTTGCTGTTCCTATGGAAAATGCTCATGGTGGAATTATCATTACCGCTTCTCATAATCCAAAACAATGGAATGCTTTAAAATTATTGAATGAAGAAGGAGAGTTTTTAGACGGTGCTGAAGGAGAGAAAATTTTAAATTTAGCTGAGAATGATGCGTATACATATGCTGAGGTTGATGATTTAGGAGTGTATACAAAAGATAAAACGTATGTTGAAAAGCATGTTGAAGAGGTTTTAAAATTAGAACTGGTTGATGTTGAGGCTATTAAAAATTCGAATTTTAAAGTTGTTTTAGATGCAGTAAACTCAACAGGTGGAATATTTATTCCTGCTTTGTTGGAGGAATTGGGTGTTGAATGTGTGAAATTATATTGTGAACCTAATGGTGAATTTCCACACAATCCAGAACCCTTAAAAGAGCACTTAGGTGATATCGCAAAGTTGGTTGTTAAAGAAAAAGCAGATTGTGGAATCGTAGTAGATCCTGATGTAGATCGTTTGGCATTGGTAAACGAAGACGGTTCTATGTTTGGAGAAGAATATACTTTAGTTGCTTGTGCAGATTATGTATTAGGTGAGTTAAAAGGTGGAAATACGGTTTCAAATCTTTCTTCTTCTAGAGCATTGAGAGATGTTACTGAAAAACATGGAGGAACCTATACAGCTAGTGCTGTAGGTGAGGTAAATGTGGTGATCGCTATGAAAGCTACTAATACAGTTATTGGTGGCGAAGGAAACGGAGGGATTATTTATCCTGAGTCTCATTATGGAAGAGATTCTTTAGTAGGAGTTGCTTTGTTTTTGTCACATCTAGCAAAGTCAGGAATGTCTTGTAAAGAGTTGAGAGATTCTTATCCTAGTTATTTTATGAGTAAGAATAAAATACAATTGACTCCGGCAATAGATGTAGATACTATTCTTGCTACTATGGCTGAGAAACATAAAGCAGAAGATGTGAATACTATTGATGGGGTTAAAATTGATTTCCCTACAGAATGGGTACATCTACGTAAGTCAAATACAGAACCTATTATTCGAATTTATACAGAAAGTACTTCGCAAGATAATGCAGATGCCTTGGCTCAAAAAACAATAAATGAAATTAAAGAAATTGCAGGACTGTAGTTGCTGATAATAATCATTTTGAATTAAGTTATAAGAGTTAACTTTGCAATTCAAAAAAAGAATTAAATGAAAAAAATAGTATGCTTGTTTTTTGTGTTGACATCTATTGGAATGTTTTCTCAAGAAGTTAACGATAAAGCAACAAATAAAGGGAAGGTCTTTTTGTATTGGGGATGGAATCGTGGGTTTTATTCTAATTCAGATATAAACTTTAAAGGGAATGATTATAATTTTACGTTGAATAATGCTACGGCTTCTGATAAGCCAACACCATTTTCGGTAAATGATTATTTGAACCCAGCAAATATGACAATTCCTCAGACCAATTATAGAATCGGTTATTTCTTCAAAGAAAATTATTCTATATCTATAGGTGTAGATCACATGAAATATGTGCTGGATCAACATCAATTGGCTAGTATTAGTGGAGAGATTGATGGTGTTTATGCTCCTCATAATGGTGTCTATAATGGAGGTTTAAAAGAAGTTGAAGCAGGTTTTGTTCAATTTGAACATACAGATGGTCTGAACTATGTAAGTGTTGAGGTGAGTCGTTTTGACGATATAAGTTCTTTTTTTCATTTGCATTCAAAGAATTTTCAAATCAATGCAACAGAAGGTGTAGGTTTGGGGTTTTTACTTCCTAGAACAAATACAACGTTGTTTGATAAAGAAAGGTATGATGAATTTCATCTTTCAGGTTTTGGAGTTTCAGGACGTGTAGGTTTGGATTTTACCTTTTTTAAATACTTTTTTATGATGCCTGAATTGAAAGGAGGTTATATCAATATGGGAGACATTAGAACTACTCAAAGTAAATCAGACTCTGCAAGTCAAAGTTTTTGGTACGTAGAACCAACAATTGTATTTGGGGGTCGATTTAAAATATTCTAGTTGTTTAAAGGAAAGAGTTTCACGACTCTTAAAAACAGGACTTATTAAAATATAGATATAAAAAAAACTAGCATATGCTAGTTTTTTTTATTGTATGTGTCTTTTACAGTGGTGTGTTTTACAGGAGCGTTGTCTTTGTGTTTAAAGCGTTTGTGTGTCCAAAAATAATATTCAGGCTGCTTTCTGATTTGTTTCTCTGTTAGTGCTAGAAACTGGTCTGTTATTGTGTAGTCAGGAGCTTCTTTAGGGTTCTTTGATAAGATTTTAAAGCTTACCTCATAGTGACTTCTTTTTGTCTTTGTTACCGACATATAAAGAACTGTAAAATCATGTTTTTTTGCAAGCATTTCAGCGCCTGTATGAATAGGTACTTTAACATTTAAAAAGGGGGCCCAATAATGTGTTTTATGTATGCTTGGCGATTGGTCGCTAAGCAGTCCATATACAGAAAGTATGTTTTTTTGTTTATTTTCTAATATTTTTTTTATCGTTTTAGAGGATTGTATAAATTCTCCCCCGAATCTATTTCTGTTCTTTCGAATTAGATTGTCATAGTGAGGGTTTGTTAATCTAGTATATGCTGCAATCGTTTTGAAACTAGCTACCTTAGGGAAATTAATTATCCATTCCCAGTTACCGTAATGAGATCCCATTAGTATAATACTTTTGTTTAGGGCTTCAGCTTCTTTTAGTACTTCAGGATTTAGATACTTGTATCTTTTGTTTAATTCTTTCTCTGAGATGGTAAAAGATTTAGCCATTTCGATAAAGATATCTATAAAATGTTTAAAGAATTTTTTATGAATTTTCTGTAGCTCTTTCTCTTTTTTCTCAGGGAATGCTAGTTTTAAATTATTCACAACAACTTCTTTTCTGTAGCCAATTACATAATATACGAGTAAGAAAATTAAGTCTGAAAGAAGATGAAGAATAAAAAAAGGCAATATGGAGAACAACCACAAAATAGGGTATGTTATTATAAATATAATTCTCTTCATGATTTGCGTTTTTTTTTAGAGTACAAATATAATCAAACCAATTAGTTTCAACGAGAAATAAGGAGTTGATTTCTGTTTTCGGGTATGATGGTTTAAATTTTATGCCTCCCTAAATAAGGTAATTGTAAGTGTTTTATACTAGAATATAATTTTATCTTTACAAAAATATTTTTAAAATTATGAATACAATAGTAATAGCGATCATTATTTCAAATGTTTTGTTTTCCTACAAAGGAATTCAAGACCGTTTATTTTTAGATAAGTATAAGTTTCAAGTGGGTTCTATTTTAGACGGACAAAAAATACGTTTGCTTACTTCAGGTTTTTTACACGCAGATTACATACATCTAGGTTTTAATATGTACGCATTGTATATTTTTGCTGGAACCATTGTTGGGTCTCTTGGGGTATTAAGCTTTGTAATTCTCTATTTTGGAAGTTTGTTAGCCGGGAATTTATTTTCATTAATGTACCACAAAAACGAACCCTATTATAGTGCTGTAGGTGCTTCTGGAGCTGTTTCAGGGATTGTATATAGTGCTGTAATGTTGTATCCAGATATGACATTGATTATGTTTCCAATTCCAATTCCTCTTCCAGGTTATGTATTTGGAATAGGCTACTTGTTGTATTCTATTTATGGAATGAAAAAGCAATTAGGCAATGTTGGTCATAGTGCACATTTAGGAGGAGCTATTGGTGGTTTTGTGTTGACATTAATGCTATATCCTCAATTGATTTTTGAAAATACTTTGATGATCTTACTACTATCTGTTCCTATTGTTTTGTTATTTGTTTTTGAAAAGAAACTTAAAAAATAGAGTTGAGTACAAAGCAAAAAAAAATCCATCTAACAAGATGGATTTTTTTTGAGCGAAAGACCAGGTTCGAACTGGCGACATTCAGCTTGGAAGGCTGACGCTCTACCAGCTGAGCTACTTTCGCGGTATTGCGCTGCAAAGATACTTTCTTTTTTAAATAGCACAAGTTTTTTTTAATAAAATCCTCCATCTTTTCGTAAGGTCTTGATAAAGTGCTATTCAGTAATTCTATACGCTTCATTTAAATAGCGTTTATCTTTTCAAGATCAATATGTAACTCTGTTGCATCATATTTTTTCTTGGTAATCATTTA
>Ga0307984_1000977_pt1 | contig 12140 bp, 18 predicted proteins | sample EllFjometageno78_FD_203169 | JGI IMG/M metagenome (GOLD analysis project Ga0307984, IMG submission 203169) | Marine microbial communities from Ellis Fjord, Antarctic Ocean - #78 | ecosystem: Environmental > Aquatic > Marine > Unclassified | place: Southern Ocean | collected 2014-10-09 | reverse complement strand
CAATAACGGAACCTGTAGCAAAGTACATGTCTAATGCCTTCTGAGGTGTATACTCACCACCGTCTCCAAATTTGATATCTGCTAACCCATCAGCATCTAAGAACACACCATCTGGAACTAGCTTGGCCTGAACCTGTTGCATCTTTAAATGAGTCAATTGAATCATGTCAGTCGCGGATATCATTCTATCAGCTAGTGATCTTATATTCCCTTTGAATACTCTAGGAGCGACAGCGATATAGTTAGGCTCTACTTTTTGGAATGAAGCGTCTGGCTTTACCATGTTCTCCATAAGCTCCCATTTTAATAGGTGGCTTGTTCCAAGTATCATGACACCGTCATACCAAACGTCAATTTTCTTTTCTAATTTTTCAAAAGGAGCTTCACCTTCTTCTTCTAGTGGGGCCTTGAATGATTCATCGCGCTGAATTACTCTCTCTCCTCCGTTATCTAATTTCTTATTCTTATATATAAATTTCTTGTCTGTCTTGTAATTGAAGTACAATAGATTTACCACATCTTTATTGAATATGCTTCCTTGATGAGGTTGGTTTATACCGTACTGACTAGACCATGATGTACCTAATACTTGAATCTCAGCAATCTCAGAATCAGTAAGTCTAGGGTTTATCTTCTTAAGTTCTAGAATAGGGACTGTTTTTATCTCTCCCCAATAGAATACATCTTTAAAGTATGGATCCTCCGTGTAGCTGTATACAGTATTTGCAGGATCAACATATTCAATCTTTATTCCTTCCGTGTAACTGTACCTGTGTCGTATAATACCAATACCAATAGTTGTTACATCGTAATCAAATCTCCACTTAGTTTCATGGAAGTCATTCATATCCATTACTGTAGATATAGCAGTCTCTTCCGCTATCTCAATAGCAGGTTTATACCTTAGCTGCATGTGCAACTGTAGTTCTTGATCGTTCTCAGGTAGTTCGTCCTTGGGTACGTTGAAAGCATTAATACCGAATTCTTCTTGAGTTTGAGTCAAGAAAGGCTCCGCTATCATATCCTTCTCTATGTTTTGTTGGTAAGAATTTCTTTTCTCTGCTGATGCCGCGTCTTGAGAGTAAGCCTTTGGAGTAAACATTCTGTCAGACATACCGTTAACTACGATGTCGATGAATTTCTCCATTACAGGTACAGGCTTCCAGTCTAAGTTAAGTTTAGACAGGTCACCATTTACAGCCATTTTACTCTTGTAACTATCTACAGGTTGTTGACCTCTAGAGTATAACCTTAATCTATAGAAGTCGTTCCATCTATCGTAGTACCTACAATTACCTCCATCTTTTCTAAACCACTCATATTGTATGGCCTGACCTATCCTTAGTCCGAAACCTTCTGACTCTTTTTCAGCGTCAGTTGCGTTGTAATTAGGCCATGACTGTAGTGGTACTAAGGCTGGTTTGTTGCTATCCATTTACTTCTTGATTTGGCTCTGATTACCAGAATTATCGAATGATACAAAGTTAAAGCTTATTTCTGTATTTTTCTTTATCGGGGTGTATCTATGGCGTCTTGTAGCCATTATAGCAAGCCCAGAAGATATAGATGCATCATGCTTTGTTCTATTATTAATGTCAAATTTAGCCCAGTCATTCAATGTTTCAGTGAATGGCATGTCACCTATTTCATCAATAGGTCGATAGTCTCCTGACGAGTCATACCCTACGTATTCCTCTATCCATGACCCTATACAATCAGCGTGAGTTTGCTTTACATCTTCTGACGAGTTAGGCATACCACCAAGTTCCTTTTCCGTAACCGATAGCTTGCTTTTATCTCTGTCTGGCCTATCCATTGAGAACCCTCTATACCCTCTGTTTTTCAGATGATAGAGAAGTCTAGCCTTATTATTCTCCGCTAGTATTGGCATGCCATAGAATACGATTGCCATTAATACTTCCTCAAAGAATATCTCAGCTGTTAGTGGTCTTGCTATGTATTGTAGGAAGAACTTATTAGAAGGCACCCCATCTGTAACTGAATATTTTGTTAATCCATGAAGCGCACCCTTCGATCCTCCACCACCGACTACTCCTGAGATGTCATATGAATCACATCCAAACGCTCCCATTGCTTCGTTTCCTGGGCACATACGATTGTTCCTCATCACAACATTGTTTTGCAGGTGGGCTGGTGGTACCCATGACGTGGTAAACCTTCCACTTGGATCTGGGCTCCATATAACTTTACTGTCCTTTATTCCTTTTTCCCAATGAAAATTACCTCTAGTGATCACGCGCTCTGCTAATAAGCCATCGTTATAATCTATCTGCTGATATATTTTCGTTAGGTTATATAATGATTCTTTTGATTCATCCCTAAACGCGTGTGACTCTGTACGTGGATACTGCCTGTAAAATTCATTCAATGCATCGGGGTCATCCTTTAAAGCTTCAACTTCATTGTCCCAGTAGTTTATGGCTCCTTGATCTATTAACCTACCATCTATACCCTTTACAGGTTTCTTTGGGTTATAAAATACTGGGTGCCCATACTCATCTATAAACCCCTCCATATTCCATTCCATAGGTATGAACAGAGAATACATTCCAGATTTTGTCTGACTATTCTTTGACCTTTCATTTGGGTTTGAAGACATGTACAAGTCCTTGAAGTTTTGACCTCCTTTAGCTAGTGCGTTACAGGTAGACCCATGCATAGCTTTACCTACGATATTCTTTCCTAGTCGCAAACACGTCTTTGTTACACGCCAGTTGTTTTTTATATTATTAGGCTTTAGCCATTTTCCTACCTCATCCCCTACTAGTAGTAATAGTTTTTCCCCATCATAGCTATTGTCATCTGTAGCTTTCCAATCAATAGACGTGTCGAGACCTTCAATCTCTTCATCTCTATCGGTTATATGCATGTTCTTCTTTGTAATTTTTTGAGCTGGTAGACTATACAGTAGTTCTGTTTTCGGTCTATCCATACCCGACTGAACTGGGCTGAAAAAGAATGGGTAATTATGAGATATAGGCACCACCTTATCCGTGAACATTTTCTTTGCATCAGCAGCTGATTTTGAAAGAATACCTATACGCGAATCTCTAGCTAGTGTAGCTGTGTCTACGCTAACTGACGATGCCATGAATGAAAAACCAGAACGACGAATCTTCAAGTACGTCATACCGTAGCACCTCTCGTCTGCTTTGCATGCTTCCCAGTATAAAAATAATATTCTATTTGCCTCTCTGAAATCAGGGTGACCGATGTCAATCTTCGTATGTTGAAGGTACATGTAGTGGTGTCCAGTAATATAAGTAGGCTGTCCATTATTCATAAACCACTTACCTTCTTTTCTTCGGTCAAACTCTTGCTCTATATACTCTACATGCTTCTCTCTAAACTCAGGCGCGTAAGATTTCCATTCGAATATAGTCTTAATTCTTTTTAAGTCTTTATCCATAGGTTCTGCTACCCATTTATTCTCGCCAGTCTTTAATTTAACTGGGGCTTTAGGTAGAGCAATGTTTACACCGTTTATGTTGTATATGTCTCCAATTTGTCCCGTCTTAGATATTACAACTATTCCGTGCTCAGAATTATAACCGTACTTCCATTTAGAAGTCCTGTTTAACTTTATCTTTTCTTTAGATCTTACACAGTCGTTATTGACAGTATGTAATGGCGTCCACGGTATGTCACTATGATCTTTGCTCACTAGTCTTAAAGTCTGATTTTCTCTCCTTCTTAATTTCCTCTTTATCTTTGGGTTCTTTTACCTTTTCATCTTCAGACTTCATCTTCTCTTCTTCTTTGTCTACTCTATCTAGAATATCAAATCCATCAAAGATTGCTACTCGCTTCGCCTGAGCTGCTATCTTCATTTTTTCAGAGGATAAGTCGTCTTTAACTACTAAGTCGTCATCTGTAACCCCGCTAAATATAGAGGCTTTCGCTACAATGATAAGTTCAGATGCAGCAGCTCTTCCTGCCTGACACATGTCCTCTCTTAGTTCTCTTGAAGTTCTTTTCTCAGGCATATGTCGTTTATGTCAATTCTGTATAATGTCTCTCCGTCTACCCTAAACTCGTACTCGCTATCTGGAATAAATACAATCTGGGACCCTTCATCCTTCCCGAACACAACTTCTCCATGTAGCTTGTCTTTTGATGGTCGTACAAAGCACCAAGGTGATACTGCACTCCACTTATCTTCTGGAGAGTTTTTATATGCGTACACAGATTCCAAGGGTACTAGATACGTTCCCTCTTCTATCTTGTCTGAACTAAACTGCTCCCTACCTCCATAGGCGAAAGTCTTTCTGAATACATTGTGATGAACAATTACCTTTGCTCCATCCTTGATTAGTCCTTGGTATCTAGATGGGGTAGTAGATACAATCGCCTCCCTATTAACAACGTTATGATTCTCTATAGAGGAGCTTAAGATAAAATCCATGGACCCAATCTTAGTCGTGTTTTTATATAATTTACCTTCGTTAGGTTTAACTACAAAACCATGTGGCGACCTCATTAATAATTAATGTTTAGCTCAACAGATATAGGCATATTCTCAAAGTATCTCCATAACTTAATTTCTTTTGATCCGTCAATTGTAATGAGCCATATCTCATACCTTAAATCATCAAGAATTATTTTATCTATCTTCTCTTTAAACTTACCGTATCCTTCGTTGTTTTCGTCACGTTCTCTAGCTACTCTTTGACCTACGGAAAAGGTCATGCCATCTTTGAAGTCTGGACCGACCACTATCTTTCTGATTTCAGGCATGTTATTTTGGTTTGGTTATTTCTCCCGTTTCAAGGTTGAACTTTACTCCCTCTCCATGCTCCTTGATTAATCCTGACTGGATTTCTTTAAACGCTTCAAACGCTTCAAGAAACTGATTGGTGTAGTATTCTGTTCTGGATAGAACTGCCTTTTCCTCCAAGGCTGCGTGTGCTACCTCGTCTTTTGTTGATTCGTATTTGCTTTTTGCTAAACGGAAATCGTCTAATTCTTCTTTTGATAACTTCATTTGATTTGATTTAATTAGTCAAATATACGAAATTATTACTTATGCTTTACTTAGCCTAATACTTTAACTGCTTGATATGTTTTATTACCAAGTCGCTATCGCTACCCGTTCCCAAGTATCAGTCGCTACACAGAAATAGGCGAATCCAGATTCTACTGCGTAATCCCCCGCTGTTCCTGCTGCTGATGCTGTTGTTGGTACAGTAACCTTTTTACCTGAGAAGTATGTGTTAAGAGCGTCTACATCGTACTGCTTTGTTACTTCCGTAGCTTCAGCGTTTGATCCTAATAAATTCGTTCCTGCTGCAGGAGTCCCTGCTGCGTATGTGTTAATTAATGCCATGATACAAAGTTAATGATTTACAATCTATTATTAGCTAGAGCTTCTTTTTAATGTAAACTATGGTTATAATAACAATTACAACTATAACGACAAAAATAAGCCAATAAATAGCAGTTTTATTATTTTTACGTGCCACAACACGACTTGTACGCTCCTTAATTTTATCTAGCTTGAACTGTCTACGTGTGTCTATCTTAACCTTCTTAACTTCTTTGCGCTTGTCTTTTCTTGTTACGTATCTAATTTCTCCATTTTTATATACGACCTTTTCAATTGTTTTAATTGATTCGACGTAAACGGTGTCGTTAAACATAAATGTATTGGTTACTATGGTAGTGTCGTTTTCTGCCATCCCTTCGTTAGGGGTGCTTAAAATAGCCCCCTTGTCGATTGCTTTAGCTTGATGCTTGCTAGCTTTGTTCAAATGGAATTGCGCCCCACAAGAATACAACCCGAAAAGTAAGATAATAAGATACTTCATAATTAGTTTTTAAGCTCAAAGATATTACACGCTTCAACGACCGCTTTAACTATCCTATCCTTCCAATCGTTGGTAAGCATTTTCGTTAATTCTGCTTTATTAGTATGGAATCCAAGCTCCAAAAGTACTGCAGGCATCGAGGTCTTTCTCAATACGTAGAATCCATTCTTTTTAATACGCCTATCTTTCGCTATACCGTCAAAATTACATACCAATTCTTGATGCATATACTTTGCGAGGTCATTACTTGCTTGGCTTGCGTTGGTATAGATATGAGTTCCTATTCCACTCGCTGAATTCCACTCCTTACCGTTACTATTTGCGTCTGAATGTATAGAAATATAAACACATTTGCGCTCTTTAGCTAGTTTGTTGGCTCTATTAACGCGCTCGGTTAGTGAAATATCCCTCCAATCGTTAACAATGTCAACCGCTTCAAGTCCAGATAACTCCATGCCCTTTAAAATACGGCTTACATTATCGCGATTGTTAACACCTTCGTAATAAACAAAGCCGTCCTTTACCATTCTTTTCCCTGGTGTTATGTATTTACCCGTTTCAGGATTTAAACCGCCATGACCTGAATCTAGTATAAATAGGTACTTACTCATGTTATTTTATAAAAATAGGTACTTACTCATGTTATTTTATAAAAATAGGTACTTACTCAAAGTTTTCTTTTAGGTAAACTAATCAATGAATCTTTTGATCGTAAAAACAAAAGCCCCGTTGTTAACCACCCCGAAAGTTCGCCCGAAGTTTGCTTTTCTTGGTACATTAATAAACCACAAAACGCAAGTATTAAAACTCCTAAAATTGTAGTTACATAGTTTTGGAATAATCTAGTTTTCATCTTTTAAAGATTTACGTTTGATTTTATTATCTAGTATTTGCCCTTTAATTTTCAAGTATAAAAAGACCGCACCGCCCAGGGCAAGGAAGAATTGTAAAGTATTGTTAACGTCTTCCATTGTAAAGTATTCGTATAGTTGAATAAACCCCGTTGCTGCAAGCGTTAGGATACCCCCGAATGTTGCCTCTTGCGTGTCGATCATATTAATAGGCATTATACCTTGTGCTTTTCAAGCGCGGCAAGTGCAAACGCTTCTATATTTGCGTCCGTCCATTCTTTACTATTATCCATAATCCCGAAGTCAACACCGAAAAGTTTGTTTCCATTTGCGTCTAAAACACCGCTAACGCTTAACATTTCAGTTCCCTTTGTGTAAACCGTTTGAACGCTATCTATTTGTGGGTCTATTAATTCTACGTTGAAATTATCAAATTTGTATTTTGCCATTTTGTTTATGTTAAAGTTGTTCCCGTTACTGTAAAATTTCTACACCCTAGCCAAATATTACGTTGAGAAGCAGGAATGCCACCTCCTCCAAAGAAGTTAGAACCGTAAAAAGGTTGGTTTGTGTATCCCGTTAAAGTTGTACTAGTCCAAAATCTAGTATTCCCCGCCCCTTGGTTAATTGGGCTCCAATTCATTGAACGGTTTCCAATCTTATAAAGGTTTGTTAATTCTCTCATATTTGTTAAACGCCAACCGCTTGTGAATGTTGAAACGCTTAACACTAAAGCATTGGCTACCGCATCGCTCCAAACGTCCGTGCCTTGCGCCGTTCTGTAATAACCTAGGACATCCGTACCGTTGTAAGTACTCCAATCAATTACGATGTTGTTTGTATATGTAGAATCGCCCAACTCATCGGTGAATCTATCCTTGTTTGAAAAGGGGTTATTAGAAGGCAAAGTGAAAAAATCAACATCTCTACCTTCTTCTAGGTCGCCGTCGTCACCCGTTCTGTAGGATGTTGTTTGACCTGTTTTCGTTAGTTGTGCTCCAACACTTCCACCGCCACCTGCACTTTCAGTACAGCTGCTTCCTGTTGATATTATTAATCCCATATTACCAGCCTGCTAATAGGTTCGTAGCTGTTGTCCCTGTTGAAAGTATTTTTTTTATGTTTACTGGGTGCCATCCTACCGACGCTGCTGTCATGATCGAAGTGTCCCCTCCTGATGTTACAAATGCAACGTCTCCAGATACCCCTACGTAAAATACACAGTTGGTAGTTGAGTCAGTATATATAGAGTAAGACTCTCCAATTGCTTCAAAAATGTTAGCAGATAGGCTGATTGTTGTAGCACTATCTATCGCTGTTACGATTGCTTTAACTGGCTCAGTGTGGTTCTGAACAATCATGCCTACAAATACTCCGTTAGTTGTAAAGTCCTGCGTGGCATCGACTAGCTTGTTTAGCGATACTGCTGATGCAGTTGATGCAGGATATGCAGCATTCATTATTGATGGGATGTCGATCGTGTCATTTGGTATCGCGATCATAGTTCTTGATACACTTAGTTTTAAATTTGCCATAATTATTTTTTAGTAGTTTTTCCGTTTGCTCCTTGACGCGCTCTATTCTTTGATTTATGTTCCTTTACCCATTTTCCGCTTTTAGTTTGTGATGCGTCATTTGGGTCTCCTACTTCTAATCCTAATTCTTTTCTTTTTTTACCATGCTCTACTCTACTCTTAGATTCACCAGGTTTCTTGTTGTATTCCTTCTGGTACGCCTCTTTTACCTTGCGGGCCAGTGGGTGCTCTCGATAATAAAGTGTAGATTTACTTGCCATATGTACAAAGATAATCCTTTTTTTGCTTATTTTTGGGTATGGCAAAAAGGATTCATAAAAAAGAGATAGTAAGGTTGACTGTTAGGCACTGTCAAAGAGTAGAGCCTAAACGTAATTTTCTAAAGTACTACAGAATAGTTAAGCATTATGCAAAGGTAAAATACAGTCTGTCTGAACCAGACTTGGAGATGTTGTATTTTTTGCACAGCGAAAGTTTATTCTCTGTAAAAGATTTTGAACGATACAATAATATATTCCCCTGGGATAAAGGTAGGTTTAATCGACTGAAAAAAGATGGGTGGATTATTAAGTGGAGAAAAGAAGGTATGGACTACAATAGATGGGCCCTATACGATTTATCATCTAAAGGTAAGCGGGTCATCGATCACTTGTATAAGATGCTAAATGGTGAGGAAGATTTTCCTATGGAACTTTATAATAACCCTAAGGCTAGACGAGATTCTGGATTTGTAGATAAGACCATATCAATCGCCATGAAGGAAATAAACAAGGCAAGCAAAAAAGAAAGGCTTACTCCTGTTTATTCCCGACGAGATGGCGCTAGATAACGGCTATTACCTCGTTGATTCTAATTATTGTTAATGGCTTATCGTGACCCTCAACGATCACCTTAAATACTCTTGCTGCGTCATAGAAGATCTCATCACCGATCGCTACACTGGTAACCTCTCCATTTGAAATTACCTTCCCTCTTTTAGCTCTCATGTGCTTAGTATCGGAAGAAGACATACTCATGCCTCCAACCGATTGCTCTTCTACTACATCGTCTATTACTAGGTAGTTATTTATTGCTTTCATTATTTGATTTTTATTAACCCCCAAAGGATTGATACTCTAGGAGCAACTGTGTCTGGGTAGTAATTATTAGTAACTCCATCGGATAACTTATCATTCATTACATTGCCTCCGTCTCTCTGCTCACGGACGTTTGTAATTACAGTATCAGACATTAATAACGTAACAGCAACAGCAGCTGCGTTCTTTAGAGCCGTCTTAGTAACTTTGGCGGGATCAATCACCCCCATGTCAATCATGTTTCCGTACTTACGAGTTTTAGAGTTGTACCCTTGGTTGTCACCAATAACAAATCCAGACTCGATAAGTTCAGGGTCTAGATCAGCATTCATTAAGATGTTGTCAAATGGGCTCTGCATTGCAACGCATAATACATCGGCAGCTAGGACCATCTCTCTCTCTGAGTTAGGTATCTGCATAAACGACTCTTCAAGCAATGCAATACCTCCACCAGCTAGTACTCCCTCTTCTAGTGCAGCCTTAGTAGCTAACACGGCATCATCAACTCTATCCTTTCTTTCTTTCTGCTCCATAGGCGTCGTACCCCCAACTGTGATGGTAGCAACTTTACCACATAGAGTAGCAATCCTTTTATTCATTACCCCAATCTCTTCTTCAGTCTTTGCTGACTTTAATTGAGCTCTCATGTCTACTAACCGTTGCTCCATAGCTTCCGTGTTAGACTCTTTAATGATCGTAGTGCTTTCTCTGTCGATTACTACTTTATCAGCCTCTCCTAGGTCAGATAGGCCCATCAGGCTCCATTCAGACCCCATATTATCAGAGATAAATGTCGCGTTAGTAGCTGCGGCTAGATCTTGTAGCATCTCTTCTTTTCGATACCCAAATCCTGGAGGGATTACATTAGCTGCTTTCCACCCATTCTTAACGATATTAAAGTTAAATGTATCTGAAGCGTCCTTCCCTAGTTCAGCAATCAATAGCACAGGGCGTCCTGTACCTATAACTTCTTGCATCAATGGAGCTATATCCATTAGGCTTTCGATCTTTCGATCTGTAATAAGTATGTATGGGTTGTCAAGTTCTGATGACTGGCCCTTCTGATTCGTGATTTGGAAAACACTAGAGTATCCTCTGTCGAATTTGATACCTGTAGATACTTCACATGTAGTCTCGTAGTTGTTTCCATCTTTTACTAGTACAACACCTTCCTCTCCTACATCTTCGTATGCCTTAGCTATCATCTTGCCTAATACAGCGTCGTTATTTGCTGATATAGTAGCTACATGATATAACATATCCCCAACAACCTTAACGCTTTTCTTGTCAAGTTTGTCAATGACCTGATCTGTTAACATCGTGATGTTACGAGTGATCTCAGTCATGTTATCACTAGTGATCGTTCTTCTTATCGTTTCCTTTATAATGGACTCAGCTAAAACAATAGCAGTACTTGTGCCGTCACCAGCTATGATAGCAGTCTTCTTTGCTGCCTCTTTAATCGCTCTAATGGCAATGTCTTGGAATGGTTGTTCTAGATTGATAGAGTTGGCTACTGTGACACCATCCTTTGTTGATGTCATCCCTCCGATGTGATTTTCGGATTCAATTAAAACAGTTCTACCGCCTGGCCCTAGTGTTGATTTTACTGCTTTGGCTAGAATAGAAATTCCTTTTACGATTTCTTCTTGCGCGTCAGTGTTAAATTTTACTTCTTTTATAATCATGTGATTTAATTTAATTCTGGTGCTAAGTTAGTATTTTCTTTGTACAAAAACAAAAGGGACTACCCATAAATGGATAATCCCTGATGAAACTATGAAAGAAATTTTAAATATATTAGTTTCCCTTAGGCATTTTGCTAGAGATTTTCATATGATCTTTGTCTCTAAATGTAGATGAAGCAGCCTTCTTTTCTTGAACTAGTCTGTCCATCTCTGCTATCATTGCTTTACCTTCAGCAATGTTATTATTTATCTCTGTAGTAATTCCTTTGTTCACAGAAGAATTTGAGACTTTTTCTGATCTAAACTTTTTAACAGCGTCCATTCTCTTTTCGGCAGTCTTGATTTTAGCTCTTCCTGCGTCAGCACTAGCTTTTGGCTTAGGTACTGGTGGAGTTTCACCTCTACTTAATGAGATTAATTGGTGATCTCTTAATTTTCGAGCGTCAGTAAACTGCTTAGTACTTGCTCTGTTTTGAGGTTGTTTTTTATAAGTAACATTAGCAGCGTCTTGCTCTTTCACTATTCCGTCGTATCTCTTTTTTTGAGCTACAGTCATCGTTACCTTTTTCTTTTTCGGTGGATCGCCTGGTCCTTTTCCTTTTAATGCCATGATATTTTTTTTAAAAATTTGTAATTACAGTAACAAAGATACTATTTTTTTACATATACCTAGGGTCAACCTCGAAATCAAATGTTGTAGGTTTTAATATAAGGAACGCTAATACAGCAATTCCATCATTTGTAGATATTACCCATGATATCATAACAGTCTCTCCTTTTATTACTCTGTCATATGTAGATGTTAATTTACTTATATTCTTAAATTTAAAATCGCTTTCATTGCTAAGCTGATCTTTAAACTTTACTCCGTTAGCAGTTAGAACCTTTAGTGCAGTATCAATGACCTCTCTAAATGCTTCTATACTCGTGTTGTTAAAAGAGAATGTCGTATAGAAGCCTCCTACCTCCATGGGCCCTACCCCTTTTACGTTAATAACTTCTTTTTCACCAGACCCTTCAGCCTCCAATGTTCCCGTACCGACAATCGGTTCGCCCTGCCCGTTAGCTCCAATCGCAATCATCATCATTACTAATACTCCAATTAAATTTTTCATAGTTTCTATTTGTTTATGTTTGTTTGTATAGGGCAATATAGCATAAA
>Ga0307984_1000975_pt1 | contig 12146 bp, 14 predicted proteins | sample EllFjometageno78_FD_203169 | JGI IMG/M metagenome (GOLD analysis project Ga0307984, IMG submission 203169) | Marine microbial communities from Ellis Fjord, Antarctic Ocean - #78 | ecosystem: Environmental > Aquatic > Marine > Unclassified | place: Southern Ocean | collected 2014-10-09 | reverse complement strand
AACGGTTGGAGATGTGGCTGATGCTGTGTTAAAATACGGTAGGCTGTTTACTATACAATCAATATTAAAAACAACAGAGACAAGCAAACTGAAAATAGATTTAAAGAGAAAAATGTATGGCTGATTACAACAACAACGAACCACAACACCAGGCAAAGAACTATTCCTTTGACGTGCAGAAATTGTACATCGAGATGTTGTTGGCTGATGCTGAATCATTTGCTAGGGCACAGAACATATTCAAACCTGAAGCGTTCGATCGTAAGTTGCAACCCATTGCCAAGTTCGTCAAGGACTACATGGACGAATACAAGGTCATGCCAGAGGTGGAACAGATCAACGCATCACACGAGATACAACTGAAGCAGGCCAAGGATCTAGATCCAGCACACTTCAACTGGTTGCTGGACGAGTTTGAAACATTCGCCAGACACAAAGCACTTGAAAGTGCAATACTCTCATCTGCTGATCTTCTAGAGAAAGGTGATTACGGTCCAGTGGAGGACATGGTCAAGGAAGCAGTCAGCGTTGGACTCACAAGAGACCTGGGTACAGATTACTTTGACGATCCAAAAGGAAGACTACAAGCATTAAAAGACAACAACGGACAGATAAGCACAGGATGGGACAACCTGGACAAGAAACTATTTGGTGGCTTCAACAGAGGTGAGCTGAACATCTTCGCAGGAGGTTCAGGAGCAGGTAAGAGTTTGTTCTTGCAGAATCTCGCAGTCAACTGGGCACAAGCAGGGTTGAACGTGTGCTACATATCTTTTGAATTGTCAGAGGCACTGACAGCCATGAGGCTTGATGCAATGATGACCAATATACCCACCAAGTCAGTCATGAAAAATCTCGATGACGTCGAGATAAAAGTCAAGATGCTGGCCAAGAAGTCAGGTAACCTACAGATCAAGTACTTGCCAAGTGGTAGTAATGTACTAGACATAAGAACATATCTCAAAGAACTGGAACTTAAAAACAAAGTAAAAATAGATTGCATATTGGTTGACTACTTGGATCTCATGATGCCCAAGAGCAAAAGGATATCCCCGGCGGACTTGTTCATCAAGGACAAATATGTTTCAGAGGAACTGAGGAACTTGGTCGTTGAGAAACAGTGTGTGTTGGCAACTGCATCACAGTTGAACAGGGCAAGTGTTGAAGAAATAGAATTCGATCACAGTCACATCTCGGGTGGACTGTCCAAGATACAGACAGCAGATAACGTGATAGGTATTTTTACAAGTAGAGCAATGAAAGAACGTGGAAGATATCAGATACAGTTCATGAAGACAAGATCAAGTTCAGGTGTTGGACAGAAAGTGGACTTGGAGTTTGATGTTGACAGTCTGAGGATAAGAAGCCTAGACGAGGAAGAATCACAGAGCTACAACCAGCAGGGCAAGAACAAGATATACGATTCATTAAAACAGACTTCCAAGGTATCAAGTGGAGAAACCCCAACAGATGCTATGCCGGACCCACGTAAGGGCGATGCACTAGGGGTAAAAGTCAAAGCCACAGTGGAAGGCGGAAAATTGAGACAACTGCTGAATGAACTACACTCAGATGAAGAGCAATAACAATGTCTAAAAAAACTGTAGTTTTTGTCCCTGCAAAGGGTACCAGCAAAAGAATCCCAAATAAAAATCTCACCATACTAGACGGCGAATTCTTGTTCAAAAGAAAAATATTACAACTACTCCAATGTAAAGAGATTGATGAAGTATGGATCGATAGTGAAAGTCAGAAGATTCATGACCTTGTAGACGATCTGCCTGTGAAGCATCTTTATCGAGACGAAGCACTGGCTAATAATAAAACCGACGGCCATTCCATGTTCGCTAATCAAACCAAACACACCGATGCTGATATTGTTGTACAGATTCTTTGCACGGCACCTTTTGTTGATTCTACAGTCGTAGATAATGCACTATCAGAATTCAAAAAATCAGAACACACCAGTCTAGTGGCTGTGACCAGAGATAAGTTCTACGAATGGAAAGATGGCAGACCTCTATACGGAGATAAAATACCCAACAGCGTCGACCTTCCAGAAAGAACTGTAGAAGCAATGAGTTTCTACGCTGTCAAGACAAATGGAGTCCCAGCAAACAAAAGGTACACTGATAGTGTGATGTTGTACGATCTTAATCCATTACAAAGTCTAGACATAAACAATCCAAGCGATCTCGAGTTGGCCAGGATCATATGTGCCGGACAACGTAGTTCAAAAACACAGCAGATGAAAATGATATCTCACATATTATCAAGTTGTTTATTGAGTGATGTGTGTAAAGAGAACAACATAAAACATTTCTTAAGCAACAATATTAAACCGTTAACCGGGGGCAAGTTTTTAGGATTTGCAAAGACACTGAAACTGAAAACACTTGATCAAGAGGACAAGGATCCGAGCAAAGATAAATGGACCGGTATCTTCGGGGCTTTAAAGAGTTACGAATTCGTAGAGCCCGGTGATGTCATAGTGGTCTCTACCGATGTGCCTGACAAAGCATACTTTGGTGATCTCAATGCTACATTCGCCATGAGGCAAGGTGCGGTGGGAGTAGTAGTCGACGGACACACCCGAGATGTTGCTAAGGTTGCCGACATGGGTCTTCCTGTGTTCGCACATGGTAGCAGGGCCGATGACATACGCTATGAAGGAACCCTGGAAGCAATGAACTTGCCTGTGACTATAAACGGTGTCACTATCAAGAACAACGATATCATATTTGCTGACAACGACGGTGTAATTTGTGTGCCACAAGAGCACTGGGAGATGATTTTACACAAGGCCAAGGAGAGCGTCAAGAAAGAAACAGCAGTAAAACTAGAAGCGACATTTGGTGCAGATCCAGTTGATGTGCTGAACAATATAGGAACGTTCTAACATGGAGTGGAAACCTTTTGAAAACAAACACCAGGGAGAACGTTGTTTTATCCTAGGCAACGCACCGAGTCTTGCAGATGAGAAATTATCGCTGTTAAAAGGTGAAAATGTATTCATAACCAACAGGGGACAAAAAGCAAAAGACATAGGGCTAGATCATTTTGATTATCATATTGTGTTTGATAGTAGGGTATACAATGACTATGCTGTTGAAATAAGCAAATTGCAGGAAGGAACAAAATTCTACCCCTCGGAATTTAAAGAACATGAGAACTACCAAGGAGAGGACTTTGTACCACTGCCTCCCAAGAGGGCCGACGTGGCAGGATTGATGCGTGTTGGAAGATTCCCAACCTCCTACACCGATGGATGGTCGAAAACCGGTAACACTGTGCTCACTGCCAGTCTAGTAGCTTACTTCATGGGATTCACAGAGATATACATATTAGGAACAGAATGGATCTATAAGAAAAATGCAACACACTTTTACAAAGACACGAGCGATAGAGAGGATAATGTACCAGAAGGACACAAGACCAAAGGATACAGATATCTACCGGCCTTCGCAGAATTTTTCAAGACAAAGAAAGTCAAGTTCGTGAACCTTTCAAAAAAGTTTGCATACAAGCACTTGATGGATACCAGCATGCTGGAACAAGTTATAAAATAAGTACATATAACATATGCCTATAGACTACAGACAGGACAGCCTCGATAAGGAAACTGTGGACGAAATATATAAAAACACTGGTCAGTGTGCTTATACCTACAACGTATCAAAAAAACATATCAACCAATCAAGGAGAGCTATTGATGTTGGATGCAAGGTAGGTAATTTCTCACACGAGTTATTGAAAGATTTTGAGAAAGTTGAGGCGTTTGACATGAGGAATAAGTTAAGGTGGAGACTGCTTGACAAGGACAGAGTCAACTTCTATCAAGCGGCACTGGGAGGAGAAAACGGAAAAATAGAATGTTGGGGATCGTCTACGGGAGTAGCAATGCCAGATAAAGAAAAAACAATAGTAGATCTCAGGACGCTAGACAGTTTTAATTTTACTGATGTGGATTACATCAAGATAGATGTCGAGGGCGACGAGTTGGCAGTGTTACAAGGAGCTTCAGACACATTGTCGAGATGTAGACCTCTCATCGTGGTAGAACAAAATAAAGTGGTCGAGGAAACCAACAAAGGTCTGGAATTCCAGGCACTGGAATGGCTTGCCAACAACAACTACAAGATCGTGGACTATGACGGAATGGATGACTGGGTATTGACACATGTTTGATCTTACACTGCCTACACCAATCGAACTTGCGTTTGAACCCATTAATCTTTGCAATGCAAAATGTTTCTGTTGCCCATACACCTATCTAGAAAAAGACAAGGAATACAGGGGCAAGAGGATGTCAGACGAACAGATCAAATCATTGCTTGAAGATTTCGCAGACGGTATCAAGAAGCACAACATAGATCCCAGCAAAACAATAATCAAGCCATGGAGGTATTCAGATCCGTTGGTGTGCCCCAGCCTTGAACTTATTTTTGAAATATGCCAGAGTCACGGTCTCAAGATAAGCCTGACCACAAACGCTGTGAGCTTCGGGGAGAAGAAATGTGACCTAATAGAAAAATACATAGACTCCATAGACAGGATCAACATATCCATCATAGGATACAACAAAGAAGAAATTAGAGAGTGGATGGATCTAGACTGGGACGTTACAAAAGCAAGACTGAAGATGATACGGGACAAGTATCCTTCCATCAGTGAGAAGATGAACATAGGGCTCAAGCACAAGATACAAGATCCTGAAAGAAAACACTATGCTCCTGTGATCCATGAAATACAAAAACTAACCCTCGGCAAAGTGAAAAGGAAATCCAACTGGTTGGAGAACAGATTAGTGTACAACAAATTCGACGATGACGGGCTAGACTTCAAGATATCAGAGAAGCAGTTTGTACAAGGATGTGCTATGGTGCATGGAAAGATACTACGTACACTCGAAGTGCTAGTCGACGGACAGGCAGTTTTGTGCTGTGACGATGCCACCGGACAGACAGACTTTGGTAATGTGTTTGATATTGGTGTTAGCGGTGTTTGGAAAAATATTTCCCATTATCACCAATTGATTTACGATACCACATACAACGACAAGAAGAAAAACATGATGTGCAACACTTGTAGTAGAGCTAAGTTCAAATGGAACGACGACAGCACTGCAGACATACGCAAAGCCAACCAGCAGTTTATAGCATAACCCGCCGCCACCAATTATAACAACCTACAAGTTTATTTGTCAACAGTTTTGCACACAGATAATTACTAAAAAACATCAAGGAGGTTACCAATGGGAATCCACTATGATTATAAGAACACGAGGGGTGACAAGAAGTTACGTAAGCAACAGGAACGTGAGGAACGTCGACTGGCCAAGAAGAAGGAAAGCGAAATTGTAGACGAACCAGCAGTACAGGAAGGCACAGCGTTGACCTTGGACATGCTCACCGATCCAAACAAATGATAAACCAGAGGCTGTTCGACTGGTACGGCATAGATACCAACAAGAATCTTAAGATAAAAGCGGTGTGTCCAAAACCGTTTGACACGGTGCTCATAGATCAGAACGGTTCGTGTTTTGTTTGCGAATGCACAGCATGGTTACCACAGAGTGTGGGCAATCTTCACAAGAATACTTTGCAAGAGATTTTCAATTCTGAATTAGCGGGGGTACTAAGACAGTCCGTTTCTGATGGTTCCTATCGATACTGCAATGCAAATCAATGCCAGTGGATACAAAAAAATATAGTAGAGGATCAAAAAGACAAAACACCTAATATAGCTACATTAAGATTGGCCATTGACGACTCTTGCAATCTCAGTTGTCCAAGTTGTAGGACATCTAAAATTTTTCTCAGGAAAGGAAAAATGCTTTCCTTACGGTTGTCGTTAGCCGATAAAATTATTGAGTTTTTACGAGATAAGGAAGATATGCTGATACACATAGGGTCAGACGGAGACCCGTTTGCCAGTCTAGTTTATAGATACTTCATACGTAATGTGCCCAACGCCAAATCTTTTAGATTTAACTTCCAGACCAACGGCCTGTTGATAAAAAAAATGTTTAAACGATTAGGAAACATTGTTGACAGGATAAACGAAATAAACATCAGTATAGACGGTGCCAGCGAACAGACATATGAATCGTTGCGTAGGGGAGGCAAGTTTGCCAGTATCCTAGACAATCTCGAATTCCTCAAGGAGTATAGTAACAGATTTAAAATAAACATACACATGGTTGTGCAACATTCCAACTGGCACGAAATGAGTAAAATGTTAGAACTTGCAGAGAAATTCAATGTAAACAAGGTGTGGTTCAACAAAATACAGGACTGGAACACAACTAAGAATTTTAGTAACATGTTGCCCCCGGAGGAGGATAGCGAATTCCTCAAACAGTACCATCTAGTAAAGAAACACAAGAAAGCTATTATATGGGATCTAAAGTAGGTGTGTTGGTTCTTTAACAAACATCATCTGTATACCTATCCTGGGAAATTTAGCATCGTCATACAACCCAACGTCGTGCGGTATCAATCCATCCATTAATATTGGTTCGTTTTTAGAGAAGTCGTGTCTTGTTATTTCTTCAAATGGTTCGTAACTTAATGAATAATAGTCCTCTGCCTTGGATCCTGGTACGCCGGATCTCCTTGCAAGGTCCAAAGGATTTACTTCCTCTACTAATGTTTTGAAAAATCGCACACAACTTCCTTCCATGTTCAACACCGGCCAATTCATCTTCCAGTGTACTGGTGGGCGATCAAGATGTATGTGACAAGGACTGTCGCCAAATTTACCAAAATTTGGACCTCTACTTCCACAATAAGAAAAATAAACATCTCTCGGCACCATGTCCATTTTGATGCACCATTCTAGCAGTGCTGGACATTTTTTAATAAAAAGTTTAATATCTTGAAAATTCGCATACAACCTAGGTGCTTTGTCCAACAGCTCGGTGTGTGTCTTAAGAAATTCTAGTATTTGTTTATTAATTTTTTGATAGTCGGCACACTGTAAAATTTTGTATGGAGTCATATCAATATTTATAAACTAACTATTGGTATTGTATATCTTTAAAATGTCATCTAACGATTCTCTATGCACACTTTTTGGTGCACACGTTCCACAGGCACACCATTTTTGGGCACACACCAATGTAGGGAAATTAGTAGTGTTATAAGATTTTAGTTTTTTTATATAAGCAGGCATAGATTCCATGGTCGCTATATGGCCCCGTCCTCCCGATGGTCTAACCTTACAATCTTTGTTTGTAAAATACAACCCTGATGAGGCATTGCCGTGTAAAAAAAATTGGTTGGCCGAGCAGTGCCATCCTGTGAATCCCGTTTCACCCCTAGGCACTAAAGTTTTTGTATTTTTCAAATCTCGATTCATACACATTTTTCTACCTCCACAACATCCTCGGCTCTGATAATCTATAGTGTTGGTTGTGTTTATCATTGCAAGTTCGTTTACCGGCATGAAGTCCGATAGATCAGAAAGGTGGTGTTCTTGGTATACTCCGGACGGGCCATCTAAAAGTTTAGGCCTTGCATTAAAATCGTGTTCTTTACAATACTTTAAAAAATTAATGCAGTCATCCCAGTGGTCGTCAGTGGGATACATGCAGACTATAATATCGTGTTCTTTTTTAATTTTTGCCAAGTACTCTAAGTTTTTCTTGAATAGGTTTTTTAGTTTGGTAGGCCCTGTACTATGATAACTCATTGTAAAACCATCGATGTGCTCGCACAGGACTTTCCAATTTTTTTCTGAAGCCGTGCCGTTTGTAGTGATCCTCCTCCTTAGAGACCACCTATCGCTATACTTTTCAAATCTGCGTGTTGATTCTGTTATAATATCTGTTATCCTAGGATGGTATATAGATTCGCCACCGTAAATATTCATTATCACGTCCTTAAAGTATTTTTTCTTGTGTGCCATTATCACATCAGTGTATTCGTAAAATTGATCCAACATTGTTATGCATTTTTCATATGGCGGGTGGTTTGTTGAATTATCGTGTCCATTATCACCTATTGGACAATAAGCACAATCGTAATTACATTTCAGTGTGACTAGCCAATCTATTAAAAATGCCATTTTACTTGTTGGATGGTATGCCGCTTCTACAGTGTGTATTGTCATACACATATTTAATTACAGAAATATTCTTGCCTATGCCGCCTGGCAGTAAATATCTTGTCATATGAAGATTGCTATAACAGGACACAAACAAGGAATAGGCAAGGCGTTTGCGGAAGAACTCACAGCACGCGGCCACAACGTCGTTGGGATTTCGAGGAGTGATGGAGAGAACATACGCAGGACACAGCACACTGCCGGTCTGATACAACCCTGTAACATGTTGATCAACAATGCTATAAGTTTTTATGCACAAACAGAATTGTTATTTGAAGTATGGCACCGGTGGCAACACACGAAAGCAGTTCATTATATTTGGAACATATCGACCAAGATGTGTGAACTAGATCATGATGTAAACATAAACGGACTATCCATGAGAGAGTCCATGCAGTATAGAAATCAAAAGATGTCTCTAGAGTTGGCACACCATCAATTGAATTTCCAAACTAGTAATATTAAAATGAAATTGGTGCGTCCTGGTCAGGTCCGTACACAATCATTCAGTGACCCATCTGCCATAACTGCAGGGGATTATGTTAAACAAGTACTGGCACAGCAGGACACACTATAATGGATCCAAAAACACTCTTAAAAAATAAAAGTATTTGTACCTTGCCATGGACAGGTTTTGAACTTGAACCAAACGGCAATGTTAAGAACTGTATTATTTCTAAAACCAAACTTGGAAATATAAACAAGTCAAACATAAAAGATATCATGCACGGCAAAGAAAACATAGAACTAAAACAAGCAATGCTCAAGGACGAGATGCCTTTCAATTGTTCTGGATGTCATCTCCAAGAAAAAAACAGATCGAATTTAAGCAGTATCAGTAGCAGGCTGTACTACTTAAAAGAATTAGGCACAAAGATAGATCTGAATTTTTATGACAACGCAGAAAATTTTTCACTTAAACATATAGACCTACGGTGGACCAACTCTTGTAACCAGGCTTGTGTTTACTGTGGTCCAGAATACAGCAGTAAGTGGGCAAAGGAAATGGGAGTAAAAATCAAATCAGATGTAGATGCCAGGCGAGAAGTAAGAGATTTTGTTTTCGAAAACATAGCTGGGCTTGAAAATGTGTACCTGGCAGGCGGTGAGCCCATGCTGATGAAACAGAACTACGACTTCTTAAAACTGTTAAAGGAAAAAAATCCTAATTGTAGCATAAGGGTGAACACGAATTTAAGCACGACAGGAACAGGTATATTTGAATTATTATGCTCTTTCAAAAACGTACACTGGACTGTTAGTGTGGAAACTATCAAAGAAGAATACGAATACGTACGGCACCATGGTTCATGGAAAGACTTTGTCTCTAACCTTGACATCATACAGAAACTCAACCATAAGATAAGTTTCAACATGCTACATTTCATATTAAACTACCACTCGATCTTTGAATGTGTTGATTACTTCAAGAGCAAAGGATTCCACGACAACAGTTTCATCATTGGACCTCTGTATGGACCGTCCCACTATAATTTGTTGAACCTGCCCGACCACATGATAAATCAAGTGAAACAAAAACTTAAAAACAAGTTACAAGAAAATCCACAAGGATATTTGAAAAATAGTTACGAAAACTTATTATCTTATTATTCAGATACAGTTTGGGAGAAAAACATCTCACGGTTTCTGGAAAGGACACAGACACAGGATAAAAGGCGTAATGTTGATAGCTCCAAAGTATTCACAAAACTATACAAGGAGTTGGATGTTAACATTTTGGAATAAGTTAGTGAACACAGACTGTACCGTAGTGGGCATTGGTGAACACATAGTATATCCCATATTCAAGGTCGGCTCAAGCAGTCTCATGGCAATTGCAGATAGGAGATACACTAACCAGCATATCTCGAAGTGTAGACACATAGACATACTGATCAGGGATCCGCGGGATCGTTTCATATCAGGTCTCAACGAATATTGCCAACAGAACAACCTTGACGTGGATGAGACCTGGAAACTAGTGGAACTAGGAAAAGTGGTCGACCGACATTTTGCTCCACAGTACTTGTGGCTCTTACACTTATACAAGTTTTACAAAGGCATAGTCACACTGAAACCATTCCACACTATAAAAAAAATTACAACAGTAAACTGGAATACAAATAAGAGTAAAAAAATAAATGTGCCATTGCTGAAGTCGTTCGTTGAAGTTGACTACCAGTTAATGGATCGTTACAACGACACGGTACCGTTGGGTGAGTTGGTCAAGGAGTACAGACATGTACTGTCCTAGGGTAGACCATTTCGTGAGACTTAACCAGGACGGTTCTGTGGGCAAGTGTGGACACATGGTCAACGCAAAAGGATTTGAGAGTTTTGAAGAGTTAGAACGCAGTGAATGGATGAAGGGTATCCAGAACACCATGTCAGAGGACAGGTGGCCCGACGAATGTGTCAGGTGCGAACAGTCTGAACGTGTCAAGGGCGAGAGCATCAGGACCAACAGCATAGCCAGACACAAGATGTTACACCCCATACGTGAGGACTACCTCATAGTGGGTGGGGTGTTAGACAATATTTGTAATAGTGCCTGCCAATCCTGCAACGCTGGGCTCAGTACCAAGATAGGAAGCCTGGAGTCCAAGAACTATCCTCGTGTGGACAACTACGATGTGTTCAAAAAGCTACCACTGGATAGAGTGATCGAACTAGATGTCAATGGCGGTGAGCCCACCGCCAGCAAGAACTACAAGAACGTGTTGACGGAGTTACCCGCGAACACAAAGATAGTGAGGATGAACACCAACGGTTCTAGGATGATCAAAGAGATCGAAGACGTGTTAAAGAGAAACATCATGGTCATAGTCACCATGAGTTTAGACGGTGTAGGTAAAGTACACGATTATGCAAGGTGGCCTATCAAATGGACAGACTACAAAAAGACTGTGGATGCCTACAAAGACCTGCAGAAAAAATACAAGTTACTACAGCTAGATTTCTGGACAACAGTCAGTTGCTTGAACATAAAAAACTTACCGGATATAATCAACTATGCAAAAAATAAGAACACACCACATGACTGGGCTTTCCTGGATAAACCGAGTGTGTTAAACATAAGATATAAAAACAAATTCACTCTAGCCGCCAAACACATGTCCCCAAAAGAGATAGCCGTAGATGAGGACAACAGTGAACAGCTAGAAGCTTTTATCAAGAGGCAGGATGTGTTACGTGATATATCTATAGATGATTATTTTAATTTAGTACTAAACTTTTCCAAGAACACCTGAGCAAAACGTTTGTGATGTTCGACACCATAGTGTTTGCCATCATTGGCCAAGCTAGGTTCGGGGTGTAGCTCTCTTGCTGTGAACTTATCCCAGTAAGGCCAACAGTTCTCTATCGTGTACGTTTCTAGCACCCTAGGGCCCGGAATGTGTTCGTGGTACGAATCCTGTGCGAAACAATGGAACACGTTGCAGTTATTTTTTTCAGCATACTTCTCTACAAAAAAAATGTTCTTAAGGAAATTGTTTTTATCTGTGTCGGCGTCTTCGATGGCCAACTGTTCTGCATCGCTTGTTAAACTTTCTGCATACTTGCCTAGTCGTTCTCTACGACTCCATGACGGCCAGCATACTATCACAATCCTGGGGTCAATAAGTTTCTCACACCCATGCAGTATCCTAACAATCTTGTCGGCACTTGCACCTGGTTGTCCCATGTTCCAGTATCTCAATCTGTTGGTGTTGTGTTGTGATAGATGGTGTACCCAGTGTTCGTTGTCGTCTAGACCTTCCCCATACGTGTGACTGCATCCAAGCACGACTACATTCTTCTTGCCATCCGGCATAGGATCCCAAGACGGACACCTGTATCCGTATTCTGATATTGGTAGTTCCTTGTCTGTGTAGTATCCGTGTCTCATACAATTAATTATTTGTTGCTTATGGTGTGCCCGGCATGATTCGAACATGCGACCTTCGGTTTAGGAAACCAACATTCTATCCAACTGAACTACGGGCACTCGTTAGTGGCGGTCCCTGGGAGAATCGAACTCCCCTTTGCAGGATGAA
>Ga0307984_1000974_pt1 | contig 12158 bp, 19 predicted proteins | sample EllFjometageno78_FD_203169 | JGI IMG/M metagenome (GOLD analysis project Ga0307984, IMG submission 203169) | Marine microbial communities from Ellis Fjord, Antarctic Ocean - #78 | ecosystem: Environmental > Aquatic > Marine > Unclassified | place: Southern Ocean | collected 2014-10-09 | reverse complement strand
ATAAGTGGGACGCAGAACACGTTGTTCCGTTATCCCTAGCGTGGAGAGCAGGATTTGAAGAGCAATATATTCTTGGGGATAGCTTGGCTATGACTAGGATGAAGCAGTTTGCTAATGACGAGCGCAATCTCATACCAGTGGCAGCGGGTAGTAACCGTAGCAGGGGATCGAATTCTCTGTGGAACTGGCTACCGTTGAACACCCACTACATACCTACAAGGAACGCGATAGTCCGTAGCATGTATGCCGACTACGGGTTGAAGTTAACTAAGACCCAACAGTGGGCGATGGATTGGTCTGACGCTAAGATTCTAGTCAAGTATAAACATGGGATAAGAATGAATAGCGCCAGAGCTTGGTTGATTGATAAAGGGTTTCACCGAATCCTTATGCCTTAATCTTTAATTTACCCACCCTCAGTAGATCGTTCCAGTCGCCCTCTGTAGGCTTCGGAAGGTGTACATGCACCTCGATGCCCTGCCGTACCATTTTACGGGCTAGAGTGTACGCTGTAGCCTGTCCTGTGTAGCTTTTATCCCTATCCGCAAAGATATGTAGCACCTTCAGAGACTCTGGTAGGTTTGCTGCGAGTAAGTTGTCGGCATTGATACCTGCCCACGTTGGAATCCCTGTGACTTGGAACACTGACATAGCATTCTCCACACCTTCCGTTATCCCTAACACTCCCTTCTTCGGGTTGTACTGGAATAGCTGCAAGGTACTGCCAACCAAAGGAACTTCTGTTCTAGGCAGACACTTCTTAGGTGCGCTTACAAATGCTTTCTTGCTACCCTGTAAGTAGGTGACGTGTAGGGTGCTTGGTTTATCTAGGTTTACAGCCCTGTTAATCATTGTGCAGAACTCGCCACAATCTTTCAGCCCTTCCCAATAAGTCATGGATGAGTGTTGTCGTATTCCCTTGGCTAGGTTAATTGTATCTAACGCTATGCCCCTTGTGTCATGTAAATATTCTGCCACGGGATACTCAGTGTAGTTCTCTTTGGTCAGCATTGGCATGGCTGTGGAGTTACCCCAAACGATGTTCAGCTTCTCCTTATTCTTAGAGTAGTTTGTCTTTGATGGGGGTCTAGTCGTGTTGGTTGGATTCGTATTCATTACTTCGTCTACCTCTTTGATTGCTTGTTTGAACTCCCAATTATTTAGGAGCATTAATAGTCTGTATCCATCACCCGCGCCACACTGGTTGCAGTAGAAAGTTCCCCTGCCCTCTTTGTTGTCGAATCTGAATCTGTCCTTCCCACCACACACAGGGCATGATGACTTCTTTCCAGTAAGGAACTCTTGCCCCACCCCAAAGAAGGGTAGGATAGAGAACCACCTGTTGATTGATTGGTCGGCGTTAATCATTTCTTTCCGCCCAACTTGACAATCTTAGCTTCCAAGTTAAGCGCATGTCTGTACAGTGACTCGATGTGACATGCTGATTCGTGCATGTAATACCTAAGACCTTCTTTATCGAAATGGTCTGGCGCTAACTCTCTCAGCACATCTGCCAGTTCTTGTGAGTCACCGTATAGTTCTTTGGTTGTGTTCATTTGTCTCTCCTGTTCGCGTACTTAATTTGCTGTGACCTAAGCCACCCTATTAAAATCTTGGTTGGTTCTTGTGGTCGTGCGCCCTGTAACCGTTTATCGTTAGGCCAAACGCCTGATCGTTCACGGTACTGGTTAGCAGCCCACCCTGTTTTGTAATGCTTATCTCTCTGGTGACTGAGTAGTTGAGCAAAGAACTCGATCTTCTCAGACCATGATGTTTGCTTATTCCATCGCTTACTGGCTAGCCATGCGGGAGTTTCAATCTCCACTAGGTCTGCTTCGTGGTAGGGGATAGCCTCAGTAGTTGGTATCATTGCATGTCCACAGCTAGGGCAGACTCTCACCCCACTGAATACAGCCAGACAATTCTCGCACGTTATCTCTTTAGGTTCGGCGTTCTCACCCTTGAGTTGCTTGACTGACTCTGAAATCTTAGACTTAACATCCAAAGACCATCCAGATATATTCTCTACGAACCCATGTTCATCAACGCAACCAGAGTGATCTATGATTATGCCGTACTTCTTACCTTCATAGGTTCTCAATACCCTACCTACTGTCTGCATATACAGTACGATTGACTTGGTTGGTCGGGCAATGATGGCAACCTCTAGTTTGGGTATGTCTAATCCATAACTGGCTAGGTATACGTTCGTTAGGACTACAGTTTCACCTGACTCGATTCGTGCGTACACTTCCTCGCGTACATCATCTGGCGTATCGGAATCCAAATGCTCAGCAGCTACACCGCGCTTTAGGAACTCTTCACATACATGTCGGCTGTGTTTCTTGTTGGTGCAGAACACTACAGTAGGCTTCCAAGGTGCTATCTTGAACCAGTTGTCCACGATGCCACCAATTAACTTTGGCTGATCCATTGCCTTGCCTAACTTTATTTGATTGTAATCCCCTGTCCCCTTTGTGACATTCACTAGGGCTAGGTCGGGCTTGTCGGGAGCGTAGTATTTCGGGGCGCATAGGTAGCCACCCTGTATTAACTGTTCAATTGTCCATGATACCGATAGGCTATCAAAGAACATTCCAAGACCAGACCCATTGGATAGGGCGGGAGTAGCTGTTAGTCCTAACACAATAGCACCAGTGTCAGCGTACCTGTTGAGAATAGCTAACCGTTCTTCTGACATAAACAGATGTGCTTCATCAATGATAACTAGGTTGGCGTTAGGTAGGTCGTGTTCTTTGTAGCGTGAAACAATGGTGTCTATGCTTGCCACTGTTACGGATGCCTGTACATAATTAACATCAGCCATTAGTACAGCAGAACTCATGCCGTGAGCAGCCAAGGTTTTAGCTATCTGGAATACCAGTTTCCTTCGGGGTGTAATGACTGTCACCCTATTGTGCTTCTCAATTGCCAGTCTGGAAATCTCTGACAAGATAACAGTCTTACCACCACCCGTAGCCATTTGTATTAAAGGTCGCTTAGACCCCGCAGATATAGCAAGACGGGCAGCATCTAAGACTGCTTGTTGTGGCTTCCAAAGATCAAACATCTTCTTCTTCATCCACATCAATGCCAAACTTATCGAACAACTGTTGCTCTATGCTTTTAGCATACCTATCATCTTCAGCAGTCTCTATAATTTCATCCGCCTCCTCATGGTAGTCGCATATCAGTTCGCCTTTCAACTCTACGGTTTCTATAAAATCAGAATCTCGTAACCTGTCACAGATATTGCAGTAGTACATACTCATATTAAGTTCCTTATTTCGTTGGTTGGAATCCCACCTTATGCCATCAAGTACATGAAGTCAAGAGAATCTACAACTATTGGATATTATCTAGTACAACATTATATTCTAGGCAAAAAAAACCCGCAAATTAAATCGCGGGATTCTCTCTGGTCTGTACCCGAAGGTTAGACAGACCACTCACCAACCAAGGAAGAGCAGAACTCTATTATAAGTCAAACAATTTGACAAAGCAATATGTTTGGTTATAATGGTCGGGCAAGAAAGCAAAAAAGCAAACGGTATCACCCATTTGCTTTTTCTAAGTTCATATTGTTAACGGCAACATGACTATTGAAGAGAGTATAAGTTCCACGCTCCCTCAAGTCAAATCCCATAACACACCATTGAACCTTATTTGCCTGTAATAATTTATCGGTCTTGTCCATACGTTCGGTTATCACAGTAAGGTGCTAGAAGGGTAATTACCAAAGCACAAGCATAAGAGTGAGCAGTTTTTCCTGTGAGTATATTGGCTTTTTGCCTTGCCGCGCTGTTAAACTGTTTGTAACTGGATGCGGTAATGGGGATTAACTTTCCATAACCAGTTGAGCGTATTAAGAGTTAACTGAATACGTCCCGTGCTGCGACCCTCTACAGGATTGATGCAAGGTGCTTCACTAAAGAGCTTAATTGTCTCTTTGGTGGAGTAACACCCAAACAACTCACATACGGATTTCAGCAATGAAACGAAGATCATTCGCCAAGACAAGAGATAACAACGAGCCTGAGATAATTAAGGCACTTAAGACAGTAGGTGCTAATGTTAAGACTGCTGATTGGGTTGATCTTATAGTTGGTTTTCGTGGCAGAAACTATTTGATAGAGGTTAAGAACCCTGAAGTTGCATACAAGATTGAACCGTCACAAAAAGAATTAGATAAAAACTGGCGAGGTCAGTATGACTTTGCTTTTACACCAACCGATGCACTACGAATAATTGGAGCAATAGAATGACCGAACATATAATCAAAACCAACGCCGACCTAAAGAACGTACTGGATAGACTGGAACATGAGATCAATGTTACCAGCCCATTAGTCCTAACGCTGGAAGAGTATGACCCTGATAGAAACCTATCGCAGAATGGATTGATGTGGATTAGGAACAGGCGGGTATCAAAAGAAACAGGCAAAGGAATTAACTATGTACACGCCATAAGCAAGCGCGATGTTCTACTGCCTTATATGTTGGGTGTTGAGAGGCATCACGCCAGAGCTAAGATGATTTCCGATGATATTAAAGGTAACGCAGAGAACCTAAGTCTATTAAAGGTATTCGATTTAGTTAGGTCAAGCGACTTATCAGTGGCAGAGTTCGCTGAATACATGGATATGTACCAGATGTACTGGGGATTGAATGCAGGGATTGTCCTGAAAGACTCAGTGAGTAAGAATATTGAAGCCAAGTAAGAACCCTAACGCTGACCAGAAGGCGTTTCAAAAAGCAATTCGCTTCGTTGGCTGTCCCATTACTGGTGAGAGGTATCAGTTACAACTCCATCATGTAGTGGGTAGGTCTGCTGTCTATAATAAGGTACACATAGGTCACTGGTTTGTTCTGCCATTGCATGTCACGTTACATGAAAGACAAATGAACCACCCAAACAACGTCACAGATCACCCCGAAAAATTTACCAAGGCATACGGCACTCAAGTTATGTTGTTCTTAAAATGTCTCGACAGTATTTATGAAGCAGCCGAATCAGGTCTTATAAAATTACCACCGATGCCAGATACTACAATAATTGGAGCAATTAAACTGACCAGTAAGTAATAAACCGCTTGACGTATTTCATCAAGTAGTTTAGGATGTAGGAATGAATAGCGATGAAGCCCAAGCACAGCAAGAATTGAACGAATTGTGGGAACGCCATAGCAAAGCCCATGCCGAATTACTTTTAATCCTAGAGGAAATCAGAAATGTCATTACAAAAAATACAAGAAAAACTTAATGCACCGAAAGGGCAAACCAACACGTTCGGCGGGTATAAGTACCGATCAGCCGAAGACATATTGAACGCAGTCAAACCTTTACTGGCGGAGTACAACTGGTCGATAGTCCTAACGGATGAAGTGGTTGCGGTGCTTGATCGGGTGTATGTAAGAGCAACGGTGATAATTATGGATGAGAAGATGTCTAGTCTCTATCTGACCTCAGCATTTGCGCGAGAATCCTTGGTCAAGAAAGGTATGGATGACTCACAAATAACTGGCAGCACCAGTTCGTATGCTAGAAAGTATGCATTGAACGGCATGTTTGCTATTGACGACACCAAAGACGCTGACACCGACTCTTACACAAAGCTCACTAAAGAGCCAGAAAAGAAAGCGCCACGACAGCCAGATGAAAAGATGATGCAGGACTTCAATCAGATGATGGACACGGCGGAGAATTTACAGAAGCTCGAAATGCATTTTGCTGCGGGTTGGAAATACTTTAATAAGAGCAAGCCCAACCAAGAAATCCTTAAAGCAAAGTACGACAAACTTAAAGCCACCTTCACAGCAGCGGAGTAATTATGAAGCAGATTAAAACAAAGCATAAGCGCAACTACACAATATTTTGTCAGGTTGCGTCAGGGCTAACATATTCAGCAGTAGCCAAGAAGCATAGAGTTAGCACAGCCAGAGCAGAGCAGATATTTCGGTTCACTTTGCTTAAGATTTGCAAGGATAAGGCATGTCGGTTTATCCAAGAAGATGGGTGGTCAGCAGCCGAAACCGTTAGGGCTAACTCAGCACACTGGATAGGCTGCGCCTCAATGTCACACGAATCAAGAACAGGATTACCATTAATTATATAACCACCACCAATAGGAAATTATTATGAAAATTAGAATCTCAACATCCATAAACGTAAGCAAGATCAATAAAGATAGATTGTTTAGCGGTAAAAAGGGCAAGTACCTTGATGCCACTATCATTATCGACACAGAAGAAGTTAACCAGTACGGCGACAACGGCTTTATTGCTGAGAACATAAGCAAAGAAGAGCGCGAAGCGGGTGACAAGGGGACTATCTTAGGTAACGCAAAGATAGTATGGCGCGATGATGAACAACAGCAAGAGTATCAGAAACCGCAAGGTCAGCCACAACCAATGATAGATATTAATGACGAGGATATACCCTTCTAGTGCTTGACAGCATTAATCAACAAGCGTATATTTAAACCTCACTAACCAACAAGAGTAATTAAAATGAGTAAGAAAGAAATAAAAGCATTTGAAATTCTATGTGCAAACATCAGAGAACAGGTCAAAGGTATGACCGCCAACAAGGGGTGGTTGCGTAGCTTACAAGACCATTCCGACCCATCAGTAGCTGAGGCTAATAGGGATATTTTGAAACACCTTATTGCTATGGCAGACCGTGATACCACAGACTCTAAGGCAAAAGATGCGGTTGAGGGGTTGGGTGAGATACTTGGTCTGTACGAGTCACTACATGCAGACTGCGCTCTCGATAGTAAGAACAGCTTTCCACGGGTGGTAGCAGAGTGCCTTATGACTGGATTTTCATTAGCCCTTATGAGTGGCGGCAAAGAAAAGCATGAGAAAAGGGACATCCAAACTATGGTGGTTAAGTTCTCTACCTTGTTGGGTAGCGACCAATTCAGGGAGTGTCTATCCTTAGCTAGGGGCGGAGACAAGATAAGTGCAGGTGTTAGGGGTTATGTATTAGGTATGGCTAAAGCTATGGCGGATGCACAGCAACACAAAACACTAGTTCAATAAGTTAGCCCTAACGATACTTGTCTGACACGCAAGTATCTTTTTTAAAACCAAGCGGAGTATTAAAATGAACGAACAAAAATTTGTAATTTCAAGCAAAGAAGAACTAGAACCTTTTTTGGTTGCGGTAGAATCGTTAGATGAACTGGACTCAGAAGGTTTGGTGGAGCTACGAGATAGGCTAACATCAATGCTTGATAATGGGTGCGATGGGTTTCAGTTGCACTGTTCAGTTGATGATGACGGTTTCGAGATAAAGACTAAGAAAAATGAGAGCAGTTTTGCCGATGATGCAGTAGCAACGGTAGCGTTGGCTATGGCTAAAGCTGCATTCAAGAAGGTGAAGAAGCTAGAGCTGTCATCTGATAGGTCTTACGAGTTACTAATAACAGCAGCTATGGCGTTGGCAGTAAAAACTGCTGAGGATTATGGTAGCCTTAGTCACTCTGAAATGGAGCTAGGCGAAGACGGTACTATGATTGGTGTATTGGTAGAGCGAGGCTCTGATACTCACCTAGCAATACAAGCCGTTAGGGATAACGAGGGCTATGAGACATTAAGAAGTGAACCAAAGCTGAAAGCCGTAATGCATTAATAACTTTAGGCAAATAAAAACCCGCACCTTAATTGGATGCGGGTTTTTTTGTGTCGTGATTTTTATTTATAAAATTGGTACATGACAAATGTTGGACACGCCGAACGCTTGTCCAACTATCCCCCAACATTCATTACGGCAAATGACTCAGTGTACTCTCTACCGTAGTCGGTTAGCTTGAATTTGAATAGCTCTGTACCTATCTCTTCAAAGTTACATGCGCCACCACGCTGTAATCGGGCATAGTCATCGTCACCTACCACTAGTGGCTGTATCATTCCATCACTGGCTAGCTCCCTAACCGCACTCTTAACACGCGCTAAATCTATATACTCAGTGGCTTGGAACTCTGAAAAGACATGCAATAGATTAATAGTGTATGCCCTCGTCTCTTTTGTTATCGGGTTGTCACTTAAGGATTCTAGCAAGGTTAGTTTTAATTTTAAATTGGTAATCATAATTTACTCCATTGGTTGAATTGGTAAAATCAGTGATGCTAGGTTAGCCCTAACACCACTTGTTTTAACAGCTCTTAAAGTTCAATCGTAATTGGTGACTTGGCAACAGCCTTTTTGATTTTGTTCCATGCATCGTTTAGACTCATGTCGCGCTCTATTACTGGTAGCACTAAGTCCTGAGTAAGTGCAAAGTTATCGAACCTAGTCACCCTACTGGATGATGAATTCAATCCGCCACCTAGTGATATATCCTTATTTGGCTTAGAGTCCGACACTTTAAACATTAACCGTCTTAAGCTTGAACTACTACATACATGGAATGCTAGGTTGTCAATTGATACGGGGTCGCCCGCTAATTTTAATGGAAACGTACATCCCCAAACTCTATCGCCATAATCTTTGTTATACTTTACTGCTGTAAGCTCCACCGATGCAACACCAGATTTTTCTAATTGATAGACTAGGCAAAGGATTGATGCACCATAGTTAAATAGTGTCTCTGAACTAATACCCGCATTAGCGTTAACTGGTACTGCTATCTTAACTATTGGCTTATCGTTCACCATAACAGGCTGAACCATGTGACAAAGTTCGCCTGAAACATAGCGACCTATATCAGGATACGCGCCACCTACACCATAAGTGCTTTTAAGAGTGCTGTAATCTGTGTTGCCAATTGATAGCTCCAATTCAGATACCGTTTTAAGGTATTTGTTTCTTAAGTCATCATTGCCGTTGTTAGCCCATTCTAGCGCAAGCTCAAAGCTATCAGTGTCGCACCAGTCTGAACCATTGCCAGTATCTTGGTGGTTATCCTTATAGGCGATTGAATTTTTGCAATAGTCCATGTATTCATAAACGCTTGAAAAATGTATAGAGCAAGATTCTGCTGTATCGTCTACAGGGTAACAGCCTGTTTCTTTTTTGCTACCGCTAGTCCAGTGATTGCGTATGCTTATGTTATGTTCTGGCTTCATTGTGTTTACCTTGGTTAGTTTGTTTGTCGATAACTGCTAACCTGTTAGGGCTAACAGCTATGAACAACTAAACTACTTGGTTAATTGGTTCTTAACTTTTTTAATGTCTGAATCTGGCATGTCGCGCCATATCGTAACTTGATCGACAATTTTTTCGTTCATTCCAGAAGCTAATAACTTGGCTCCACTATTGCCTTGTCTAGGTGATAAAATATATGGCATACCTAGGTCTGATATTGCTTTACGGGTCTTTATAACCTTTATGGTATATTCCAGATTTTCAGCAAAATTCATCTCGAGGTCTTCATCTATGTCTATTGTAATCATAGCCGTGAAACGAGCCAAAAATGCTGCGTCTAACCTATTACGCCCTACATATTCTCTTGTAGCTCCTTTGCCTGTTGTATTCATACAAGCTAACACCCTAAAATCTTTATGAGCGTATACCATGCCATGTACAGGGAACTCACAATAACCGTTTGATAGTAAGCTATTCATTAGCAAGGTGACGTTAGGACACCAAGAGTCCAATTCATCAAGGCACATAAGACCACCATTTTTAACGGCACGATACAAAAGCGACATTACATAATCGCCTTTGGCATCGCCATAGCCTACCAATTTATGTTCTTGTGATGTTGTACCAGTACAATGGAATGGTATATCTAATGCTTCTGCTACCTGTTCAGCTAAAAACGATTTACCACTACCAGTATCACCAATTAGAACCGTATGAACTTTTGATTGTATGCACTGGAGAACGGTAACAAAATCCTTGTGGAAAAATCCTTCGATTTTCTTAATCTTTTTCCCTTGTGAGTTTTTCAGGATTATCGTTTTGTGCCTTGGTGTTACTAATTTTGTTAGGTCTAACGCCTCAATCTTTGCTGTTATTGTTGCGTCTACCTCACTTTTAAATTCGGTCATCCTAGCAGAAACAGACGTTTCTATCAGGTCACCGAAAACTTGGTTTAGTTCGCTCATTTTTGATACCTCAGTTGGTTGGTTTTAATAGATGTTAATAGGTGACACTCTAATGAATGCCACAAATTAAAGCCTATTTGTTTAGTGCTTTGGCTATCGCGTTTTGGCGTTCTAGGTACTCAATCATTTTTGGTAGTGCATCAGGTTCAATGTGACCTAGTTGCGGGTGTGGTGCGCTTGCTATCGCCTTGGGTTTGGCTTGGGGTAGTACCTTAGCCACCGAATTGGTTAGCCCGTGAGTGTTTAACTCATTTGCATAGCTCTTAAGCTCACTAATGAATGGGGGTAGAATCCACACTTTAACTTGCTTGTAGCCTAGCGCCTTTTGCATAGCGTAATGTTTAGCTACTCGACTAGCGCCAGAACCGTCAATTGGCTGTACTGGTATAAAGTGGTCGCCTTTTTCGTGCTGATAATCAGCGTCTGATACTTTTTGATATTTTGGTTGGTGTGTCATTTGGTGCGCTCCTTATTTGTTAGGGAATATGAATGGGGATAATAGGATAGCTAGTAGTATTATCATTAGAATGTAATCGTATTGCATGTTGTTCACCTTGGTTGGTTGATAAAGTTTAAACGGTGGCACTGGCTAGAATGCCACCTATTAAAATCTATTAAAATAAATCTTGGTCTATACAGCGTTGGAAAAATATTCCGTATTGGTCTCTAACCTGTTGTTCGGTTACGTTGTAACGTTCTAATGCTTTTAGAGCGGTGGTGTAGTCCATTGTTATTTGACATTCATGGTTAGCCAATTCGCTTTGAATAATAGCCTCTATGTTTTGACCGTTTATTATGCTCATAATTATTTTCCCGTGGTTGGTTATAGGTTTATATCGTACTCGTAGAACACCCAGTTATAATGCCCTTTTCCTGATTCGGGGCGGTTCTTATTGTGCGCCTGACATATTGCGCGCGCCTCGCTTTCAGTTGCTACTTGTTGGACTGTTGTTTTTCTTGCGCTTCCGTATGGCTCAAACCCGTTTGGATAGTCGCTATTTTTTTGCCATGCCTTGCGCTTGAATATCTTAAAGTTGCTCATAATTAATTTCCTGTGGTTGGTTATAAAGTTTAATCAGTGGCACTTGTGAAAATGCCACCTGTTAAAGTCTATAAGTTTACGGGGTGTTTTGCGTCTATTTTTGCGAATAGTTGGGGCGCTACAAGCTCCCATGCTAACTGATCTTGCTTCATTTGCTCACGGCGTTCAAAGTATCGCGCCAATGAATGGTGTAAGAGTGTTGTTAGTGTTGCCAGTGCTATATAGGCAAAGATGCAAATAATTATTGTTGTGCCGTCTATTGTGTACATGTTTTTCTCGCTTGGTGGTTGGTTATAGTGTGGCGCTAGATAGAATGCGCTTCAATTGTTTCTTGTCGTATACGGTAGGGTCAGGAGCTTCAGAAGTATTCGAGGTGACTATCTTAATCGCCTTCAAGCCTTCAGCTTTCCAACCGTCTCGCTCTGATTCAATTTCATACTTGCATTCATTCTTATCATAAGAGCCCCATAAGACTTCTGGAGCGCCGTTGTAAGTGCCTGTTATTGTGTGATATTGATAAGTCATAATGTTATTTCCTGTTGTTTGTTGGTTGGTGTGGTCTGCAAAATAGCACAAATTAGCACTAACTTCAAGCACTTGATTTAATGGTAATGTTTGTTAGTCCTGTTATAATAGGGGTGTGGATTATAACCGATTGATTAACAACGCTAAAACAGCCACTAAATAATGTCAAAAGAACATGCAAATGTACGCAAGTCTAAGATGGTGCAAGCTAATAAGGAAGTCCTCCGCGACAAGCTGAAGGCGGCTGAATATATCAGGGTTTTAGACCATGTTAGCACTACCATACAAAATGAATACCTCACATTAGATACAACAGCCATACAAGCATTAAAGGTTTTAACCTCGTTACAGCTAAGCCTATTATCTAAAGTGTTGCCAGATTTGAAGTCAGTCGAGGTTGTTAATAGTAATGAGAACAAGCACGAAACGCTACTACAGCAATTAGATCAAAGGAAGATCATTGACGTTAATTAGTAAGGGCTAACACTCTATTAGATGCAGTACCAATAAGCGGCTTAATACTATCTATGGCTGT
>Ga0307984_1000973_pt1 | contig 12162 bp, 31 predicted proteins | sample EllFjometageno78_FD_203169 | JGI IMG/M metagenome (GOLD analysis project Ga0307984, IMG submission 203169) | Marine microbial communities from Ellis Fjord, Antarctic Ocean - #78 | ecosystem: Environmental > Aquatic > Marine > Unclassified | place: Southern Ocean | collected 2014-10-09 | reverse complement strand
TGAGCACCAGTTTACAATCTCTTTGATTGCATACTTTCCGTACCAAATCGCTTTAGGAAACTTTCCGCGTTCTCTGAGTATATCATTGAATACACGGTACTTGCCTTCAGCTTTTAGTTTTTCTATTGTCTTTTGAAACGGTGTTCTGTCTATCATTAAAATACTTCTCTAATTGTTTGTGGTCTATCCAAGACACAACTCCTATATACGGACTACAATAGTTGATAATTCCCATATCTCGTAGTTCACTTTGAACTGCTTCATAGTCTTTCATCCACTCTTGTATCATCTTTAACATAGTATTACTTATCATTTGTAAACAGTAGTATTACAGTATTGAATAAATATACTTAACAACCGGAGTATAAAACATGGCCGCAAACGGAATATCTACACAAACACTAAAAAGAACTAGACAAGATCAAAAACTTGCACTAGCACTAGCAAAGCGTGAGGGCAAAACAGTTGCCGCTGATGGAACTATTAGTGGTGCAACAGATACTGACGCAGTAGCATACAGAGCAAGAAACACTCTTACAGTAAGTCAATTACCTACTAGGTATCATGCAAGTGATAACACAGGTGCATTGGTTGACAATGCTAACAGTGGCGGACTTGTAACCGGACGTCCTTGGACAGCATAAGGTAAATAGTAGTAACAGGAGCATATATAATGGCACGCAAAATTAAAATGAAGCACGTAAAAACGTCAGGTGGTTTAGTATACGAAGAAGGTGAGTTAATTGTACTAGGTACATTCAATTCACTTAGACTAGGCGATGGCAGAACAGAAGGTGGCAATCCAGTATCGGCCGGAACGTTAGTTGAAGAGTTTCAACAAGTCGTAACAAATGCTTCAGCAGGATATACACCCGGCGATGAGTTGGGAAATGGATCTCCACAAGAAATTGAAGTCTATCGTGGCGATAATATGTTAGCAGATAAAACGGGTGGAGATACCTCGAAAGAGTTTGACGAAGACATGATGACTGACAAAAGTATTATGTTAAGTAGAGCCACTGGTGGTACTGGCGCAATTGATCTTCCTCGATGGTCTTTTACCCCTGGAGTCAAAACTTTATATCTGCATACAATTTCAACTGAAGAAGATATTGTAGTACACTATTACCACGGTGCTACAGCAAAGTCAATTACAGTTACAGCCGAGCGAGCAGTAATGTTTAAATGTTTTAACGCTGGAACTTGGATGGCATTTCAAGCAGTAGCATAAAGAAAAGATTAAGCCCTAACACTGTTTCCAATGCTAGGGCTTGCTTATTTCTCTAATATATCAAAGGGCTATGCCCCGAATTAACTCTTTATTATTATTTACTTGGCTTGTTACCGTTAACAAATTCAATAAACATGTTAGCCGCATCAAGTACTGCTTCGGCACCAGGAACTTCGGGTGCTTCAATAGTTGTTACAACTTCGTCGCCTTCTTTGGTGACTAATGTTGACCAACCTGCGAACTTAGCATGATAATCGTTCCATACATTGTTCTGTGCCATTTCCAACACCTTGGTGCGGATTTCATAGCCATTTTGATTGGTTGTTACTTTAGGCATCATGCCTTTGACCATTTCGGCCATTGCTTGGGTCTGCTTTAAAATTTCAGCACCGTGCTTTGATTCTACTGTACTCATAATATTCTCCTTGTGTATGTGTGTGTAGTGTTACTAGTGTAACAGAGTATTTATAGATAGTCAACTATAAAAAGTATGTTTCTTGGAGACGGTTGCTTGCTAACTGCACAGCGGCTTGCCATTGTTCTTCTTCGTCGAAGTTATAGAATATTTCTTGATTGGGCTCTACTACTAGCCATGCTTTGTGTGTATACACTTCTGATTGTAGCTGAGATATTAGCCAAGTACTCATACCACTCATCAATCTCCAGCAAGCTGGTACATTGTTATCTGATATTTTTTGTAGCATTAGCTCGTCTGAAGTGATTGCATTGCCGTGTGTTGCTAACATTGTATTAGTTGACATCCAATCATCTGTGTGTAACATGAGCAAGCTCTGTTCAGATATAGGTCCGCCTCTATACAGATGTCCTAAGGCCCCGCTGTTAGGTTCACCTCGCATGTGTTGTATATCTTTTACACCCATGTAGCTGGGCTTGTTGAGTATAAGACCAATGCATACCTTATCAGTCTGTTCGTAGATATACACCACACTCTTTGCAAAGTGCGGATCTTTCATGACGTGAGGTTTTGCTACGAGTAACTTGCCTTTGAAGTTGTCTAGCATAAATTTAACTCCAGTCTGGTAGTTTTCCGCCGTGGGCTTTACCCTTGATCTTTTTGCCGCCTACTGTCACACGATTCTTACCAATCTTATGTGACTTATTACCAGACCGTGTTCTTAGGCCTTGGCTCTTACAACTCGCTAGGGCACTTGCTCCTAGCTTGCTGTTAGGCTTCGATGAACGGCAAAGCTCTTTAGTAGCTTGCCATTCCAGTTCAATTGTTTCATCTAAATCAGTTAGTTTCATATTATCTATATTTATCCGCAACGCACACATCACTAGGTTCATACGACTCGTAGTCTGATTTATTACTTAGACTAAACGTCAGCATCTTTCTAGTTCCCTCGGTCGTTCCTAGAACAACCTCTCCTGATTTCTCATGGTATTCAATCTTTGTAATCCTTGCTGGTTTCTTCGAATTGCCAACAAGAATTTCCTGGCCTAAATTTAGGCTCAAATCAATAGTTCGTAATGTCATTAGATTCTCCATAATAGATGTGGTCCGTGTTTCTTTTAGTTTGGACAAAAGTATTTAGTACCTGTGTCGTTCAATAATAGTGTCACTGAACTATTGTACTCGATCAAGTACGTTATGAAGGCCCCGCTGTAGCACCTTAGGTAAATACAATATGAGATACCAAATGTTAGACGATGATCTTGGTAACTACTTAATAATAGATACCTGGACAAATACACTATTAGCAAAGGTTAGCACCATTGAGAAATGCGCTAGGCTATGCCAAAACCTTAACAAACGCCTCGGTTCGGACGAATACTTACAAACATTACGCCAAAAAGTCTTGACAAGTTAGACTTTAGACTATATTATAAGTAGGTAAAGTAGAAACACGAACTGAAGGAATAATATTATGGGTTACTTGGAATTACTAGTTGGGACATTAGTCGTCAACACTATTCACGTCATCATGTTCGGTGAACCTTGGATGATTACAATAGCATGAAGAAGATAATTGGTCTTACTATAGTATGTCTAACACTTAGCGCCTGCGGTGCATCTGTGCAAACAGTCAGCAACGAATGGTATCATACTAATGCCAACCCACAAGGCTTCACTAACTACGATCCACCCAACGGCGATTGGATATTCATTAGGAACGAACCTAATCATGCACATCGCCAACATGCAAGAGATTGCAAAAAGCAAGTAGGCGATTGTAAATATAGTTACTAAATGCACCCCTAGCTCATCTGGATAGAGCGTATCTTTGCGGAAGATAAGGTAATAGGTTCGAGTCCTATGGGGTGCACCAAAAATAGTGTCTTTAGATATCTCTCAAAATAAATGTCCAAAAGTGGTTGACATCTGTATAGAATGATCGTATACTATATAGATAGTAACAAATTAACTGGAGGGCATTCCATGCAAGAACAAATTATTTCCGTAGACGCTTTTAATAACAAGGCGGCCAAGCACGAAGAAGATACTTACCTACAAGAACGTGAGCACTGGGATAACCTAAGAGACGATCTAGGGTATGAAACCATTTTAGACTTGCAAGAGCTTGGCATGATGCCTTTGGATAAAAAGATATTCAAAGACAAGCCTTACTTGGTTACATATAAAGTGATCAGCTTCATGGGTGAGAATATAGATGTCACAACATGGCTCACCGTCACTGCCGTAACCAAAGACGGTACTGTTGGCGAGCTTTGGAAGGCCGCTGAGTCATGCTACCAACAAGCGAAGTTGGCAGTAGGTGATTGGCATACTTTTATTGAAGACTTTGAAATGCAAGACGATGGTTCATTATCATTGGTGACGGGAAGTTAACCAAAATAGGTTGACAACCTCGGCATTAGATCGTATAATAGTATTAAGTTAAGCAAAACACAAAGGGCAAACATCATGAGCAAAGATACTTTCGTAATTTACGATAGAAAAACAAGTGCGATCCTAGAGATTCGTAAGGCTAACGGTCAACGAAGCAGTCAATATTATGGTATAGGAGCGGCACGAGCGGCTTTGACAAGGTTCAGCAAGAAAAACGCAATGGCATGTCCAAAGAGTGATCCAACTCCTAAGTATGCGATTGCAGAGACTGAGTACTATGCAAAGAACATCGAACGCATGGTAGAGCGAACTAACATGATGAACGGCAAGAAGTTTATGGAGAGCATTAATACTCCTTACTATTGTTCACCATCATCAGAAACTTATTGGAGCATGTAAAATGAGTAAGACAGGTAATTGGGTTATCGCGATGCAGGAAGATGCATACTATATGACGTTGACTGAGTTTAATAAAGCCTACGGAGATTCTAATTCAGATGTTTGGCACGAAATCCAACTAGAAGCAGAAGCCGAATGGTCTGAACGTGAGTTTATGGAAATGGACGACGGTGCCTAAGCCCAAGCAATCATTCATGAAGCCTACATTCAAATATGACACGAGCATATTCGAAGGGTTGATATGGAAAGAACCCAACTCTAAAGGTACTGACACTTACGACATCACACTAGAGCCTAAAGGTTTCACTTGTGATTGTCCAGGCTTTACTTTTAGGGGTAGGTGTAAACATACTCTAATCGTTAACAACAGGGTTAAGAGAGCTATTGATAGCGAAGTCCCTGAATACTATACTATCTAGGAGGAACTGTAATGTTGAGGATAACTAAAGAACAAAAGTTACGTAAGGCAGTAGAGGTACTCAAGCGTCACAACCTATGGCTTAGGGCTACCAGTGTAAAGAGTATGCATTCTGAAGTAACACCTACGGTGCTTGGGTTCTCCATTGATACTGTAGTTGAATATTTAGAGCAGGAGTTAAAGTAATGGGACTAGTTGAAGGATTTATACTATTGGCCTATATTGCAGGTACTGGGTTCGGATACTATATTGGTGTCGAACGCGGTAGGCGAAGTGCTATAGCCGATACCATTGATAGTTTGATGGATCAAGGTTATCTCAAGTTTAAAGGTTCAGTAGACGAACCAACAATAATGAAACACGATGAGGAAAAATAAAATGGAAACTTTATTAACCAATAATGTTACATCTCGAATTAATAAATTGTATCACAGTTCTAAAACCAATTCGGTTAAGAAAACCCTGCAATTTAATATCACTACAGATTATCTCGAGACTCTCTATATCGGGTGTCAAGGACGGTGTCCTTTCACAGGTATTAAATTAGACCCTGTCAGCGGAACCATTGCTGAAAGAAATCCTAAGGGCATTTCAATTGATCGTATAGACAGTTCAAAAGGATATGTCAAAGGCAATGTTCGACTAGTATCGACATGGTATAACAATGCAAAGGCGGCAGGCACTGATGAGTTCATTGTTGAAATGTCTAAACGTCTTGTAAATAATCTTATGCATTTAGAAGAAGATTAATCCAAAAGAGGTTGACAACCCCAGCATTAGATCGTATAATAGTATAGTAAATTAAATTAAACGTAAGGGCGAAAATATGTCAAATTTAGTAACTAAAGCAATTGAATCAATCTACCAAATGGATAACAATGAACTGAACCAAGTCGTTGAAGCCATTAAACTCAAAAGAACACATCTTGCAAGGCAAGTGGCACGGTCAGTAATCAAAGGCGACATTGTCCAGTTCGCAGGCCGCAGGGGTCAAATGATCCAAGGCAAGGTAATGAAGGTCAATCAAAAGACGCTCGTTGTAATGGACAGCCAAACACAGACGCAATGGAAAGTCACAGCGTCATTGGTAACTCCGATGGGCATTGGTGCCTAAGGATGGGTCCGTTCAATGAGATGAGACAGTTGAGCCGCAGAGGTGCGGTTCTTCAACTCCTTCAAAAAAATAATCTAAGCGAATGGGCTAGAAACTATTGGGGTACTGTCTACGACACTATCGCAATGGATGAAGAACGTTATAACGCCAGAGTGATAACAACTTTTAAAAACTCAACTCCCGGAGTGGTCGACTATGGATCCGAAGAACAATAATTATTCAATCTCCTATTCTTGGAAACAATCGCATGTCAATTGGCCAATGCCAACAGTGCCGTCGAAGTCAGTTGAAGCTGAACTTGCCGTCCTAGATGCTATTGATAAATTGGTGACTGCGGGGTTGACAAGTCCTGAGGCAGATGCTATAATTAACGGACTAACTAAAAAAGGATAAAGAAATGATCAAGTCAATTCTATTTTTTGTAATAGGTGCAGGTGCAATGTATCTATACCTTAACCCGGGCGATGTCGCTGGTATGAAAGACGTAGGTCTAAATGCTATTAATAGCGTGGCCACAACGGTGTTGGAGGCAACAGACTAATGATTGATATCCGTGATATTATTCCAGGTGGTTCATACGCTTGCAAGTTTAAAGTAGAGCAGATGCTAGAACAAGATGGAGGTCTGTTTACGGGCCTCAACGATGCTCGTATAGCAGGATTAGGCATGTATGAAGGCTTTGGCCTACTATTGACACGTGATGTTGGTAACGAGCTTGTCCGCATACAAGAGCAGAAGAGCGGAAAGACCATTACGGTTCCATTCGCTCAGATCTGGGATGTCGACGAAGTTGAATGGATCGAAACAGAGGATGATGAAAGATGAAAGATACTCCTGTAATCACTGCCGCAAAGATGATGGCAGGCAAGGCCCACGAAGGACAATTTAGAAAGTATTCGGGTCTACCCTATATCATTCACCCCATTGAGGTTGCAACTACGGTTGAGGCTTATGGCGGCACTGACGAAATGATTGCGGCGGCCTTGCTACACGATGTGGTAGAAGACTGTCCAGGTTACACTGTGGCAATGGTTGCTGATGAGGTTAGCCCATTGGTTGCTGAATACGTTGATGGATTGACTGACGTGAGCAAGCCCGAAGATGGTAATCGTTCTGTAAGGAAGGCGCTCGACCTAGAGCACCTTACAGGAGCAAGTCCAGAGGTCCAGACAATCAAATACGCTGACATCTTGTCCAACACGACATCTATCGTAGCAGACGATCCTAGCTTCGCAGAAGTTTACCTACCTGAGGTAAGAGCTATCTTAGACGTTATGCCAGATGGTGATCCTGCATTGTATGCAAGGGTCAAGGAGGCTGTAGGATGATTAGCCCAACGATTGATCGTGTTGTTCTCCCTGTAATAGAACACCCCTCGGCATTTCGTATGTTCTGTAATGAGACATGGTACGAACACAAGGACGAAATTCTAGTCTGGACAGGTAAGCAGGTTGACTACGATGCTACCTACTACTTCCGAAAGCACCGATGGCTTCTCAAAAAAATGTTCAAAGAATCTGCCAAAAAAGGTTGACAGTAGCCCCTAATGATCGTATAATAGTATTAAGTTAAACAAGCAAGGGGCATTGCACATGGGATACTACACTTACACCAAAGGACCAATAGGCAACTTCGTAGAGAAGGAACATGGTCAGAACTTTGAATACTCACTCAACGATGATCCGTTTGCATGGTGCGAAGACTATCCACACAAGGTATGGGTTGGCTCACACCAGATAGGCGGCGATCAAGGCTACCGTTATGCGATAGTGAAGAAGACCGTTGCATACGTTGCCGTAGACGAAGATGAGTATGGTCTTCCAGTGCTAGAGAAGTGGAACTTGAAAAAGAACACGGAGTACCGGGTATGAAATACTTGACGGAGGTTACTGTTTGGGATTCACCTGTTCAGAACCATACCTACATCATCAACGATGTAGACTGGTGCGTAGGTTACATCAAACAAGGCACCACCGAAGAGATCATCTTCTCAAAGCCGATGAAGCTGTGGTCCAAAAGCTATCGCAAATTTATTCCATATAATGGTTAGAAAGTAATAGGATGGGCAAGAAAATGAGAACTCCTCAAGCACCTAAGGTCCGAAGCTGGACAGCCAAAGCGGTACGAGATCCGAACGGTCCGTATCGTCCTAGTGTCATTAAAAATAAAGTTAAAAATAAACGACCCAAGTATCCAATAAAGGTTGACTTCTCTTACGATTGAACGTATACTATTATTAACAGTTAGAAAGAGAGGGTTAACAAATGACAGACATTATCAGTTTCGAACACGACGATATGGCCAGTGGCACTAGCCACAGAGGATATGTTACTGCAACCTATGATGAGCTTGTGAAACGATTTGGAGAACCTACTTTCTTAAACGGAGATAAGACCACAGTCGAATGGTCCTTGCAATTCCAAATCAAAGACATTGACGGTGATACAGACTATGTGACTGCTACCATCTATGATTGGAAGTCAACTTCAACTCCTGAAGGCGAGTACCGTTGGAACATCGGAGGTTTTGATTACATGGCCGAAGACGTTGTCTACCAAGCTCTTAAAGAAAACCAAGGACAACTAGCCTAATGAAACTTATCGCAATAGGGCTATTGGCCCTGATGGTCAGTGCCTGTGGTTCACAATCCATATCACAAATTAATACGGTTAGGATGATCGGTGGCTTGTCTAGTGCAGGCATTACCGAGGAGGCGACCAATTGCCTCAAGGACATCTTCGACCCAGGTAACAGAGGGAGCGGGTGTTGATTGACGAATGATTCAAAAGACTCCGATTCATGGCGTGCCTGTGTTGGACTAAGCTGGCAAGGTGGTACTTGGCTTACCGCAACAAGAAGAAGTGAATGTTGGACTGATATGGTTTCGAGGCCTTGGCCCTGGTACCTAAGATTCATACCAACGTCCTGGGTGTCATGGGATCGCAATGGCGCACGATTTAAACTATTCCACAAGGAGAGAATGAAAAAATGGCTAGAGAAACAAAGACAGAAGAAGACCAAAGGTTGATGGACGAGTGGCTTGCAAAAGGCAACAAGGTTGAGGTATGCCCTCCGATGACACGAACTGATCCTGATGACATTGCCTACACTTGGGTACGCGGCCGAAAGAAAGCGAAGCCAGAAGAAGAAAAGAAATAAAGAGCACCCTAATTTAATTTTCCAAAAGGGGTTGACATTCCCTCCTAATGGCTCTATAATACATAGTATAGTAATTAAACAAAAGGGCACTAAAGATGGCATATGTATCAAAGCAAGATAAAGCAGAACTAGCACCAGCAATCAAAGCGGTATTGAACAAGTATAATATGAAGGGCACAATCAGTGTTCGCAATCATTCAACGCTTGTGGTAACGTTACAGAGCGGCGCTATTGACTTCAAAGACTATTCACATGGTGCTGGTTACATTCAAGTCAACCCTTACTGGATTGATGACCACTACGATAACAACCACGTGGCACGTGACTTCCTAAACGAACTGTTGGCCGCTATGAAAGGCACCAACTACTATAACAATGATGACGCAATGACTGACTACTTTGATCGTAGCCACTACACTGACATCAACGTTGGTAAGTGGAACAAGCCATACTTTGTGCAAGCCAAGAAGACTAAGGTAGCTAAGAAGACGCCTAAGAAGGTCTTAGACACCTCTATAAGCGACTCAGCTGAAGCTATTGCACGTATGACACTCACAGAGCGTGAGAAGTTTGTCAGCGATATCGTTGGTACCTACCCTACACTAGCAGATCAGTTGATGACGTCAATTGGTTTCCAACTAATGGAGAGCGAATTGGATGCCTAAGACAATAGACCCAGATGTGGAGGGGATGCACCCTCTACGTCACACGTTGGGCTGTGAAGATTGGGATAGGATTGGACGAGTGATTCAAGAGGACTCAGACGAACATGTGACCTCAGAAGAACTCCTTGCCTACGAAGATTGGATGTATGATGCAATCGCAATGAAATTACAGACCGTGGACGGAACCACAACACTTCAATAGACTGTCACTACCCAGGTAAATATTTAGAGCAAAGGAGAAGCTATGGACAAGATCAAGAAGTATGTCTTAGATGACGACACGCAAGAACTGTTGGAAACTGTGATGAATTGGGCGCAGACTGTGGTAGATCTTCAGCAAGACGAAGAAGTCAAAGAAGACATGCAAATGGAACTAGAAATCCTAGCAGACAGATTCAACATCACCCGAAGCTCAATAGACATAGAAGAGATTGAAGAAGCTGATGGCTCAACCACACTAAAGATCAAACTAGGCGCTGAATCAAACGAAACAGGCGCTCCAAAGCTCACACTGGTAAGTGCCACAAGTCCAGGTGCGAACGTGGTAATTCTTGACAAGCTCAAGCCTGTTACACTCACAACTAGAAACCTAACACTGGTGGACAACCCAAGTGCCAACGACACTGAGTTTCATGACTTAATGGACGAAGGCCTAACCACCGACGATACTGACCCTACAAGCCCGTAGGGTCTAACGCAGAAATTTAGCCACTCGTGCCCGCGTGATGGAATGGTAGACATAATAGACTTAAAATCTATGGCCATATAGGCGTGTGAGTTCGAGTCTCACCGCGGGTACCATAACTATAGTATTCCTCTAGCTCAATGGTTAGAGCAGAACGCTCATAACGTTTTGGTTACAGGTTCGAGTCCTGTGGGGAATACCAAAAAACGCAAGGAACCAAGATGTTTACAGTAGAAATGGACTGGGATGAAGTCGCAATAACTGTGATGGATGACACTGGCACACACGGCGACCTAAAGATATACAGCTACGATGATGTGGTTTATATCACACAAGAAGATGTCGAACTAGACTGTGTGAACACGCTAGAGATCAACCCTGCGATGTGGGATGAACTGATCACAGCCATCGCCAGCCCTGAAGGATTCTTTGTGAACGCACGAGCTCTAAAAAACACTTGACAAACAGCTCTAAAGATCATATAATAGTATAACAAACAAACACTAGAGGACACGCTGGTGAAAGACTATAAAGATCCAGGTCAACTTGAGTACTACGCAAGCCTTATAGGATTGAACCTAGAGCACAAACCAGATCGCAACACACTGGCTGATCTAATCAACCGAGACATGCAACCACTGGTAGATGAGTTCTACCCTGATGGGAAGTCTACTACACTAGATCAAAGAACGAGATTGCGTGTTCTACAGACATGTGCGATACAACTTCTAGACCTAGATGACGCACTTGAAATACCCAGCCTAGGCTAGATAGAAGCACAAGGTAAGAATGCATGTAGCATTCATACTGTGGCCCCGCTGTTAGCATCGAGATAATCTTGCTAACTCAAACACAATAACTTTTTTAACCTTATAGACTGCATAGATGATTTAGACTGCATACATACGATAGATGAAGATGAGCATACGCTTGTGTGATTGAGTATAGTAGACAACAGTATAGATGTATATACATGCGTAGAAGTATTAGAGTTAGAGTGGCGCACTGTGAGGCCCCGCTGTAAGGATCGAGGTTTCCTAGGTTGGTTTCCTACAGTAAAAGGTTTAGATTTATAGGGTTAACTAGGTTGGTTCAAAGGTGGAAAAGTATTTGAACTATGCCTCTCGTCACCACGGTCAAGGAAATTTTTTCTACTGTATATAATCACAGTAACCGTGCGGATGAATGTTATATTGTAACATGAGGCCACCATTGTAGGCACCGTAACACCACCATTAAGCACCGTTATTACCATGGTTTCATTGTGGTTCACTGTGGCCCCTGCGGGGCCTTATTGACTACTACTATACAGGGATTCTAAAGGGTATGCAACCGGCTTCTCAACCTAGTCTATACTGTATAAGAGAATGGAGTCTACTAGTATAGCTGTTATACATGCACTGTGTAAGCTATTGATATCAAACGCTTTTTCACTGTGTAGTACTAGTATACTATATAAGTCATTGACTTCATTGTAGTTTTCAACCTTTCACTGCACAGAACCAACCAAGTCAACGCGAATCAGCAACTATAACAAGCGCATATTATAACACAACTAGTCTATGAGTGCAACTATTAAATTTGTGGCTAAGCTATTGATATCAAAGGGAATTTTCTTGTTCTTTTTAACCTCTTGATTTATAAGGGAATTTTGATTGTAGTTGTCGAGAAGAACGGCC
>Ga0307984_1000972_pt1 | contig 12173 bp, 16 predicted proteins | sample EllFjometageno78_FD_203169 | JGI IMG/M metagenome (GOLD analysis project Ga0307984, IMG submission 203169) | Marine microbial communities from Ellis Fjord, Antarctic Ocean - #78 | ecosystem: Environmental > Aquatic > Marine > Unclassified | place: Southern Ocean | collected 2014-10-09 | reverse complement strand
TAGAAGCGCTGGCCAGTTTCACCCTCCGCGCCCTCCTGCATCTTCTGGATGCCGATATTTTCAAGTAAGCCGCGTGGCTTTTGCTGGTTCATCATCGGTTTAGTCTCCGTTTCGGATGTCTGTGTCGGCGCGAGTATGCCATTGGGCGACTTGCCAAGCGCACGCATAGCGTCGTCGGCAACGGCCCTGTTCTGCCGGGCTCCAGCAAGCTCAACCTGCCAAGGCTCCCAGCTCATAGGTACGTCCAAACCAAACCTAGACGCGTTCTCTTTTATCCACTTTGCTTGAGGGCTATTCGGGTCGCGAAGTAACCCCCCGCTTGCAGATGCAAAATCAACAGCAACCCCCTTGTTGTGCATTGACCTTCCGGGAGGGGCTACCCACTTGCGAGCAGCCTTCGGTGAGCCATATTTCTTCAGTGCTGCGGCATACAACTCGGCCTGCTTTTCTGGAGACCTATAAGCCGACGTAATTGAAAGCGACTGTGGCCCAATTTCCTGCTCGGCCGCTGCCAGCATGTCAGCCAGAGCAGACGAAAATTCAGGTTTAAGACCAGTAAAGCTGTCGGGACGTTGAGCGCCGCCTACCGCATATCTACTCCAGTCAACCATTAAGCCATCTCACCCATTAGCTCACGATAGTTTACGCGAAGGTAGCCATCTTTGCCACGCTTAACCAAGTGCGGATGCGTTGCTTTAACCTCATCAGCCATAACGCCATACGTCGGCTGCTTTGGATCGGCAATCCGCTTGCCCTCGTCATTCCAATTCCAGTTATAGAAGTTGAATCCGCCGACCTTGCCAGCGGGTGTGACGTCAGTTTTCAAGCGAACGTCAGAAGCTCCAAATGCCGTTGCACCCAAGCTAAGATAATCAAACAGACCCGGATTCTTGCTTTGCGTGGTCGTAGACTGGCTTGGCGTAGCGCCAAGTGCCGCCAGCGGCGCTGAAAGCGAAGCCATTGGTGCGCCTGTGTAGCCTGCATATTGGCCGCGTGCTGCGTCGATAAGTGCTTGCTGCAAACCTTGCTGCATAAGACCCTGCTGAGCTTGGTTCTGCTGGATAGTTTGGCCAGTGTTGAACGCCTGATTGCCAAGCTGGCCCAATTGCGCCGAGCCACCCATTTGAATGTTTTGCTGGTTTTGAGCTGCGTTAAGCGCTGTGTTAAACCCTTGCTGCTGCAAGTTACCAAACGTCTGCGCGCCTTGACGTGCGTAAGCCTCGTTAGTCAAAGCATCAGCCACGCCGTGACGTGAGCCGCCAAAGGCTCCCGCAGCACTCGCCTGCGCGCCAGTGGTGTTGGCTGTCATCTGGCGCTGCCGCTCAAGGTCATTGAGCGTGTTTCCCGTAACCATTTGGGTGTACGGGTTTGCAAACTGGCCGATGTTGGGGCCAGCCATTGCCTGCTGCGTACCCTGCATGGCCTGCTGAAGTCCACCAGCCGCTGCTTGGTTTACGTTAAAGTCGCCTTGTGGTGCCAGCGGAGCGTAACCGCCCTGTGGCGCTTGGCCCGGCCGACCCTGACCCATTGCTGAACCCGCCATTAGTTATTACCCCCGAAAAAATTTCCTATTGAAGACAAGCCGCCTCCACCTGAGTAGTCGCCACCTTTGACGCCGGGGCCACCGCCGTCAAACATGTCTCCAAATGATGTGTAGCCGCCGACGCCATAACCAGCAGAACTATTTGGATTTGGGCCTTGAAACGTGTTGAATATACCATCAGAGCTGGACGAAGTTGGCGCTGAGTAAGGGGCTGGCCCGCCACTGCCGCCTCCGGCAGAAATGCCGCCAAGGTCAGTACCTAATGAAAACGACTTAGTGTTTAATCTGTTTCCCGCCTGCCCTGTCACTGGGTCAATGAAGAAGCTGTTTATGTAATCGTACTGGCCCGGACGCGCCGCTGCCAGTTCGTCGATCATACCCTGATAGATTGGCTGGGATGAGTAACCGCTAACACCGCCAGCATATTCAGTTGGCGCGTCCATGCCGCCCATAATGTTTTGCTGGGACATATCGCCTCCAGCCATTCCAAACGCGCTAGCTGAATCCGCTACGTTCTGGAATCCAGCCTGCTGCATTGGCGTAAACGCCGCAACGGTTGGACCGTACTCTGGCACGTAACCCATGCTGGAAATGTCATCTGCGCGCGACAAGTTGCGGCGCGCTGCATCCTCAATGTACTGAGGGACTGTGACTTCGCTCGTTTGTGAGCCGCCTTTTCCGCCTGACATTACTCGAACTCCTTAATGTATGAGGCGTGCTGGGCTTTCCAGCCGTGTGCCTTTAGTGGTTTCTTCCAGCCAAAACGGCCAGACATTGTTAAAGCGCTGCAACCTTGTGCTTTCGCCCAGTCTATCACGTCTTTGTGCATATCCATAATTTGATCCAGCTCACCGCCACCCAGAAATACGTTTAACACCGATTTCTTCGGGTATATCACGATTTCTGTGACGATGCACCCCCTTGGCGTTGGCCAAAGCTGCAACACACCCTTATGCAATCCCTCGACAATATCGTCAAAGTCATGCGTGCCGCCGCTGTACTCAAGTGCGGCTTCAATCCAAGGCTTGCAGCGGCTGATCTCACTCATGCGTTTACCCTTGATAGAGCCAGCGTAGCCGCAGGTGTAGCTGGCGCAAACGCGTTGGCCGCGTGGTGCTGCAAGCTGCCATTGGTGCTGTCTGTAGCCCAATACGCCTCAAGGTAATCTCCAGCATTTACGTTGAAGATTTGCGTGCGGGATATAATCATTGTCGCGTTGTTTTGGTGCAGCGTGTTTTGCATTGCACTATCAACAATGTCTACTCCGTTCAATTTTGGCCAGAACCAAAAATTGACTGTAGAACCTGACGATGAATGCGTCTGAGCCGTAAAGCTCAGTGTGTACGCGCCACCCTCAGTGAAAACAACGCGAGACGATGGAGTGCCTAGCGTAACACCAACGCTACCCGCCATGATTGCAAACGTCAGCGGGTAGGCCGTATTGGCCGACGCTGCTGTTACATCAGACGTAATCTCAAGGTGAGCCACGCCGTTGGCTAGAACAACCTGACGCCACTCGTTGCCTTTGCTGACAACTGGATAGCCAGCAACTTCATCCCACAGCAAGACGCCGTTTTCAGACGGGTTGTCGTCAGATGACTTTGTGAACAGTCTGGGAAGCTGGCGGGAAAGGTAGCTTGAAAGCTGCCTGCCCCACTGCTTCCACTCTGGGCCAAGTGGCGGGAGTACTGGTGCTGGCATTAGCGTTTGCCCATTGGTTTTGCGTCGATCCGCATTGTGCCGACCCTCCACTGCGCAAGCCTGTCACCCTCGACCAGCATACGCACCTGACGCCCGCTGAAGCGAACCGATGTAGGGTTAGATGGATCGTAAGGCCCGTACACCCGCTCCTCGTCGTTCGGGTGGAAGCGTGTCTTAAATGAAACATCCACGTCACCCTGCGACTGCTCATCTGGGATCAATTTGGTCACGCTCATTGTTTGCTCGCCGGAACCCAATGATATTGGCCCTGTCTCAGCGAACACTCTGTCGCCGTCCATGTTTAGGCCGACCTCATGCTCTTTCAGGTCAGACGCCTCGGTGGTCATAAATGGGTACTTGAACACGCCGCGCTGCACGCCTGATGTTCGGTTCATGTCGCCCACCATCCAGTGCTGCTCCTTGTAGTCAAACGCAACATACCTGTCGATTTCAGTGCTGTCGCCAGAACAATAGAACCACCAGATTTCGCCATATTGGCCGTTGTTGAACGCCCAAATTTTGCTTTGCTGCGCCGTGTTCATGTCACCGAACACGTAGTCGTGAACCTCGCAAGGCAGCTCGTTGACTGAGTTGCCGTCAAACATGTAAAAACCACGTTGGCCCATCCAGAACACGCCCACGTCTACGTCTGCCGCACAGAGGCGTGAAATAGCCCCGCAGGACGTGCCTACGCGCTCAAAGCCGTAAACGTATGGCGGGCCTTGGTATCGCGCTGTGTGGGCGTCTACATCGGTTATGATGAGCGTCTGACCCTTGGTCCGGGTAGCAAGCATAATCTGGCCAGACGTTTGCAGCTCGATGTCACCAGCCTCGTTTGTCGCCGCTGGTGTCCAGAGCGTGTTGTCCTCGCGGTCACACCAAGCCACTTTGCGCGGATTGCCACCCGACCCAAGCGCGAAGATAAATCGCTCTTCTGTTACGATAATGCCGAAGTTATCAGTTGGCGCGTTGGCGACGACAGCAGCGTCTGTGCCAGTGTTTAGCTGCCACTCAAGTATGCGACCGTCCTCGACATTACAGGCGACAAGATACTCGCCCCAGTTATCTAAGCTCCATGTAGTTGCCTCGGAAAAGTTGCCATAGTCAGGGCGTGGCGTGCCGTAGTAGCCCGTGCCGTAAAAACCAAAACCGTAGCCCGTTTCGACTTCTGCGTCGGCACGGCCAGCGGCCAAGTCTGATGGCGCAACGTCGTACACCGTGTTGGAGCCAGCCATCACATTAAGCTCGGTGTGAGACCCGCCAGCCAGCCAAGCTGTGCCGTCGTTAGCTTCCCACGAGTGCATTCCGCGCGTTGGGTTTGCGCTAAAACCCACCTTACGGTTCTGCCAACCGCCAATGGGGCGGAGTGAGCCGTCACGCCAACGGACAAGTGAGCCATCGCGCCAACGGCCAGCAGCATCTAAATCTGTGCCGTTACGGTAAAAGCCAGCGGGTATGGTTAGCGGTATGAGTGTCATCTGTAACCTACTCTGGCTTAGTTGGCCAATTTACGCTGTGTGGGAAACCGTCTTGAACTGTAATGTCTAGCAACTCTATGCGGTAGGACGACCACTCAGACTGCTTTGCCGTAGTAAGGCCAGCCCAACGAAGGGGGTTAGATACCACCCTATCTACAACGTAAAGTTTCTTTGACCTTTTTGCTCGGACGTCCTCCGCAGCTTTCTCGTCGTGCAGAGGTTGGTTCTTCACCCAAACGCCATCAACTAGGTCAAACCACTCATGCGCCCTGCGAGGGACTTCGGTAAAACCCGTGGGATTAACCCCAGGGTACATTAGCTCAACGTACTCTCCGTTGTCGTCTATATAATACTTATGTGACATTGTGCATATCCTTAATCTAATATGTTCTGGTAAGAGCTACTGTTTACGTGGTCTACATGAGACACCTTCCAGTAGTGTCCAGCGGGAACAATCACGTATGAGGGGTTATCGAGGTCGCCATCACGGTCAGCTTGAAGAATGGTTGCATAATTGGACGTAGACGGACCTACGTAAACAGTAGCACCTTGGGTGTAGTAAGCCTGTATCATAATAGCTTTGATGGAATTGTTGTGATACCACGTCTCAGCAGCCCGACCTGTATCGGCCCTCCAGCTTTGTCCCACTCCAATAGAAGTGTCAGCCACACTTGCTGAATTAATACCAGTAATGTGTCCGTAAGTATCAAGCGTGATGTCTTGGATGTAGGTACTGCCAGAGTTGTCCACGCTGTCTTGGCTAGAAGTGTCAGCGTGGCTGATTGTTACAGAACCACTTGAGCCGCCGCCAGCAATACCGCTACCGGCCGTCACGTCGGTGATTTCGCTTTTGTCGTCTAGCTGGGCTTGGATGCCGCTAGTCACGCCGTCGATGTAATTAATCTCAGCAGCAGTCGCCGTAACACCGTCCAAAATGTTAATCTCAGCAGCGGACGCAGTAATATCAGTGCCGCCGATTGTCAGCGTACTAAGGTCTGGCGCTACCGTGCCGGCGGTGCCGTTAAGGGCGTCAACAATGGTATCAAGCCCGGTGTTGATCGTAGCTCCCCATGTGACCTCGCTGCCGCCGACGGTCGGTTTCGTAACGCTAATTGCCATTTGGCTCTTCCTCTTCGGACAAATCTTGCTTCAACATACACAAGTTTTGCGGTTATTGCTAGTCAGGCTTAGTCGGCCATGTAATGCCCGTTGGAAAGCCAGCCTGTTGTGTCAAATCGCGCAGAGATTGACGGTAAGCCAACTCCTCTACCGTAGCAAGGTAGTCGGTCAAACCAACGTAGTCGGTCTCAGCTAACAGGGAGTTCCTGTGCTGACGTACGAACTCAGCTTCCATTGCTAGAGCCTCAGCCCCTGAGGGCATTGGGCGGTCATCTGGACGAGTAGTCTCTATCTTTGTAGATAGGTTTATTTCTCTAATCATTTTCTATTCCTATTCGTATGAGATGCTCATGTTACCAGCGTTGAAGGTTCCACCTGAGATTTGCACCTGAGTGAGTTCCCCTGTGAGTGTCTTAGAGCCGCCACCAGTAGCCACGGAGCCAGTAGTGTTCCTCGTGCAGGAGTGGGAGGAGGCCCACTGGTTTCCAGTTATGCGAGTTAAGACCATGCTACCGTGTGTTACGTTAGATGTTACTGTTCTCAGTATGTTAAAGCTAACAGTACTCCCCCTACTACCACCGCTATGGGTCGAAGACGACTGATAACCAGTGGTTTCTATTCCACCGCTATCACCTATCCGAACCAGTAAATCCGTCGCAGCGTTGTGGATTACGCCTCCGAAGTTCAGAGTTACCCTGTTAGTACCAGCAGGGATGCCCGTGAAGCTAATAGCAGTACCACTTGTTGTGGCAACAGAGGCGGCTAGCGTGAAACTCGCAACACCTGTCAGAGCAGAGCCATCAATAGCTGGTAATGCACCTGTAAGGTTAGCTGAGGTAAGGCTAGTCAGACCTGAGCCATCACCAGTAGACGTAAGCAACTCACCAGCTGCATCAGGTAAAGTAAGGGTTCGGCTTGTATTGCTGTTAGGTGAGGCTAGGGTAAACGTACCTGTGCCACCACCATCAGGTGATAATGCTATCTTGCTCATGCTGAAGGCTCCTGTGGCCATGTAATGGTGGTGGGGAAGCCAGCCTGCTGTGGGACAGCCAGTAGGTCAGTACGATACTGAGACCATGCTGTTTGCTGGTCAGCCGTTAGGTCAGCCCAACGCAGTGGGTTAGATACAAGTGGGTCAACGACTGTAGCTAGGATGTTGTCACGTTCACTGCGAACCTGTGCTGCTGTGGTTGCGTCTAGCTCTGCTTGAGTAGCTGCAACGTATGCTGTGAAATTAGAGCCGATGAGAGCCATGACCTCTGCGTTGTCGATGGTTGGGTCTGTATCCGCAGGGTTGACACCATATGGAATCCAACCGTGTTGCGGATGGTTGATCTCTACTTCCATGAGGAGGTTGTCAGACCCGAGGGCCCGTGCATTGCGGACTTCTGTTATTACAATAGTCATTATGATATCCTTACGAACATGGTTACGGGTTGCTCGTCGTGTCCCGAAGACGGGATTGGCGTTTGGCCCATGCAGCGCCAAGTGCCACTGAGTGCAGCTACGTTGGTATCCACCACACCAATAGAATTGCCTGATGAGTACTTCACTGTTCCGGTGGCAACGATCGCTGCCGCACTGGCAAAACCAGCGGGGTATAGGCTCGTACCAGCGTAAGTAGTCCCAAAGATGAACTGAGCGGCTGCAACGTCGGACCCCGTAAGTGTCGCCCAGACGTAAGTCCCGATAGCGCCAGCAGTTGTTGAGGCTCCAACCCCTGTCAGAGCAGAGCCGTCGATAGCTGGAAGTGTACCTGTTAGCCGAGCAGCTGGAAGACCATTCGGAAAGTCAGGTGCGCCTGTGCCAGCTTCATCTGTGATTTCGTCTACTCTAATATTACTCATGCTGAAGGCTCCTGTGGCCATGTAATATCGTTAGGGAAGCCAGCTTGGTTTGTTATGTCACGTAGGGCCTGACGATATGTTGCCCATACTGCTGGGTCTACAGGCGCATCGGCTATCTGTGTCCAGTCTGACTGGCTCAATAGTTCGTCTCGTTTATACCTAGCTTCAAACGCAGGGTCCACTGGGTCAGGCTCAGAATCAGCTTCTGGGACTGGAATGTCCTCTACGGTCCAAGAAGAGCCATCCCACCGTGCTAGTTGTTCGTCTGTTGTTGAGGGTGGGGCAGTCTTAACACAACCTGCTGGAATAAGTGTGTTGCTTGCATCCATTGGGTCTTGGTCTGCTGTTGTGGTGCCTACAAAGACACCATCAATGTCGGTTTGATATACGTTCATATCTGTGTCTCCTTAGTATTTGATACAGGCTAAAAGGGCTATGTTACGTGGGCGGGTCTCTGTGCCACCAGTAGCCGACACTAAAGCAAAGTTGCCCGGATTGCCGCCGTACGCATACCTACCGTATGTGCTTGACCCACTATACTGCGCCCCCCAAGGCTCGTCAGAAATTCCGTTCTCTGTTTTTGCGTTCTGCATATGCTGGTGGCTACCAAACTCATCTGCCTGAGACGAACCAAAGCTCCGCCCACTATCCACACCACGACTATCATCCCAGCCACGCATAAACTCACCACGAAGGTCAGGCACGTTGAAGGAACCAGAAGAGCCACCGAAGGTATAGCCGATGGCTGCAAACAAGTCTGCGTATGTAGTGGTACTGAGGGATGCACCGTTAGCTTTGATAAAGCCTGTAGGCGGTGTGTTAGCTGCGTGGTAGATAACAGCACCTGCGGGTGTGCCTGCTATACCTGTAAGGCCAGAGCCGTCTCCATCAGGTTGTAGTGCAGTAGCAGCCAAAGCACCCTGTGCAGCCGTGGCAATGCCTGTAATGTTAGAGCCATCAAAGTCAGGTGCTGCCGTACTATCAATGTCAGGTGTCGTGATACCTGTTGTTCCGTTTAGTACAATACTCATAGCACGACCCACCTTCCGCCTGTCTCAATTGTAACTGTGACCCCACTATTGATAGTAATTGGTCCCGCAGTCATTGCGTTCTTAGCTGCAACAATAGTGTAGCTGGATGCTACCGCTTGATCATTCTCATAGAAGATACCGTCTGCCGCACCACCGCCAATGCTGCCCCACTCAGTGCCGTTGTATCCCTCGAAGGATGTATCGGTTGAGTTGAACCGCAAGGCACCTGTTGCTGGTGAACCTGTACGCTGTGCCGTTGTACCTGACGGTAAGTTAGCTTGACCTGTTGTGGCTGTCGTAGGCACAGCAGTATCCGCCTTAGTGCCTTGTGCCGCCGTAGCATAATCTGTTGATGCTGTAGTGGCCGCAGTGCCGAGGCCAAGGTTAGTCCGAGACGCAGCAGCATCGGCAATGTCAGACAGGTTGTTTGCAATAAGCAGAGTGCCAGCGAGTGAAGCATAAGCGACGACCCACGAACTTCCCTCGTACACTTTCATCGCGTCATCTGTTGTGTTGAAGTACAACGCCCCAGCAACAAGAGCATTGCCATCGTTGTCGAGCGCAGGGTCTGAGGCTTTCTGGCCAAGGTAGCGGTCATCAAAGCTGTCCAGAGCAGCTAGAGCCGCATCCTTGGACGCCTGTGCTGATGATGCACTTGAGGCTGCATTGCTTGCTGATGTGGAAGCCTCGCCAGCTTTAGTTGTTGAGATACCAGCTTGTGTGGTGGAAGTGGAAGCGCTTGAGGCGGCATTGGTTTCAGCAGTCTCAGCGTTAGTCTCTGCTGTCTCTGCCGCTACTTGTGCGGCTTGTGCATTTGTCTCAGCAGTCTCTGCGTTAGTCTCAGCAGTCTCTGCGTTAGTCTCTGCGGTTTCAGCAGCAACCTTAGAGGTTTCACTGGCTGTGGCGCTTGTAGACGCACTGGTTGCACTGGTGGATGCGTTTGTCTCGCTAGTGGATGCAGCCGTTTCACTTGCCGCAGCAGCGTTTTCCGATACTAGAGCCGCAGCAGCACTTGTAGCAGCCTCTGACGCTTTGGTCGTTGCGATGCCAGCCTGTGTGGTGGCTGTGCCAGCAGATGCAGAGGCGTTTGCTTCAGCAGTCTCAGCATTTGCTTCCGCAGTCTCAGCATTAGTTTCCGCAGTCTCAGCCGCAGTCTCACTCGAAGCAGCCGCAGAGGCGCTAGAAGCCACCGCAGAGGCCGATGAGGCTGATTGGGTGGCGGATGTGGCCGCAGCAAGCTTGGATGCTTCAGCAGCGGCCTCAGAAGCGGCTGCTGCAACAGCAGATGCTTCGGCTTCGTCAGCAAAGCCGCTGATGTTGTTTACTTCCGTTTCGCTGGTCATGCCAGCGGACTGAGACCAATTAGTTGTGGACATTAACGCGGTATCCCCATTCTTAGAGGCCCAGCAAGTTGGCCCTTGGCGCTTTCGAAGTTCAACTTGTCCATTCCGCTCTGATAAAGCGAAGCCCAGACTTGCGCGCGGGCGTCGTCGCTAAGATACGGCGCGGAGTGAATAAGCGAACCATACAACAAAACGTCAGGCGCGTCACTCAGCAACCAGTTGGTTGGCGCTGCATCGCTAAGTGCAGGCACGCGCGCATAATACAGCAAGTTTATGTCAGTTGGCGCGGATGGCGTAGGGTAAAACTCAATTTGATCCGCCGTTGAGCGAATAAAACGTGGCTCAGCAGGAATATCACCTATAGAACGACGCTCCGACATATCAGACGCAGAAATTGTTTGCAGCATCGCCCCGGATGTCAACGTAACCAGCCTTAACTCAAGCCAATCGTTGGGCAGATTCTCGTAGCGCTCATCGGCAGACGTTGTGACGCGCTTTTCCTGCTTCCAGTGACGCAAATCACGCGAAATCTGCGCTTCGGCCAGCGAAATGAACGTCGGAATGACCGATGCCATGTCATCGCGGTTTAAAAAGTCAGCGATTGCCGTCTTTAGGCCACTGTAGGTTGTAATGCTCATTACTTCTTGCCCTTCTTGTTTAGGCACTTACGGGCGCGCTTACAGGCAGCGGGGGTGGGGCAACCCTTGCAGGTTTTGAATACTGGTGCCTTCATTGGAGTAATCCTTGTTGTTGGCGTTGCTCTTCTTCCATCATCGCATTTAGCAGGCCAACGCCGCCAATGCCTGCTGAAAGATTGCGCAAATGCTTAAATTCTGGGTCAAAGCGGGCGAAACGGGAGCGGACGTTGGATGGGTCGTAACTAACACGCACATTGGAGCCAGCTCCCTCCACGCCCTTTAGGCCAGTAAACCCGGCCTCCTTGAATATAGGTGTCAAATTGGCGTTCCCAAAGGCGTCCTTCAATCTAGCCAGAGTGTTTTGCCCCTCCGCATAGCTGTCAATGTATACTGACATTTTGGGGTCATTCTTGCTTTTAATAAAAGCGCTGTCACCGCCGTCTCGCAATTCAACATCAAAGTCAGACCCTTCAAACGCCTTTGCAATGCGAGATACATTTTGTTTGCCCGTTTGTGCTGTTAGGTCAAACTCTCCAGCACCTTTCGTAACAAGGGGGATTACGCTTCCGCCTTCGGCATAGACGCGATCACCATAATCGTCAGTGACTTTAGGGACATACCTGTCGGCACGACCCGTATTTTGGGTTGTGTAAAACCCCTCACCCAGCACGTTTTGCTTTTCGCCAAGTTTGCTTAGATCAACCCCCACAATGTCAGAACCCGTGCCATGAAAATAGTCGGGATCGTACCCTTGCCGCCGACCTGCCCGACTAGCCTCATCCATTGGGAGCGGCGTGTTGTCGTACATATACGTGTCGTCAGCCAGCGCCATCATATCTTCAGTCACGTCGCCAGCATTGCCCGCTGCACGCATTTCCAAGACCTTCTGGGCCATTGCTTCCGCGTCGTTGCGTGGTGTTGGGTCTGACCTGCCACCACCCATGAGCGAGTTAGACCGCAGCGCACCTTGAGGTGACGTGGCCAGCAACCCGCCGCCCATTGCCATGCCTGCCGTACCCATTGCCGCGCCTGTCATCTCGTCAGGACTAAGCAAACCACGGTAGGCGTCGAGCGGTGCCTGTACGGCCTCACCGCCACCTTGCAGCAATCCCCTGATGCCATTCCAGATAGCAGGGCGCAGCGAACGCATAGCGTCGCGGCCCGTTGCCCCTGCAGCCTTAGACGCAAATCCGCCAGCAACAGCCTGCTGACCGTCAGCCAAGCCGCCATCTGGTAGTATGTTGGTGACGTTATTTTTCTCACGGTATTGCTGACGTAAAAAGCCCGCGTTGCCGCCCCCGTCTGGATACATTTCCGCCAGATAGGCGTTAAAATCTCGTGGTGTGAAGTCTAACGGGTTCATCAGTAGCCCGTCACGCCTTGGGACCGTAGATAGTCAATGATTTGGCGCATTTCATCAGTTTCAACGCCCGGCGGATAAGGCATTCCGCCCTCACCGCGACCCGAATACAC
>Ga0307984_1000969_pt1 | contig 12203 bp, 8 predicted proteins | sample EllFjometageno78_FD_203169 | JGI IMG/M metagenome (GOLD analysis project Ga0307984, IMG submission 203169) | Marine microbial communities from Ellis Fjord, Antarctic Ocean - #78 | ecosystem: Environmental > Aquatic > Marine > Unclassified | place: Southern Ocean | collected 2014-10-09 | reverse complement strand
AGAATGGAAGAAGCGAAAGTTATTTCTGTTCTTGCAAACTAATAATAGCTAAAATAAAGGAGAAATAATATTATGGCTAATTCAATACAATACGCAAAAACAGTTAGTACACCTTCTGTAAAGTTGGACACTAACGAACTAACAGGAAGAGTAAGAGTAGCTTTTGCTGAATACGAAGCAAGTGCAGAGCAATCGACTGTTACTATGTTTACTATACCTAATGGTGCTAGATTATTATCTGGTGCTGTATCACATGATGCTTTAGGTGGAAGTACAACATTATCAGTTGGTTTTGCTGGTTATACAAATGCAGCAGGAACAGCAGTAACTCTTGACGTTGATGGTTACAAAGCCGCAGCAGCTTCTACAGCAGCAACAAGTTCTGATGCTTTAGTTACTATGGCTCTAGGCAGAAACGCAGAAGTTGATGCTAACGAAGATGGTTTACCAGTTACAGTTACAATAGCAGGTGCTAATGGTACTGGTACTGTTCAGTTACAAATGTTTTACGTTTTAGATTAATACTTATTTTAGGGGGTGGAAGCGAGAGTGGAAACCCCCTAGAGTGCATGAAGAAAATAGAAGATTTAAAACCTGTACTACATTTTAAAAAAGACAATCATGTATATAGGTACGTTTTAGTAGATAGATTCCAGCATGATTCTAAATTTCATCATGGATTTGACATTAAATCGGAAAAGACAATAGAAGAAATATTTGCGTTAAAAAAAGATAGACAAATCAGGCGTAAGTATATTATAAGGAAGTGATATGGCATCAGTAGTAGGAATATGTAATGGAGCATTAAATCAACTAGGAGCTTCAACTATACTTTCATTAAATGAAGATTCAAAAAACGCTAGACTTTGCAATACAAGATATGCAGAAATAAGAGACGCAGTATTTAGGTCTCATGTTTGGGGTTGCTTACAGGTAAGAGTAGAACTAGCATCATCAACTACAGCACCTGCTTGGGGTTATACTTATAAATATGATCTACCCGGTGATTGTATTAGACTACTTAAAATATTAGATTACGATTCAAATTATAAAGTAGAAGGTAGAAGTATTTTAACTAACAATTCTTCTATGAAAATTTTATATATTTCAAGAATTATTGATCCAAACCAATATGATGAATTATTAAGAGAAACTTTATCAGCAGCATTAGGTGCAGATATTGCTTATGCAATAACTTCTAATAATACTACTTCTCAAAATATGATTACATCATATCAAGAAAAATTAAGAGACGCTAGATTCGTAGATTCCACAGAAGGATATAATGTTAATCCAGAAAATGGAATGTCGGATGTAGTATCTGCAGACACATTTATTAATTCAAGGTATTAACAATGGCTAGAGTAGCTGCACAACTTACAAACTTCACAGCAGGTGAATTATCACCTCGTTTAGATGGTAGAAATGATTTAGCAAAATATTCTGCTGGATGTGCAACTGTAGAAAATATGGTTATCTATCCACATGGAGCTGCTGCTCGTAGACCCGGAACACAATATGTTGCTTCAGTAAAAACACCAGCCAACGCTACAAGATTAATTCCATTTGAATTTAATACTGAACAAACTTACATATTAGAATTTGGAAATTTATACATAAGATTTTATAGAGATAATGGTCAAATATTGTCTGGTGGTAGTGCTTATGAAATTTCAACACCTTATACTACTGCTCAACTTTTTGATATTAAATTTGCTCAATCTGCTGATGTTATGTATATTACACACCCATCACATCAAACTAGAAAACTATCAAGAACAGGTCATACTGCATGGACATTAGATGCTGTGTCTTTTACTAATGGTCCATTCATAGATACAAATACAAGTACAACAACTTTTGCACCAGCTTCAACAGCTGTAGGATCAGGAGTGAATGTAACTGCTTCTGCAATAGCAGGAGTTAATGGTGGTTCTGGATTTTTAACAACTGATGTTGGTAGACAATTAAGAATAGGTGATGGTTATGCAGATATAACAGCTAGAACAAGTGCAACAGTTGTAGTAGTAACAATCACTACAGCTTTTTCAGCAACAACAGCTTCAACTGATTGGTCTTTAGGAGCATTTTCTACAACAACAGGTTTTCCAGCAACAGTATCTTTCTTTGAACAAAGATTAGTTTTTGCAGGTACAATTAGCAATCCTCAAACAGTTTATTTTTCTAAGTCTGGAGATTATGAAAATATGGATGCAAACATTGGTGGTACTGTAGCTGATGATGATGCTATTATTTATACTATTGCTTCTAACCAAGTAAACTCAATTCGTTTTTTAACTTCTGCAAGAACTTTAATTATTGGAACTGCAGGTGGTGAATTTGTTGTATCTGGTGGTGGTGATAACAATGCTGTTACTCCAACAAACATTATGATTAAAAAACAATCTAATCATGGGTCTGCCAATGTGGATGCAATATCAGTTGGTAATGCAACATTGTTTTTACAAAGAGCAAAAAGAAAAATTAGAGAACTAGCTTATAACTTTGATGTAGATGGTTATATTGCTCCAGATTTAACTATACTTGCCGAACACATTACCGAAGGTAATATTGTAGAAATGGCATATCAAGAAGAACCTTTAGCAATCATATGGTGTGTTAGAGGTGATGGTCAATTAATTGCTTTAACTTATCAAAGAGAGCAAGAAGTAGTTGCTTGGCATAGACACATCATTGGTGGTTCATTTGGAACTGGTGATGCTGTGGTTGAAAGTGTTGCTGTAATTCCAACTGAAGATAGTGAGTATGAATTATATATGGTTGTTAAAAGAACAATCAATGGTGCAACCACAAGATATGTAGAATACTTACATACATTTAATTTTACTCAAACAGATAATACAACATTTAATTTTTTAGATTCTCAATTATCTTTAAACAAATCAGCAACAACTTTAACTGCCGGTATTACTTCTAGTGTAACAACTATTCCGGTTGCTTCTGTTACTGGTTTTACTTCTTCTGGAAAAATAAAAATAGGTGGAGAGATTATTGCTTATACTGGAATATCAAGTCTTGATTTAACAGGGTGTACTAGAGGTTCAGATGTAACTACTGCAACAGCACATTTATCTGGAGCAGTTACAAAAGAAGTAGTAAAAATTATATCCGGTTTAAATCATTTAGAAGGTCAAACAGTTTCAATACTTGCTGATGGTGCTACTCATCCTACAAAAGTTGTAGCAAGTAATCAAATAACTTTAGATAGATTTGCAACAGATATTAAAGTTGGATTACAATATACATCAATATTAAAAACAATGAGAATAGATGCTGGTTCTCAAGATGGAACTTCTCAAGGAAAAACTAAAAGAATATTTGAAGTTACTGCCAGACTATTTGAAACAGTTGGTGTTGAGGTTGGACCAGATTTAGCTAACATGGAAAGAGTACCTTTCAGAACTTCTGCTGATCCTATGGATCAAGGTATTCCACCATTCACAGGAGATAAACAGGTAGAATTTAGAGGAAACTATGATACAGATGGTTTTATGATGGTAAGACAAACACAACCTTTACCTTTAACACTTTTATCATTATACCCAAGATTGGTAACTAATGATGGATAATAAATTGACTATAGTACCTTACACAAAAGAACATGGACAATTTATTTTATCTTGTCAAATGAATCATAAAATTTTAGAAGCAGATAAAAATTATATAAATTTTGAAGGAGACGCTAAAAATTTAGAACAAGCTAATTTAGCTTTTACTGGAATTGTTAATAACGAACCTATCTTTGCAGCAGGTATGAAAATAGTTTGGGGTGATGTTGCAGAAGGTTGGGTTATTGCTACAGATAAAATGTGGAAATATCCAATAGGAGTTGCCAAAGCAATTAAAAAAGATTTTGCTAGAATTGCTAAAGAACATAATATAAAGAGAGTTCAGTCCGCAATTAGAAAAGACTTCAAAGAAGGAATCAAATTTGCTGAATGGCTAGGATTGGAAAGAGAAGGCTTAATGAAAAATTGGGGTTTTGATGGATCAGATCAATATATGTATGCGAGGATTATATAATGGGAGCAGCAGCACCAATGATATTTACTGGAGTTATGGGAGCAGCACAAGTTTCTGCTCAAGGTAAAATTGGAGAATACAATAAAGCAATAGCAAATAGAAATTTTCAAACATTAGTAGCACAAGCAGAACAATTAGAATCAAAAAAAGTATTTGACATAGCTCAATTTCAAAAAGATTTCAGACAAATGGAAGGTCAGACTACAGTTGCTCTTGCAAAATCTGGCGTAGAACTTGGAACTGGTAGTGCTTATAATATCGAATTATCAAATGCTTATGAAGCAAAATTACAAGAAAATTTAATTGAATATAATTCTAAGGTTGCTCAAAGTAATAAAATGGAAGAAGCAAACTTTGCAAAAATTAAAGGTACAATGGCAAGAAATGATGCTAGACTAGCACAGATTGGAACAATAGCATCAACAGGAACTAGCTTATTAAAAATGAGTAAATTTGGTAAACCCACAACAACCACAACAACAACAACATAGAAATAATTTATTATGCCAAAAATCCCTACATTTAAAGCCACAGGATCAATAGAGCAATTACAAGGTACTACATCTAATATTCAGATGGGTTTAAATAATAACTTAGCGAGTGCTTTAGCACCTATAACAGAAACTGTTGTTAATTTTAAAATAAAAGAAAATGAATTAGAAAATAGAACAGATGCTCTTAAATTAAAAAATGATTATATTTTTGAATCTGATAAAGTTACAGATCATATTAATAAAGACCCTTTTCTTTCTACAAATAAAACTGCTGCAAATAAATATTTAAAAGATAACACAACTTTATTAATGGATAAATTTGCTGCACAAGCATCAACTCCAAATTCAGCACAAATATTTAAAAATAGTGCATTAAGAGATATTACAAAACAAATTTCTAGTTTAGATAAAGATTTATCAAATAATATTTTACAAAAAGCAACTACAGTTTATGGAACTTCAAAAAAAGAAATGTTTTTAAAAGCCTACACAAAAGGTGGTCTGTATAAAGACGCTTTAGATAGTGATTATAGAGAGTTAATTATCAACTCTTTTACCAATATAGTAACTTACCCAGAGTTACAAGCAATGTTGTCTGGTGTTAAAAATGAAATTCAATTACTTGATGGATCACAGGATGTAAGTAAATCTCCTAGAAAAACATTAAAACTTTTAAAAAATGAAAAATATTTACCAGACTTAAATATGGAGCAAAGGGATAATTTAAAAGACAAAGCTGTATCCATTTTAAGACCACAAATAAAATTAGAATATGAAAATGTATTAGAAAATATAGCGGCTGGAAGAAAACCACCATATTTTGATTGGGATATTTTACCAGATGTAATGACAGAAAGTGTTGCAGAGGCAATGATGGTTAATAAAACTGTTGTAGAAGATGAGTTTGATAATGTTAAATTTCTTTCTGAATTACCTCTTGATAAATTAGATGAGGTTGCTGATGAACTTATAAAGAATGGTTATGATATTTACACTATAGATGTTGCTAAAAAAAAAGAAACTTTTTTAAGGAATATAGTTGCAACACAAAAAGAAGGTTTAAAAAATGATCCTGCTGATTTTATATTAAAAACAGATGTTGAAATGCAAAATAAAGCAATAGAAATTCAAAATATGACAGCTACATTTACAGCACCAAATAGTTATAATGATTCTCATATAGTGGCAGCTAAATCTTCTTTTGCAGAAGAATTGTTAATGAAAGAAGAAGCATTAAAAGTAAAAGAGAGCAATAAAAAAGTTATGACAAATGAAATGTCAAAACAATTCGTTGCAGATTATATGGAAGCTAGTAAAAAATCAGACTTAGAAACAATGCGTTTAATGACAGATAGTTTAAATGATACTTATGGTGATAATGATGGAAAAGCATTAAAACAATTATTAGAAGATAAATTACCTTATGGTGCAAAAATTCAAACTATTTTTAAAAATGAAGAACTTGCAGAAGAAGCTCTTTCTTTTGATACTCCAGAAGAAAAAACAGCATTTAAAAATTTTTTAACAAGTGAAGGTTTAAAATTTGAAGATATTTCAATATTAGTAAGAGAGGAACTTGCACCTTTTGAAGATATACTTAAAAGAAATGTACCCCTTAATAGTGATGGAACTTTAATGGAAATGGATAAGTTAGTAGAATTTTTAACTTTTTTGGCTGCAAAAAAAATGTACTCGCCATTAGACCTTGATGAAAATGAAGCGGCTGTAGCTGCTGCAGAAACCTTTAGTAATAATTTTGAAATAGCAGATACCTTTTATGTTAATAGAAGAGTAGATGGTAAGGATATTGGTGATGAAAGAGTTAATGCTTTTATTAATACAGCTGATTCTATAAAAAAATTTCATTTAGATGATCTTAATATTGTAGCCTTTAAATCAAACTTTGAAAATGATCCAGTAAAACTTACATCAGAAATGATGCGTCAAATGTCTACCAATGGAGAGTGGAGAAACCCATCGGATGGTAATGGATTAATTTTTGGTATTAATACTACTAATGGATTTGCGTTAGCAATAAATGCTGATGGCAATGAAATAAGATTAAATGAAAAAGATGACATTGTTCCGGGAACAAATATTCCTATAGAATTTGCTTTAAGACTTGATGTACTAGAAGAAAATGTTGTTACTTCAGTAATTGATACTTATGAAGAAGCAGCTTTGTTAGCTAAAGAACAAGGAATAACTTATGAAGAAGCACTTCAACAAGTAGAAAAACCAATAATTGAAAATATAGAATTTAACAATATTCAAAACAATTTAACAAATGATGATGAGGTTATTAAACCAGAAAATGATAATAAAGTTGTTACACCAGAAATTAACTCTAATTTAAAAACATCAATTAATATTGATTCAGCAGTTGATAATCCCACTATAAGTGAATCAAATAATATCATTCCATCAGTTAATGAGGGTAAGGTAATTGTTCCTAAAAAAAAACCATTACAAACAGAAACTATAGAAATATTAGAAGATAGTAATAATAAAATATATCAAGGTAATAGTTATGGCAAAATTTTAAAACAAAAGAAAAAAGTTATAAATAATTGGATTGACAATTATCAAACAAGTGGCAATTTAAAAGTTAAAATAAAAGGAACAAGAAGATTAAATGAAAATTGGAAAGTTCCAGTTGAAAGATATGAACCTTCGGAAGATGTGATTAGAGAACTTACAGAAATTGGTGCTACTAAAAAAGACTTTGAAAGACTAGATAAACAAGACCTTAAAAAAGCAATAGAAATTACAGCTACCAACTTTGCAGGTGATGGTGATTATTCTAAACAAGATTATATAAAATTACTTGGACAACTAGCTCAAATTGAAACTCAATTTACAACTGTAGTTCAAGATACAGATGAACCTGTAAAAGAAATTGAAAAATATTTAGCAAGTTCATATTGGCAAATAGAAAGAAAGACTGCAAAAGACATTTTAGAACAATCAATAAAAATTATTAAAGCAAATAAAAAACCATTTTTGGGTGAAAAATTTGAATCTTACTTTAAAGAATATAAATCAAACAAATATAGCACAGTAGTAGAAAGTTTATTTAATTTAGATAAAAATGAATTAGTTATATTACTAAGAACTGATTTTGCTTTAGCTGCACACTTTGCTGGATTTTTAATAGCTACAAGATTTAAATAATATGGCACAATTTGCATTTGAATTAAACACAAACAAAACAGCAAAAGATACTGGCTACGATCAATATAAAAAAACTTTATTTGAATCACTAGGAGCAATCGCTGCAGATAACTGGAATTACAATCCTTCTATTTCTATAAAAAATTATTATGAAGTTGTGGAAGCTGGAAAAGAATCAAGATTACAAAACATAATTCCTAGAGATAAAAAGGAATTAAATGAAGAGTATAACGATTTAGGATTATATTTTAAACAAAATGAATATCAATCAGTTGTTGATATTATGGTTAGAAAGAAAAAGGAAGAAAGAAGAAGGCAAAGCATAATGGAGAGAGGTCCACAAGGTTCTTTTAATCCTTTAACTGCTGGTTTTTATGTTGGTGCTGCAAAATTAGGTGTTGGTATTGGTACAAGTTTTGCTGATATTTTAAATATTGGAGCTTCCTTTATTCCTATTTATGGACAAGCTAGATTTGCTAGGTCTATTGCCAAAGCAAGAGGAATGGGTGTAAAATCTGCTAAAGCATTTAGAAATTCAAGATTAAAAAGAGGTGTGGCAGAAGGTGCTGTAGGTGCTACTCTTTTAGAGCCTATTGTTTATGGTGTGGCTCAAAGATTACAATCTGATTATGATATATATGATAGTTTTATGAATGTTGCATTTGGTTCAATTCTTGGTGGAGGACTTCATGTGGGTGCTGGTAAACTAAAAGACATGAGAGTTAATAAAATATTTCAAGATAAAATTTTAGCTAACAGAAAAAATTTAAGCACAATAGAAGGTGGAAAATCAGAAGTAGATTTATATGCAGAATATTACCCAGAAGAAATAGCAGATGAAATGATGAAGTTAGATCAAACTTCTTCTGAAACTAAAAATACATTATTAGCAAAAGCTATAGGAGATCAACAAAGTGGCAATCCAACAAATGTTACTGATATTATAAATGCTGATCCTGTGCTTAATGGTACATCAACTAAAAACCTTGATGCTTTGGTGGAAAAAGCAAGAAAAAATATTGAAACAATTAAAAAACAATCCTCTACAATTATAAAGGATGGTGGGAAAGTAAATAAATTACACTTACAAAATGCAGTAAAAAAATATAATGAATTACTAACTGAAAGAAAAAAATTTGATAAACCCATTGGATCAAAACCTATTGTTGATGAAATAATAATTGATAATAAAAAAAAATATAATGAATTAAGTCTTGAATCTACAAAACAAAATCTTGCAGATTTAAATCCTTCACAACAAGATATAGAATTGCAAGTAAAAGAAAAAAGATTATTTAATTTTAGAACCAAGCAATCAGATCGTGGTTTAGATTTAGAATTTGATAATAAGATTACAAATGAAAGAGATACAAGGTTAGAAAAAGCTGATAAAGATTTAGAAGAAGTTAACTCTAAATCTGAAGAAATAAAAGATTTAACAGAAGATTATATTAACTGCACTCAAGGAGAATAATGGCTATAGATAGTTGCGTAACAAGAATAGCAAATTCAATAAAAAAATCATCAATTACAGCTGTTGAAAAACAACAATTAATTAATCAAATTAAAACTGCTGTAGCTCAAGCTAAAAAGGCTAAACTGAAAGCTAAGTTAGATAAAGTTGATATAGATAAAATTAGTACAGATATTACAGAGCAAATAAAGGCTGAAAAAAAAATAAATAAAATAAATGCTGTTAATGATGAAATATTAATGAGACAAAATGTTGAAGATATATTAAAAAATTTTAAAAATGATGAAGCAGAAGGTTTAATAGCTTTGATGGTTGGATCAAATACTTTAACATTAGGAGCAAGATCATCTGTTGCTTCTGCTCAAAATGCTGCTCAAGGTATTTTAATAGCTGATTTTGATAAGGAAATATCTGATGCTGGTTTAGATAAAATGTTTGATGAGGCTGATACAAAATTGCAAAATGAATTTGCTAATACTCAAGAACAGATTTCTAAGGGAATAGAAATAACAAATCAAAATCCAGATGTAGTAAAATTAGCAACAATAATGGAAAAACATTCTGAATTAACTAGACAAAAATTAAATGCTAGAGGTGCAAATATTCCTAAAATGTGGGGATATGTTGTTAAACAAGGCAATGACCAATTTAATGTAAGAGCAGCAGCAAATAGATTGGGTAAAAATTTAGATCAAATAGAAGTTTCAAAAGATTTTAAAGGAACAGATATAAATTTTAATAAAAATTATAATGCTTGGAAAGATTATGTTATGAAACACTTGGATCAAGATGAAACTTTTGTTGATACAGATAGTCCAGAAATGTTTTTGTCTCATTCATATAATTCTTTAGTTGGAAATAAACTACAAGTAGCTGATGGAGCAAGTACAGTATTTGGTAGTAAAAGTATGGGTAGTGGAAAAACAAATAAAAGAGTATTACACTTTAAATCTGCAAATCATTGGTTTCAATATAATGAAAAATTTGGAACAGGATCATTAAAAGAAACTTATTATGGTGGATTAATGACAGCTGGAAGAAATATAGGTATGTTAGATGTATTAGGAACTAGACCTAAAGAAAATTTTGAAAAAATTAGAGTTGCTATTGGAAATAGATTACAAGCACAACAAAGAGGCACAGAAAGCATAAGAAGTGCTAAACAATTTGAAAAATATATGAATGTTGTAGATGGAACTGTTTATACTTTTGATGGTGGTCAATATGGATTTGCAGTAGCAAAATGGTCTGCAATAAGTAGGTCTTTTATAAATACTACAAAATTAGGTGGTGCAGTAATTTCTGCTGCAGCAGATATAGGTATCTACGCTTCGGAAATGAAATTTCAAGGAAGATCATTTTTAGGTGGCATGGGTGAAGCTATGGGTGGATTGGCAAGAAGAAAAAATACAAAAGAAAAACAACAAATTGCTAGAAGTGCTGGGTTTATGGCAGATGGCACAATATATGATGTTTCTGGTAGATTCCAAGTTGGAGATAATTTAACTAAAGGTTGGACACAAATACAAAGAACATTTTTTAAATATAATTTACTTTCTTGGTGGACTAATACTTTAAAAGAAAATGCAATGTTAGGTATGGCAAATTATTATGCTTCACAAAAAAATTTAAGTTTTAAACAATTAAATAAACCACTACAAGATTTTTTCTCATTATATAATATTGATTCTAATAAATGGGATATTATTAGAAAATCTGCAATGACAAAAGCAGATGATGGAATGGAATTTATTAATATTAGTTCATTAGATCAACTTGATGTTAATGGAAAACCAGTTGTCTCTGATGCTGATATAAAAAAAATTACAGGTTTAGATGATTTAACTGCTCAAGAAATGCAAATGGAAAGAGAAAAGTTTAAATATTCTGTATCTGGAATGTTATTAGATAGAAGTATTTATGCAGTAATTGAACCAGACGCTAGAGTAAAAGGTTTTATGACACAAGGTACACAAACTGGAACTGGACCGGGAGAGGGTATTAGATTTGTAGGTCAATTTAAAAGTTTTCCAGTAGCTGTTGCAATGAAAGTTTTAGGAAGAGAATTAGGTTTTTTTAAAAGAGGTAAAAAATTAGGTGGATTTGGTACAGAATCTGGTAGAGCAGATTATGGAAGAGGAGCAAGGGGGATGGCTTCTATAATGTTAACTACTGCATTTATGGGTTATATATCAATGACAGCAAAAGATTTATTAAAAGGTAGAGAACCTCGTGATCCAAATAAAACAGCAACTATAATGGCTGCACTTTTACAGGGTGGTGGATTAGGTATTTATGGTGATGTCTTATTTAAAGAACATAGGGATGCCAATTCTGTTATTGGTGGATTAACTGGACCGGGTATTACTACTGCTGTAGATATTGGTTTAGCCTTTAAATACGCTGCCGGATTAGATGGTAGTAAAGCTGCTAAAAAAGCTCATAAAATTATAAGTCAAAATGTACCCTTTTTAAATTTATTTTATGCAAAGGGAGCATTTGATTATATGATAGGTTTTCAAATTATGGAAACTATGAATCCGGGTGCATTAAAAAGAATAGAAAAAAGAATGAAAAAAGAGTATAACCAAGAATATTTGTTTACAAAACCATCAAGAACTAATAAAGGTTTTTAAGTTATGACAGTCTCAACAACAATTATTAAGAATTTCCACAATGGTAATGCAAGTACCACTATCTTTGCTTATCAATTTAGAATTTTATTAGATTCCGATCTTGTAGTTATTATTAGAACTAATGCAACAGGTGCAGAAACAACTAAAACAATATCAACACACTATACAGTAGCCGGTGCAGGAGACGCATCTGGTGGTAGTATTACATTTACTTCTGGCAATGTTCCAGCAACTGGAGAAACTGTTGTAATTAGAAGAAATGTCCCACAAACTCAAGCTATTGATTATATTGCTAATGATCCATTCCCTGCGGAGACACATGAAGAGGGTCTGGATCGTGGTACTATGGTTGCTCAACAAGTGGCAGAGGAATCAGATAGA
>Ga0307984_1000968_pt1 | contig 12205 bp, 7 predicted proteins | sample EllFjometageno78_FD_203169 | JGI IMG/M metagenome (GOLD analysis project Ga0307984, IMG submission 203169) | Marine microbial communities from Ellis Fjord, Antarctic Ocean - #78 | ecosystem: Environmental > Aquatic > Marine > Unclassified | place: Southern Ocean | collected 2014-10-09 | reverse complement strand
TTTACCCTTATTGCAAATAGTGTACATATTAGATAAAGTTTTTTCTAATTAATTTTCTTGAATATAAAGATACTAAAAACAGTACTTGCTAAAAGAATAAACGCCCCCACCTGATGAAGTACTCCAAGCCACAAAGGAACTCCCATTACTAAAGTAATTATACCAAGTATCATTTGAAAAAAAACAGTTACGATCAACAAGTTAATGGCAATATTTTCAGTTTTTAAAAGAGTATATTTTTTTGATTGATAATATATATATATAATTAGTCCCACAACGACAAAAGCAAAGGTCCTATGTACAAACTGAACTCCAGCAATACCATTAATGAAATTACTCCAAAATGGTTCCATTGCATAAACAGATTCAGCAATCCATTTATCATGCATTTTTGGCCAGCTATTATAAACTTTCCCCGCATCTAGTCCCGCTACAAAGGCCCCATAAATAATTTGAATTATAACTACTAACATTAGCATAATCGATGAATTATAAAGACTTGTGTTATAGCTTTTTTTACTTGGATAAATTAGCTTTAGAGCTACCCAAAAAGTATACGAAAACGTAAGGAACGCAGTGATTAAATGCGTCGCTAACCTAAAGTGACTCACATCAGGATTGTTCACCAACCCACTCTTAACCATCCACCATCCTATAGCTCCCTGTGTCCCTCCCATAAATAACAGTATGGAACATTCTATGATTAAGCTTTTTGAAAGTCTTTTCTTTATCAAGAAATAAATAAAAGGTACAATAAATACAATTCCGATAAACCTGCCTAAAATTCTGTGAATATATTCCCAAAAAAAGATAGTTTTAAATTCACTTAGTGTAAACATGAAATTTTGTTTCTGATATTCAGGATATTGTTTATACTGATTAAATGTTTCTATCCATTCAGCTTGATTAATTGGAGGTATTGCGCCGGAAAAAAGATTCCAATCTACCATTGATAAGCCAGAGTCTGTTAATCGTGTAATTCCACCAACTATAACCATCATGAAAACTAACAAGCAGCCAGCAATTAGCCATATTATAACTGAAATATCTTCTCTTTTCAAAATATAGAATGTTTAATATAAATAATATGGTTCAATCATCCAATAAACTACTACTCCTGTTGTGGCAACGTATAACCATATAGGGAAAGTAATTTTAGAGATCTTTCTATGAGAATCAAACTCTTCTTGAAATGCACGAACAAAGCTTATGAGCACCAATGGAATAAGTGCGATTGATAGAACAATATGTGTAAGCAATATTGTTAGATATAAATAAAGTGATTTCCCAATAATCATTCCTTCCTCAATACTTCTAAATCCGTCTTTATTTAGATCTCCATATATTGTTGATGATGAGGTCATGTGGTAGGCTATATACATGACTAAAAAAAGTAATGATAAAGCAATACATGTTTTCATTAACCGTGAGTGAAGGAGAATTTTTTTTGATTTAATAGCTATAAGAGCTAGAACCAAAAGCACGGCTGTTAAGGCGTTAATAGAAGCATAAACTGGAGGTAAAAAAATAGGCAGTTGATAATCTATTTTAACGCCAAATAAAATAGCGACAACAACAGGTATTACTACAGAAACAATTTTTATCCATATACCATATTTGTTTTTTTTCGGCATCGTCTTTATTCTTTGAGCTTGATGTTTAATTCATCTAGCTGTGAACTATCAATATTTGATGGAGAGTCAATCATAATATCTCTTCCTGAATTATTTTTAGGAAAGGCAATAAAATCTCTTATGCTTTCACTACCACCAAGTATTGCACAAAGTCTATCAAAACCAAAGGCAACACCGCCATGAGGAGGGGCTCCGTATTCAAAAGCCTCCATTAAAAATCCAAATTGATTTTGCGCTTCTTCATCTGAAAAACCTAAATGTTTAAACATCAGCTTTTGCAATTCTTTATCATGAATTCTTATTGATCCTCCACCTATTTCATTGCCATTTAAGACTAAGTCATATGCATTGGCTCTAACTTCAGAAGGATGAGAGTCTAACTTTTTAATATCCTCTTTTTTTGGTGAGGTAAAAGGATGATGCATTGCATGAAATCTTTCTGATTCCTCATCCCACTCTAATAAAGGGAAATCTACTACCCATAATGGAGCAAACTCATCCGGGTTTCTAAGCTTTAGCTCTTCTGCAAGATGTAGTCTTAAAGCAGAAAGTGATTTTCTTGTCCTATTTACCTCTCCTGACATAATCAAAAGTAAATCACCGGAATTGCAAGAAGCTTTTTCAGCCCATAAATCTCTTTGTTTTTCATCAAAAAATTTATCTACAGAGGATTTAGAACTGTTGTCATCATTATATTTACAATAGATTAGTCCCGTTGACCCTACTTGAGGGCTTTTAACAAAGTCTACTAATTTATCAATTTTTTTTCTTGAAAATTCAGCACATCCTTTTACATTTATTCCAATGACTAAATCAGATTTATCAAATACATCAAAGCCAAAACCTTGACAAGTTTTAGTTAGATCAATAAACTTCATATCAAATCTTATATCTGGTTTGTCTGACCCATAATTCTGCATAGCAGCATCATAAGTCATTCTAGGAAATTTATTTAATTCAACTCCTTTTACCTCCTTTAATAAATGTCTGGTAAGACCCTCAAAGGTGTTTAATATTTCTTCTTGATCAATAAATGACATTTCGCAATCAATCTGTGTAAATTCGGGTTGCCTATCGGACCTTAAATCTTCATCTCTAAAGCACTTTACAATCTGGTAGTACTTATCGATACCACCAACCATTAAAAGCTGTTTAAAAGTCTGTGGTGATTGTGGAAGAGCATAAAATTGTTGAGGGTTCATTCTACTTGGAACAACAAAATCTCTAGCGCCTTCTGGAGTTGATTTAATTAAATATGGTGTTTCTACCTCAATAAACCCTTGCTTATCTAAATAATTCCTTGTCGAAGCAGCTACTCTGTGCCTTAAAATTAAATTTTCTCTAACGGGCTTTCTCCTTATATCTAAATATCTGTATTTCATTCGTAATTCATCCCCTCCATCAGTCTCTGACTCTATTGTAAATGGTGGAGTTTTAGAGCTATTAAGAATTGTTAATATTTCAACCTGTATCTCAATTTCTCCTGTTGGAATATTTTTATTTTTTGAAGAACGTTCAATAACTTTGCCAGCAACTTGAATGACATATTCTCTGCCTAATTTTCTAGCTCGTAAGCATAGTTCTTTTTCAATTTCTAAATTAAACGCTAATTGAGTAATCCCATACCTGTCCCTAAGGTCAATAAAAGTCATGCCACCTAGATCTCTTGTTTTTTGGACCCATCCAGATAATGTAACTTGTTCATTAAGATTGTGAATATTTAATTCACCAAGATTATGAGTTCTAAGCATTTGTTAGATTATTTTACTGCAAAACTACAAAAATGCCTTATAATATCGCATATATTTGTTGTGTGGAAATAAATTTAAAATCAGATGAGTTTTTTATGAGACAAGCTCTTGCTGAAGCAAATAGAGCTCTCGAATTTGATGAAGTTCCTGTAGGGGCAGTCATAACTTGTGAAAATGAAGTTATTGCCAGAGGATATAATTATGTAGAGCATTTAAATGATGTAACTGCTCATGCAGAAATGCAAGCTTTTACTGCTGCTTCTGATTATATCGGAGGAAAATATTTAAATGAATGTACATTATACGTTACTCTTGAGCCTTGTATAATGTGCGCTGGAGCAGCATTTTGGACTCATATAAAAAGAGTGGTAATTGGAGCGCGTGACAAGCAAAAAGGCTTTACTTTATTAGATATTAACATACTTCACCCTAAAACAATTGTTGAGTTTGATTGTTTGGCAAATGATTGCGAGAAATTACTTCTTGATTTTTTTAAAAACAAGAGAAAATAAAATTAAATTTGTAAAAAAAATAATTATGTATCCAGAAGAGATTTGTAAGCCAATGCGAGAAGATTTAACTAATGTTGGTTTTCTTGAAATGAAGAATGTTAATGATGTTGAGACTATATTAGACAAAAAAGAAGGTACCGTTTTGGTTATGGTAAATTCAGTTTGTGGTTGTGCTGCTGGAAACGCTAGACCGGCTGTTAAGATGACTACTACATTTAGTTCTAAGCCAGATGTTTTTGCTACTGTTTTTGCTGGTCAAGATATTGGAGCTACTGCTAAAGCCAGAGAATATATGTCTCCTTACCCTCCCTCTTCTCCAGCTATTGCTCTATTTAAAGATGGTAATCTTGTTCACTTTATAGAAAGACATCATATTGAAGGTAGACCAGCTGAAATGATAGCTGAAAATTTACAAAATGCTTTTAATGAATTTTGTTAGATTTTAACTGATTAGTTCTTGATTTATTTTTCATTTTTTTAAACCCTTTTAATTTCTTTGCTCCACTAGGTTATGTCTGTAATTATATCAATTGCTTTCATAAGCTTAATTTTTTGTATCTTGCCGTTCTTTAAACCAACTTTTAAATCTTAGATAAGATGAAAAAAATATTCTATATATTATCAGTACTTTTTTTAAGTATACTTTCAGTTAATGTAAATGCACAGGTTGTACTAGATTCAGTGTCTGTTACTAATCCTATTAATTGTGCAGGAGATTTTGCTGATGTTGAAACTTATATTACACAAACCAACCCTCCAACAGTTATTCAGTTAAAAGCTTTTAAATTTACTGGCTTTGCTTATCTTCCTTATCTTTCAAGTAGTCAAACCTCAGGAACTCAGGTTCAATTAAATGGTTTTGAAGCAAATGATTATGTTATGTTGATGGTTGATTCTGTTCAGTTTATTACTAATTACCCAGGACCTTCTGGTTCAGGCTTATCTCAATTATTTTTCACTGTTTCAGATTTTGCAAGTGCAATTGCTGATACAGCATCAGTGTTAGATTCTGCTAATTTTACAGTATACGGAAAGACTCAGCTAAGTGCAATTACATCTCCATTTTTAACTAACTTGTGTTCTGGTGATTGTGATGCCTCAGAAATTATTAGTATTTCTGGCGGGACATTGCCATATACTATAAATGGATCAAATATTGCAGGAACAGACTCTACGCTTTTAAATTTATGTGCAGGAAATTACTCAATAGTTGTTTCTGATGCTAACGGATGTTCAACTAACACTAGTCCTACTACTTTTTCAGTCTCTGACCCAGCCCCACTATCTATGGCTGGAATCATAAATTCTAATTATAACGGACAAGATGTTTCATGTTTTGGGGACTCTGATGGTGAAATTTTAGCTTCAGTAACTGGTGGTTCGCCCTCATATAGTTTTTCAATAGATGGTTCAAATTTCGGATCTAACCCAATGTTTTCTGGGTTAAGTTCGGGTAGTTATACAATCTATTATTCAGATGCAAATAGCTGTACCAATTCTGAAACACTAACATTAAATGACCCTGCAGCACTTTCTGGAGTATTAAATCTTAATCAGCCAATTTCTTGTTTTGGTATTTGTGATGCAGAGGTTCAATTTACTGTTGATGCTAACCAGACAGGAACTGCGCCTTACACATATTCAATAGATGGAGGTTTAAACTTCCAAAACTCTTCGGTATTTCTATCTCTTTGCGGAAATGCTAATTATACTGTTGAGGTTAATGATATTAACAGCTGTAGTTTTACTGAAAACATTTCTATAAGTGAGCCTGCCTCAATTACATTTAACTCCAGCACCTCAAATTTTAATGGCTATGAAGTTAGTTGTGATGCAAATAATGACGGAGAGATTATTTTATTTTCTGTTCTAGGAGGAACACCTAATTATGCTTATTCAATTGATGGAGGTTTAAATTATGGTTCAAGTACAATTTTTTCAGGTTTATCTGCGGGAACTTATAATGTGTTTGTTCTTGATGCGGCTGGATGTACAGCTGATAGTGATATTACTCTTGAATCTCCATTATTATTTACTTTATCATCTATTGTGACAAGCAGTGTTTCTTGCTTTGGAAGTTGTGATGGAGGTATTATAGCAGTTGCTGGTAATGGGGTAGGAACAATAAATTATGATTTAACTGGTTTTTTAACACAAACCTCATCAGTTTTTAATGGACTATGTGGAGACCTTACTTTTGGTTCTTATAATTTAAACGCTATAGATGCAAATGGTTGCGCCTCCTCCGATACTGTATTGCTAGTTGAGCCGCTAGACTTCGCTTATGCTGTTGATTCTTTTGCAAATTTTTGTGGAGCTTCAACTGGTGAAGCTTCTATTTTAATTAGTCAAGGTGGTACACAGCCATATTTTTACCAATGGGATGATGCTAATAGTCAGATAACATCTATTGCAACTTTGTTAGATGCGGGTACATATTCAGTAACTGTTACAGATGATAATGGTTGTCTGCTAGGAACAGAGGATGTTATAGTAGAAGATCAAGATATGACTCTTTCTTTTACTACAATACCTCCTTGTAATAATGGGGGCGATGGATCTGCTACTGTAATCCCAAATGGGAATCCTGGTTACTCTATTTTATGGTCTGATGGTCAAACTTCTTTTACTGCAACAGGATTAAGTCCTGGTTTTTATACTGTTCAAGTAACAGATATATATTGCACAGTAACAGATACTGTAGAAGTTCCTCAGAGTGCTATTGTTGATATTAGTTTGGACTTATTTAATTCAGATACATTAGTTAATTGTTTTGGTGATCCATCTAGTGGAGTTACCGTAAGTGCTTCAGGAGGAACTGGAGCTAACACATATTTATATTTTATTCCTAATATTTCACCAACTCCACAATCTTTAAACGTATTTACTGGTTTGTTTGCTGGTACTTATCCTATTTATACTTCTGATGGGAATGGATGTACTGACAGTTTGATGGTGACTATCTATGAACCAGATGAATTGACCTTTACCACATCTTCTACAGATGTTAGTTGTTTTGAAGGAAGTGACGGTTCTGCATATATTGATAATGTTGATGGTGGTCTAGCTCCATATACTTTTTCATGGTCAAATGGAACGTCTACCCCTTATGATACTCTTTTGACTGCAGGAGATTATTATATTACTGTTTTAGATGCTAATGGATGTACATCAAACCCAGCTTCAGTTTTAGTGACAATTAATGAACCAAGTCCTTTAGTATCATCTACAAATGTTTTAAGTAATTCTAATTGTGCGGGGACTCAAGCTTTAGCCTCTGGAGAGGTAGAGGTGAATGTTTCTGGAGCGACTCCTTCTTATTCATTTTTGTGGAGTAATAATATTACAACATCTTCAATATCTTCTTTACTTCCTGGAATATATACAGTCAACATTACAGATGCAAATGGATGTTCTATAACAGATACCGCTGAAATATTAGTAGGATCTAATCCTGAATTAGATGTTACAGTGCAAAACGTTAGTTGTTTTGGGGCTAATGATGGAATGATGTTTACATCAGCTAATTCGGGAACACCTCCTTATAATTTTAGTGCTGATGGTGGTAGTACATTTGTTCCTTCGGGAACCCCTTTTGGCCCAAGTGGAGAAGCGTTTTACTATATAACTGTAGTAGATTCAATAGGGTGTAGTGATAGTGATTCTGTCTTTGTTTATGAGCCTGACTTATTAGAAATTATAAATATCAATATTCAAAATATTAGTTGTAATGGAAATTCTGATGGAGAGCTAACAGCTATTCATACAGGTGGATCTCCTTCTTTCACATATCAATGGGATGATAGTAATAATCAAACAAATGCATCTGCAAATAATTTAGGCTTGGGTAGTTATAGCGTAATTGTAACAGATAGCGCAGGCTGTGCTGACACATCATCTTCAGTAACAATTTCTCAGCCTGATAGCCTGCTGATTACTTCAATTTCTTCATCTGATGTTTTATGTTTTGGAGGAAATGAGGGTTCTGTTACTGTTGTTGCACAAGGAGGAACTTTAGGGTATAGCTATTTATGGTCATTTGGAGGAACTAATGATATTGAAATATCTGTTGCCGCAGGAAATCATAATGTGTTAGTAACCGATACTAATGGGTGTACTAATTCATCAAACATTTCCGTTAATGAGCCGCTAGCTATTACCACTACTTACTCTAGAGATTCAGTTTCTTGCTTAAATGGCTCAGATGGTTCAGCAACTGTAACTGTTGCTGGTGGTGTTGCTCCATACTTATATCAATGGGGTAATGGGAGTACTTTCTCATCATCAACTAATTTATCGGCTGGTTATCATAGTGTAACAATAACTGATTCGAATTTGTGTCAAAAAATAGATAGTGTTGAAATATTAGGCCCATTATTTGATGTTAGTATTGACTCACTAATTATTGGTGATATTACATGCTACAGTGCAAATAATGGTTCGCTACAAATCTTTGCTTCTGGAGGAAATTATCCATATTTATACTCTAACACTAATAACCAAAACTCGCAATCAACGAGCAGTTTTACAAGTTTATCTCCACAAGCATATATTATTTATGTCCAAGATGCTAAAGGATGTTTCGATAGAGATACAATTCATTTTGATCAACCTGATTCTTTATATATAGATTCAACGTTATTTAGTAACGTTCAGTGTTTTGGAGATAATAACGGATCAATTAATGCTATTCAAGCGGTGGGTGGAACTGGAGGATATACATTTTCTGTAAATGGAGGAGCGCAATACAGTAATACCGCATATTTTAATGGTTTTAGTGCAGGAACATTAACAGTGGAAGTTTTTGATGCAAATAACTGTGTTGCTCAGGATATTGTTATTATCGATGAGCCTGCTGAAATGTTTGTAGATATCATTTCTTCTGATTGGAATAATTATCAAATAAAATGTAATAACGATAGTTCTGGATATGCTGATTTAAATATTTCAGGAGGTGTTATGCCATATTTAAAAACATGTGTTGTATTATCTTCAAATGATACTTTAGTTTCTTCTTATAATTCTAATATTTCAAATTTAGTAGCCGGAACGTATAAATTTATTGTTCAAGATAGTTATGGTTGTGTCTATGAAGAGGAAATTATTTATAATGAGCCTAGCCCAATTACACATAATTTTATAGCTAGCCATATAAGCTGTAATGGTGTAGATAATGCTTCATTAATAGATTCTGTTTTTGGAGGAGTTGGATCTTCTAATACATATACTTATGCTTGGAACAATGGGGCGACTACTTATTCTTTAAATAATTTAGGAGTTGGTCAATATATAATTAATGTTACAGATGAAAATAATTGTGTTTCTATTGATTCATTTATAATAAACAATAATAATGCTCTTAATGTTGTATTGGATTCTAGTCTTACTTCAGAGGTAAGTTGTTTTGATTATTGCGATGGAGAAATTACTGTTCTTACTATTGGAGGCCTTCCTAATATCAATTCTAATGGTACTGCTAGCTATTCTTATTTATGGAACGACACATTACAACAGACAAGTTTTCAAGCATTAGGGTTATGTGTAAATAATAACTCTAATTCAACAGAATATACTTGTATTGTTATGGACGGTCAAGGATGTAGTGATACATTATCTTATGTCCTAAGTCAGCCAGAAAAATTAATTGTTTCAGCAACTACTCTTTCACAAATCTCATGCTACAGTGGAGATAATGGTAAACTTACAGCTTCAGCAATAGGAGGGAATGGTAACAATGAATTTTATTGGAATAACTGGACTAATTGGAATACAAACCCTATAAACAATAATCTTTCAGAAGGAAGTTATGTTGTCGTTGTAAGAGACAATAATGATTGTGTAGATACAACAGAGCTATCTATTTCTCAGCCATCAGAATTGGCTGTTTCAATAACTGAAAAAGATATTAGTTGTTATGGGTTTGATGATGGAGAAATAAGTGCTAGCGTAATTGGAGGAACTCCAACTCCTGGTATACCTGCTACATATAATTATGTTTGGACACCTAGTGGACAAACCACACAAACAGCAACAGGATTATCACCAGATATTTACTCAGTTACTGTTACTGATAATAATGGTTGTATTATTATTAGTGAGTCTATTAATATAAGTTCGCCAACAAACCCTCTAGTAATAGATGTTGATTCAATTGACGAAACTTGCGCTTTAAATGATGGAGAGGCCAATGCTACGATTTTAGGAGGAACACCTCCATATTCATATACTTGGAATAATGGAGCTAATTCAAATCCAATTATTGGACTTTCTCCAGGTCTTTATACTGTACAGGTTAAAGATGATAATGGTTGTGAGGTTACCTCTTCAACATTTGTTAATGGAGTGAGTAATGTTTTCTTACCTGGAAATCAAAGTGAGATTAATGAAAATATATGTTTGGGACAGAGCTTTAGTATTGAGATAGAAGAAAAGGCAGGCTTATCTTATACTTGGTCAGATGGATTAAATCAATCTGATAGAGATGTAAGTCCTTTGTCAACAACTTCTTATACTTTGGAGATCACAGATCCAAATTGTATAAATTCATATAGTATTACTGCTAATATTAATGTTAAAGCTGTAAACCCAATGCTAATGTCTAACCCTTCAAATGGATCTGAATATCCAACTATTGCATTAGGAAATGATATTGAATTATATTCTGATAACAGCAGTTGTGATTCATGGACATGGACATGGAATAATGGAGAGAATATAAACAATAGTTTCTATCAGAGTCCTTCTGTGTCAACATGGTATACTTTAACCGTTGATTCAGCAGGATGTTCTGGCATAGATTCAATTTATGTTATAGTTGGCGTTACTCCATATGATGCAATTACACCTAATGGAGATGGTATGAATGATGTTTGGGAGATCATGGATATTAGAAGTTACCCAAATGCTGATGTCAAAGTATTTAATAGATGGGGAGAGGTAATTCATCAATGTAGTGGGGGTTATAATTATATTGCATGGGATGGAACATATAATTCTGAGTTACTACCTGTAGGAACCTATTATTATGTTGTTGATTTAAACAACGGAGACGAGCCATTAACTGGCCCAATAACAATTATTAGATAAAAAAAATGATGATGAAGAAAATAACTCTTTTAGTTTTAACATGTTTGTTGAGTATATTAACTAATGCACAACAATTACCACAAATTACTCAATACATGATGAATAATTATGTAGTTAATCCAGCAGTAGCAGGTATGGACGACTACTACCAGGTAAGAACTAGTATTCGAAATCAATTTGTTGGAATTGCTGATGCACCTAGCACAACAGTGCTTAGTATGTATGGTAAAAAAGATGAAAATGTGGGTTTAGGAGGAGTGGTTTTTACAGATCAAGCAGGACCAACTAGTAGAGTTGGGGCTTCTGCATCTTATACTTATCATTTCCCACTTACTAAAGATGTAAAATTAGCTCTTGCATTATCTGGAGGTTTTACACAATTTAAAATAGATAAAGCTGGATGGAATGTTGAAAACACTAATGATCCATTAACTCAAGGAGATATACTTGTTCAGTCAGTGCCTGATGCAACATTCGGATTTAATTTATACTCTAAAAAATGGTATGTTGGATTTTCTATTCCTCAACTTTTAACAAGTAATTTAGACTTATTAGATAATGACTTTGCAGACAAGTTGACTTCTGAGCAAAGCGGTAATTTATCTCGTCATTTATTTGTGCTAGCAGCGTATAAGCATAATCTGAATAAGAGTTGGACTATTGAACCTTCCATATTGGTTAAATCTGTTGAACCTGTTGAGGCACAGATGGATTTTGGAATTAAAGCTACTTATGATGATAAGCTCTGGTTTGGTACTGACTATAGAACAAATGGTGATATTGCAGCTTTAGTTGGCTATTCTATTCAGGACAGGTATATGATTGGTTATTCGTATGATGTATTGAATGCTGATCTTTCTGATTACTCAAATGGCTCTCACGAATTTATGATTGCAGTTAAATTTAATTCACAATCTAGCAATTCTGTAAAATAAAAAAAGCCCCCTTAAAAGAGGGCTTTAAACTGTTGCACGATTAAATCTTTGGAAAGAGATGCAACTAAAAACAAGTTTCAACGATTTTCCAAAATTAATGCATAATAAAAGTAATTAAATATTATATTTTTTTAGATATTAACACATACTTGTTAATCCTCCCAATTAAAGAATGAGTTTTAGAATCCTTATAATTAGTTTGTTTTTATTTAGTTTTTCATGCAAAGATTCTAGCGATACCACTTATATCTTCTCAAGTCTTAATACTAATGAGTTTAGTAGTTCTA
>Ga0307984_1000967_pt1 | contig 12213 bp, 8 predicted proteins | sample EllFjometageno78_FD_203169 | JGI IMG/M metagenome (GOLD analysis project Ga0307984, IMG submission 203169) | Marine microbial communities from Ellis Fjord, Antarctic Ocean - #78 | ecosystem: Environmental > Aquatic > Marine > Unclassified | place: Southern Ocean | collected 2014-10-09 | reverse complement strand
GGTTCTGTTAAGTCAAACATCTCCTGGTACAGGTGGATTCTCCTCATTGATGGGCCCTACATATATTGAGCTGGTTGTTGCACTTGACAGAAAGGGTGAGTTTATTTTTAAAGACCGCATTTGGGCAGATATTGGCATCGTTCATCTCGGATTCGATGTGAGGGGAATGAAAGAGCTGGGACAAGCGCTTGAAAAAGATGGGTTTGGATTTAGATGTGATACAGATGATGCATTAAGCATGGGGGATCACACTTCTGTGCACTGCACGTACATTGATGACCCCGATGAATGTTGGATAGAGATGATTGAGGTTCACAAAATTCCGATTTTGGAAAAGTTGGGGTTATTTCTAAATGTTCAGAAACGGGAACCATCAAAACCACTCCCGAAGTGGATGCTCTATGCGCTTAAATTCAACAGAATTAAATCATGAACGCCAAAAAGAAGATTTTACTCGTAGACGATGAGATCGATATTCTAGATTTTCTTTCGTACAATTTAATTCAATCTGGATACGAGGTAAGAACAGCCATCAATGGCGAAAAGGGGGTCGAAGTTGCGCGAGCATTCTCGCCCGACCTCATCCTGTTGGACATGATGATGCCCGAAATGGATGGCGTAGAAACATGTGAAAAAATCAGAAGTATCCCCGAATTAGAAAATGTAATGGTCGCATTTCTAACAGCGAGAGGAGAAGACTACAGCCAAATAGCCGGCTTCGATGTTGGTGCAGATGATTACATCTTAAAGCCGATTAAGCCAAAAGTTCTGATGAGCAGAGTCAACGCCCTGATGAAAAGAACAAATAGAACGTTGGAATCGACTACGAACAACGTGGAATATATCGAGGTTGGTGAAATTAACATTGATTTAAAAAAGTACATCGTTTCGTTTAAGCAGGCAGAAATTAATCTGCCAAAGAAAGAATTTCAATTGTTGGTTTTACTCTGTAGCCAACCCGGGGTGGTCCAAACTCGAGGAGAAATCATGGAGAAAATTTGGGGCAGTGAAGTCGTTGTCGGAGACCGAACCATTGACGTACATATAAGGAAGCTGAGGGAGAAATTCGGAGGTGACTTGATTCTGACGATCAAAGGGATTGGATACAAATTAAAAACCTCTTAAATGTCCTCCGAACGCACTCCCAAAGACGTCGCCAGGCAATCCTCTGTGTTCATTGGAGTGCTCAGTTCCGTGGCTGTACTTATCGTATTGAGTGTGTCAAATTCATTGAACCTGTGGGCCATTTCCATCATCGTAGGAGTCGTCCTTGAAGAGCTGAGTTATTTTGTGATTTACAATGCGATTGAGAAGTACATCGACCACCGCATCCAAATCCTTTATAAAACAATCAGTAAAGTCAAAGGTGGTGGAGATCTGACCATCAATATGGATGAAGATGTCGTGGAGCTGGCAAATCAAGATGTCATGGAGTGGGCGGAAGGCCAAATAGAGGAAATCAATCTTCTTCGAGAAACCGATTCCTTTCGCAAGGATTTTATCGGAAACCTCGCACACGAACTGAAGACCCCTCTTTTTAATATTCAAGGATTTATCTTGTCACTCCTGGAGGGGGGGATTGACGACCCCGAGATCAATCGAAAATTTCTATCTAAAGCGGAGAAAAACATCGACAGAATGACCAGCTTACTTGAAGATCTAGACAGTATTTCGAAAATAGAATCGGGCGCGATGAACATCGAAATGGAGACTGTGGATATTGTCGAACTAAGTTCTGAAATTGCGGAGAACCTTGACCGGAAGGCAAAAGACGCCAACGTACAATTTAAGATTCGAGAAGAAGAGGAATTCAAAGTCCTTTGCGATCCAAATAAAATCGGTCAAGTCCTATCTAATCTTCTCGTAAACTCAATAAATTACGGCGTGGAGAATGGCAAAACTGTGGTGAGGTTTTACGATATGGGAGACAACATTTTGATCGAGGTTGCCGACGACGGAATAGGGATTAATGAAGAGGATCTGCTCCGCATTTACGAACGGTTTTACAGGGTGGATAAAAGTCGTTCGCGAAATGCTGGTGGCTCAGGACTGGGACTTTCGATTGTAAAGCACATCGTTGAAGCCCACGGTGGAAACCTCCATGTTCGTTCAACGTTAGGTACAGGAACGACCTTCAGTTTTACCTTACAAAAAGCACCCCAAGGAAAACCTTAACATTGTCTTAACCTAGAATTGAGCAAGCTTGCAAACTTTTAAAGGACCTTGCACTCGAATTATTTAAGATATGGTAGCTCTTTTTACGACAATAGGATTTATCCTCGCTGGTTACTCAGTAATCGCAAACGACAGTGTTCAAACACTCGGAACATGGATCGCCTCAAACAGAGAACGGTTTAAGTGGTGGCAACTTTGGATTGCAGCTTCCAGTGTGCTTATTGTGACGCTCGTTGTGGGATGGCTAGGACTCGAGATAAATATTATCGGACTCGAAATAAATATCATAGAGGACTGGCCGTGGATACAGGTCTTGTTTACAGGAGAGGGCTGGCCGTGGATACAGGTCTTGGTAACAGAGGCGAGAGATATTTCTTTCGGTCGTCTTACAGAAATCCCATACATCGAGCCACAATGGTACCATGCCTTGGCACCATTGGCATTGGTCGCCCTCACAAGAAAAGGAATCCCTGTATCTACATCATTCCTTGTGCTTTCAGCATTCGCTTCCACGTTCGTTCTGGAAAAAATGCTCATAAAAAGCATGCTGGGCTATGGATTGGCTGCACTCGTGGCGTATGTCCTTTGGCTTGTTGTGGCCCGTTTGATCGATGAGAAAGAAGATATCAGTGAAAAATACAAACCTTTCTGGAGAACATTCCAGTGGTTCAGTACAGGTTTCCTATGGTACACATGGCTGTCGCATGATGTAGCCAACATTGCCGTATTCCTCCCCCGCCAAATAGAGGCATGGCAACTCGTACTCATTATCATCTTTTTCGTCGCTGGTTTGGCAAATATTTTCTACAGTAAAGGAGGTAAAATTCAGCAAATCGTTCTCGACAAACAGAGTACAAAATACGTGAGGTCTGCAACGTTAATTGACCTTGCATATGCTTTCCTTTTGCTTTATTTCAAACAGATGAACGAAATCCCTATGTCTACGACATGGGTGTTTGTAGGTCTTCTTTGTGGCCGTGAGCTTGCGCTTAATACAGGACTGACAAAAAAGGGCAACATTAAAATGATTTTCCCTATTGTGGCCAAGGATTTCCTCAAGCTCATGGTGGGACTCATGGTGAGTGTGGCAATCGTCCTAGCGATCCACTACGGAACAGACCAAAGGGAATTAAATCAAGCTGCTGCTGATAAATTAGAATTAATCAAATCTAATGAAAGCGAAATTCTTGACAATAATTCTGTAGAAACACCCGATACTATACAAGAATAAATTGAAGAGACTCGGATTTCTAGACAGATATCTTACTCTTTGGATATTCCTCGCCATGGCTTTGGGTGTTCTTATTGGCGCATGGATTCCTGGCGTCTCGGATTCGATCGATCTTATCGCATACAAGGGAATAAACATTCCGATTGCACTAGGTCTCATTGTGATGATGTATCCACCGCTTGCAAAGGTGGATTACCGCACCCTTCCCGTCGTTCTGAAAGATAAAAAACTACTCTCACTTTCACTGATACTCAACTGGGTAGTCGGTCCACTTTTTATGTTTTTCCTAGCTGCCTATTTCTTGAGCGACAGGCCTGAACTGATGACAGGTGTGGTATTGATAGGGCTTGCGAGATGCATCGCCATGGTCCTTGTTTGGAACGACTTGGCGGACGGAGACAGCACCTATGGGGCAGCATTGGTAGCCCTTAACTCTCTTTTTCAAGTCTTCACATTTAGTTTTTATGCGTGGTTCTTTTTGACCATTTTACCTACCTGGATAGGCTTGGGAAGTATTCTTGTTGACGTCCCATTCACGATGGTCGCAACGAACGTGGGCATCTATTTAGGCATCCCCTTTGTCCTTGGGATTGGAGGCCGAGTGGTTCTCATACGTTTAAAAGGATTGTCATGGTATACTGACACGTACCTCCCACGTATCGGACCGCTCACTTTAATTTCACTACTGTTCACAATCGTTTTGATGTTCAGTCTTCAGGGCGCTCGGATTTTAGACCAAACCTCTGACGTTCTTCTCGTTTCTATTCCTCTCCTACTCTACTTCTTCGGGATGTGGTTACTCAGCTATTTTGCTGGGATGAAATTGGGAGTCGATGAGCCTAGAAATCGAGCTGTTGCATTCACTGCAGCCGGAAACAACTTTGAGCTTGCGATCGCGGTAGCGATCGGAGTCTTCGGTCTTCACTCCTCAGAAGCATTTGTAGGGGTCATAGGCCCATTAATTGAGGTTCCCGCCCTCCTGCTCCTTGTTCAGTTTTCAAAACGACTCTCAAGGCACAAGACCTGATTGCGTTTATTGTTGTAACATTCCTGTCCCAGCTCCATTCACAAAAGGATTTGACGCGCGTTCTTTCCCGATAGAAGTCGGTCCACCATGACCGGGATATACAATGTAATCGTCTTCTAAACTGAACAACTGCTCAGTGATACTTCGCGCAAGAACATCCGGATTTCCGCCAGGAAGATCCGTGCGTCCAATACTCCCCTCAAATAGAACATCACCTCCTACAACGAATTTTTGCGAATGGCAAACAAAAACCACATGCCCTTTGCTATGTCCAGGGGCCAATCGAATCTCGAGTTTCATATCTCCACACGCAATCTCAGAACCTTGACCTCCCAAGTCCACTCCCCGTGTGGGCAGTTCATCCATATCTACCCCATAAAGCTTGGCCGAAATAGGTGCCTGAGTCCAGGTCGATTCGTCAGTTGGATGTAATCTGGGACCACAGCCAAATTTATCTAACACCCAAGCTGTACCCATGACATGGTCCAAATGAGCATGCGTAAGTAAGCACTGGGTGACGACAACCCCAAGCTTTTTGCAAGTCTCCTCGAAGTGAAATCTCTCTTCGTGCGAACTCATGCCCGGATCGAAGACTGTTGCTTGGCCATTGCCGTGATCTAGCAAATAAGTTTGCTCACTAAAAGCATTAAATCTGAAGGAGTGAATATGGTTCATGAAATATGAAAGGAATGATCTATTTAGGGCGTAATTTCGGTTAGCATGAGTACAAAACTCACATCTAACTTGATGATTCTCCTATGTGGAGGGTTAATGCTTTGTAACCAGACAGTTACTGCTCAATTTTACGATGGACTACAAGTGGAGTTTGGGAAAAATCGAATACAGTACAGGAATTTTTATTGGCAATATCATACTGTGGGGCACTTTGAAATTTACTTTTATCAAGGTGGTCAAGAACTCGCTGGAGCAATTGCTGGAATCGTAGAAGAAACCTCAAAGGAATTGACCCCCTATTTCGGCAACAAATTAGAAGGGCCTATTCAAATACTCGTCTACAACAACATTGCTGAATTCAGACAAAGCAATCTGGGAGTATTGTCCTTTGAAGAAGAGGCTGTAAACATTGGTGGGAATGCAAAAATTATCGGAAATAAACTCTTTTTATATGGGCGTGGAGACCGAGCTGGTTTAGAAAGAGATCTAAAGGGTGGGCTGGCAAAAATTGCGCTTCAACAAACAATTTATAGTGGCAGCTGGAAAGATGCCTTGAAAAACTCGAGTATGTTGCAAATTCCTGAGTGGTTTGAGGAGGGGCTGGTAAGTCATCTCTCTTGGGGAAAATCGGCTCGAGCAAACATGTATGCATATGATGCAGCCAGATCTGGTGCGCTCGCGAACATTGACCGCAGCGAAGGCGATGAAGCAGGAGAGCTCGGAAGTGCGGTTTGGGATTACATCGCCAATGTCTATGGCGTTCCTGCGATAGCAAATGTTTTATATATGATACGAATAAGTCGTAGCGTTGAGGGGGGATTCCGGTTTGCGACTGGTCTGAGTTTGCCTCAGCTCATGTCTGAAGCGATCAAGTATCAGAAACGCCAAACCCCCATTAACTACGACAAAGATCTTCCCACAAACGCGGGACGGAAAAATTTCCGCGCTGCGTTAAAAGACGGAGGAGAGATCCCTTTCAATCTCAAGAAGCGATATGATTATCTCTCCATCAGTCAATCCCCTGACGGGAAAAATGTTGCATTCATCACTGACGAAAGAGGACAATGGAAGGTTTGGACTTGCGAAGTAGAGGAAGGGAGCAATGTTGTAAGAAGAGCCAAACACGGACACAAACTAGATTTGTTAAAAAGTGATTTGTTGCCTGTAATTGCTTGGCATCCCGACGGGTCTCAATTTACTTATTGCATCATACAAAAGGGCAAACCAGTTCTTGTGACCATCAGATTAGACGATAAAAAGTCCATTGAAAAAAAACTTTTCAAGATAGACGAGGTGCTCTCTATGGACTACGCTCCCGACGGAAGAAGTATCGTTTTTTCTGGCATGAAAAATGGAAGATCTGATCTCTACATCTACCGAATTATTGGAAATCTACAAGAACCACTTTGGAAAGACCGGTTTGATGATTTAAATCCAAGATATACTTCGGACGGAAAATCTATCATTTTTTCTTCAAACAGAATGGATGAAACCCTTCGTGATGACAGGGAAAATATTCCATTTGCTGCTCCCTTGGATTTATTCCTATGCCATTTAGATGACGATGAACCTCGATTAGAACGACTCATCAGCACACCCAACGTAGATGAACGATTTCCAATACCGCTTCCAAATGACGAATTTATCTACCTGTCTGAGCACCGTGGGGGACGTCAAGAATACAACTGGGGATGGGCCGACAGTACCATTCTCAGCATAGACACTGTCATCAAGTACAGATATTTTTTCGATACCCGAGTCCTCAGTGATATGGACGTCCCCATTTTAAGTATGCATTGCGATACTGCAAATGGGATTTGTTATGGTTTGACTGAAGTGCTTCAACACTCATATAGAGTCAAACTCGGAAAGATGCCCAAAACTAAGGAAAGGTCCGCACAAAAATTCCAATCTATAAGAAGTGAAGAAGACGGAAATGGGTTGCAAGATTTCGTGTCTCCTGATTGGTCAATCACCTATGAAGATACCGAAGCAGACATCAGAGAGTATCAATTTGAATTCGAGAAGCGTGTCGCAAAAACGAAAAAAGAAATTCTTGATCAAGATCCTGTGAAGACGATTGTGACATCAACTACAAGGCTTAAACCAAAAAACTACAGATTAAATTACGCCTTGCAGAAACTGCAAAGCCAAGTGAGCAATGCCTTTCGCTCTCAGTTCTACAGAACATATGACGGGTCCGTCTCTTCCCTTCCAGGATTAGGGAATGCCTCAGAGATCCGAATTTGTGATTTGTTTGAAGACAAGCATATCATCGGTGGTTACAACATCTCAACAAATTTAAATAACAGCATGTTAGGCTTGGCCTACTACAACTTAGAGGGCAGAGTCGATAAAATGTTCTCCATTCAACGCCAAGGAACAACTTCATTGGCACCGAATAGTTTTAATCTTGTTGAAAGTCAATCACATTTCGCAAGATATCGTTTTTCATATCCAGTAGATGAGGTCAGAAGCTTGAGGGCTGGAATCGGACTTCGCCTAGATAGAGCTGTGACTCAAGGAACTGAAATGTTCAGTTTAACAACTCCAAATCGGTGGACAGAACAAGTAGGTCTATCTGTAGCGTGGATTCACGATGACACCAGAATACCTACGCTTAATATTAGAGAAGGATTAAGAGCAAAAGTGTGGGCTGAATACTACCTAGATGGATTCGATAGCAGCTTTGGAACCGTCGGATTTGATGTGCGGAGATATTTCAAAATATATGCAAACGCAATCCTTGCAATCAGGGCCGCAGGCAATTGGTCGATCGGAGAAAAGAAATTACTTCACCTCTTAGGTGGGACAGACAACAGCCTCCTGACCGCCAGCAACAATTACGCATCCCCAATTGACCAAAACCAAGCGTATACATACCAAACGAACATTACGCCTCTCAGAGGATTTGCAAGCAACGCACGAAACGGTACGAACGCTGCGATCATCAATGCAGAAATACGCATCCCTATTTGGAGCACTGTTTTTTCTGAACCCGCAAAATCGGACTTGCTGAGACATCTTCAAGTAATCTTATTCTCTGACATCGGTTCTGCATGGGTCGGAGCGCATCCATATTCCGATGAAAACACATTTAATTCGACCACATTTGAAAACAACCCGATTACGGTAACGATAGATAACAATAGGGAACCGATTGTGTATGACTTCGGGTTTGGAGTAAGGTCACGTCTACTGGGATACTGGGTCAGTACCGATTGGGGATGGGGAGTTGACAATGGCATGATGATGCCCAAACGATTCACTTTGAGTTTAAACTTTGATTTCTAATTGAGTATTTAATAAATTAGCAATCCATGGAACTCTCTACTTTATTTATTCTACTTACAATTGGAGTTTTAGCTGGTATTGCCAGCGGATTTGTCGGGATAGGCGGCGGTTTAATTATTGTGCCTGCTTTGATCTATTTCTTGAATTTAGACCAGCACACTGCGCAAGGCACCTCACTTGCCCTCATGCTCCCCCCTATCGGAATACTAGCGGCAATGCAATACCACAGTGAGGAACACGTCGAATGGACGTATTCAGCGATCATTGCTGTGACATTTATTTTGGGCGCATGGCTAGGCAGTAAGTGGTCGTTAAAGCTTCCTACATCTATGGTCCGATTGGTTTTTTCCGCAATTCTTTTTTACGCTGCGATAGGCATGGCTGTGAAGGCTTTTCGTGATATTTTCCCAGGAAATGGAACTTAAAAACACACATTTAGCTGATCTTTTTAAATCCGCTGCTGAAACCCTGGCTCCTCAACTTTCTATTTGGAGAAGGCATCTTCATTCTCATCCTGAACTTTCATATGAGGAGTATGAAACGATGAAATATGTCTCTGGAGAATTAGATAAAATGGGGGTCACCCACAAATCGGGTGTCGCGGATACTGGAATCGTTGCCACAATTGAAAGCAATGATCCCCGATCTCGGTTTATGGCGCTGCGTGCAGATCTAGATGCGTTACCTATTCAAGAATTAAACGACGTTCCATATGCTTCTTGCAACCCTGGAGTGATGCATGCGTGCGGACACGACGTTCATACAACCTCTCTTCTAGGTGCTGCTCACATCCTCTCCAAAAACAAAGATCAATGGAAGGGAACGGTGCGATTGATCTTCCAACCTGGAGAAGAACGGCTTCCTGGCGGGGCCTCTCTCATGGTGGCAGAAGGAGTCCTTAAAAACCCAGTTCCATCTCACATCCTTGGATCTCATGTGTTCCCTGAACTCCCTGCCGGACATGTAGGGATGCGTCCAGGAACGTATATGGCATCCGCAGATGAAATTCACCTTACCATTGTTGGAAAGGGAGGCCATGCAGCTCTCCCCGAGAATCAGTCAAATCCACTCATTGTGGCATCAGAAATAATTCTGGCGCTGGAAAAACTCATTAATGAACGGCCAGACCCCAGCATCAAGACTGTGCTTGCATTTGGATTTATTGAAGGATTGGGTGCGACAAATGTCATTCCCAATGAAGTACATCTTAAAGGAACATTCAGATCACTTAACGAAACTTGGAGATACGAAGTTCACAAGGAAATGAAATCCATTGTGGAAGAGATCTGCAGCAAAAGAGGTGCTGCAGCTGACCTAAAAATACCTGTTGGATACCCCAGTGTTTACAACGATCCAGATTTAACCGCAAGAATGAAATCAAGTGCCATTGCATTCTTGGGGAAGGAAAAAGTGCATGATCTTCCTGTGCGCATGACCGCAGAGGATTTCAGCTTTTACGCAAGAGAAATCCCTGGTTGTTTCTATAGAATTGGAACGTCAAGTCCCATTTCTGATTTGGGACATAGTGGACTGCACACACCTCATTTCGATGTTGATGAAGACGCTTTAAAACTGGGCGCTGGACTTATGGCCTATGCCGCAGCAACAACTTAACGAAGATTAATTCGCGACGTCACTTAGAAACTTGACCCGCATCAATCTCAGTTCATCCTCAGAGTAAGTACCCTCAAATTCAACCAAGGCTGAGTCAATCCCTTCGTCTTCTGTTTCACTGTAAAATTCAAAAAGTTCCTCCACGCAATCTTCATCCATAGACTCTTGAATAAGGTGGTCGATATTCACTTTCGTTCCAGCAGCAACAATTTGTTCTATTTCACCAAATACTTCTTGTCGTGTCAAATTCGTGCGAGCGGCCATGTCATCAAGATTCATCTTTCTGTCAATTTGTTGAATAATTGACACCTTGTTGGACGATTTCTTTGACGAAGTCCTCACAAGCAAATCTTCTGCTCTCTCAATTTCATTCTCCGTGACATATTTAGAAATTAATTCTAAAAACCGAACACCAAACTTGATTGCCTTTCCTGCACCCACTCCGGTAATCCGTAACAATTCATCTTCCTTGATTGGATAATGAATCGCCATTTCGTCCAATGATACATCTTGAAAAATAACGTAAGGAGGTAAATCTTTTTCGTCTGCGATATCTTTTCTCAGGGTGACGAGCATCTTTCTAAGTGTCGCATCTGCAACCCCTCCCTGTCCTCTTCGGGTTTGGACCATTGTGTCTCCAGTATCCACATCTCTGTAATTTCTTTCCTCTGAAAGCATCACAGATTTGGGATTCATAAGGAAGTCTTGGCCCTTGTCCGTAATCTTTAAAATTCCGTACTTCTCAATTTCTTTCTTCAAGAATCCAAGAACAATCGCCTGACGTATTATGCCATTCCAATGTCTGTCTGATTTCTCTTTGCCTCGTTCCCAAAATGAACTTTTATCACCATCGTAGTCATCTACCTCTCTGTTGTGCTCACCGATAAGAATTGCGGAAATAAACTGCATTTTATGCGCCTCTTTATGCTCAAGCACGGCACTAATGACCATATGGATTTCTTCCTGACCATCGTATTGAGGCTTTGGATATCTCATATTGTCGCAATTTTTTGCGCCCGGTCCATTTTCTTCATCAAATTCCTCACCGAAATAGTGAAGTAAGAATTTTCGACGAGACACAGACGTTTCAGCATATGCCATGACTTCTTGTAAGAGTTGAGAGCCAATCTCCTGCTCGGCAATAGGTTTGCCTTGTAAAAACTTTTCAAGCTTTTCGATATCCTTGTGGCTATAGAAAGCGATACAGTGCCCTTCTCCTCCGTCACGACCCGCACGACCCGTTTCTTGGTAGTAGCTCTCTAAACTTTTAGGGATATCATAGTGGATGACAGATCTCACGTCAGGTTTATCTATGCCCATTCCGAAAGCAATCGTCGCAACGATAATATCCACATCTTGCATGAGGAATTGATCCTGTATTCGGCTTCTCGTTTTAGAATCCTTTCCTGCGTGATAAGGCAGCGCCTTGATCCCATTTACGGATAGTGTTTCAGCAATTTGTTCGACTTTCTTTCTGCTCAAACAGTAAATAATACCGCTTTTGCCTTTGTTATTTAGGCTGTACTGAACAATCTGCTTGAGTGCATCTTTTTTAGGTCGAACTTCATAATAGAGGTTGTCTCTGTTAAAGGACGATTTGATTAAAGTTGCATCGACCATTTGAAGGTTCTTCTGAATATCTTGTTGAACCTTGGGTGTCGCTGTTGCTGTGAGTGCGATGATTGGTACATCTGCAATTTGCTTGATGATGGGGCGAATACGTCTGTACTCAGGACGAAAGTCGTGCCCCCATTCAGAAATACAGTGTGCCTCATCTACAGCAACGAAACTGATCTTTACAGATTTTAAAAACTCAACATTACTCTCTTTGGTGAGTGTTTCTGGAGCGACATAAAGCAACTTAGTTTTACCAGCGACTACATCTGCCCTCACTTGCTCCGCTTCAGATTTGTTTAAAGATGAATTCAGAAAATGAGTGATGGCGGGGTCTTCGTGATTCCCTCGCAAGGCATCAACTTGATTTTTCATAAGAGCGATCAGTGGTGATACGACAATCGCCACACCCTCTAGCATTAATGCCGGTAACTGATAACACATGGACTTCCCCCCACCTGTAGGCATAATAACAAAGGTGTCTTTCCCGTTGAGGACACTCTGGATTGCAGTCTCTTGCTCACCCTTGAATTCATTAAATCCAAAATATGTTTGTAAAGCGCTTAGTGGCGATTCATCAATC
>Ga0307984_1000965_pt1 | contig 12224 bp, 10 predicted proteins | sample EllFjometageno78_FD_203169 | JGI IMG/M metagenome (GOLD analysis project Ga0307984, IMG submission 203169) | Marine microbial communities from Ellis Fjord, Antarctic Ocean - #78 | ecosystem: Environmental > Aquatic > Marine > Unclassified | place: Southern Ocean | collected 2014-10-09 | reverse complement strand
GCCCAGATCAGGATCAACCCTTCTGCAGAACATCTTAGGCCAACACCCAGACTTCTACGTGACCCCCACCTCGGGTGTCCTAGAACTGGTGTTTGGGGCCAGAGCTAACTTTGATACTTCCCCAGAGTTTAAAGCTCAGGGTTCATCAGAGATGGAAGCTGGCTTTAAGGCGTTCTGCGCTGCTGGTGTTAAAGGATTCTTTAATGCTATCACTGACAAGTCTTACGTAGTTGACAAGAGCAGAGGATGGGGAGTCTATTATGACTTCCTTAACTTCTATCAAGATAACCCCAAAGTTATCTGTATGGTAAGAGACTTACGTGATGTGTTCAGCTCTATGGAGAAGCAGCATCGTAAAGCTCAGAAGGTATCAGGAGGTATCATCAATGATGCGGATATGGAAGGTACAACTACAGGTAAACGGGTAGACATATGGGCTAACTCTCAACCAGTAGGTTTGGCTATTGACAGGTTACATCAAGTTCTACTTGAACAGAATCCTGTCTTATTCATCAGGTATGAAGATCTCACCTCTGACCCTCAAGCAGAGTTGGATAAGATCTACAAGTTCCTAGAAGTACCAAAGCACAAACATAACTTCAGTGACGTAGCTCAGATAACTGTGGAAGATGACAGTGTCTATGGTGCTTTTGGTGACCATACTATACGAAGTAAAGTAAGTACTAAGGTGTCTGATTATGAAGATATACTTGGAAAGGAGACCTCGGATAACATCAAAAGAGCTTATCCTTGGTTTTATGAAACCTTTGGATATAATTAAAAGGTTGGTTACCTAGTGTGGTCTACTACACTTGAACTATATCCTGTACCTATAGCCCCCGCCCAAGCACCTTTGGGCCAGGGCTTTGTCACAGAACCTCAGGTCATACGTGGGTACGACTACAGGCCCGTACAGCCCCCAAAGGGGCCTTACGATCTTACACAGGAATTCTACTCAAGGAGGTTATGGATATGTTAGCAGAACTGGCAATAGCAAATGCAGCCTTTCAGGTTATTAAGAACACTTTATCTAATGGTAAACAATTGCTAGACGCTGGAGATGCAGTAGGCAAGTATTTTAAGGCAGAGAAAGACATAGCTAAAGCCGCAGCTAGTAAGAGTGGCAATGTTCTGGAGGCCTTTCAAGCCAAAGAGCAACTGGCCAGACAAGAGGCTGAATTAAAATACATACTTAATAAGCAACGAATACAGGGATACTCTGACTTCTTAGAGTTCAAAGCGCAGTACAGCAGGGATGAACGAGAAGCGGAGAGAGTTGCAACGCGTAAGCGACACTTACGTAATGAAGCAATTCAGGAGAACGTATCTATAGGCTTGAAAGCTTGTGGGATAATAATAGTAATAATGGCCGCACTCTTTGGTGTTGCCATGTATGTGAGATGATAATTATGGAAGCTAATGCTAGGTTCGACAGGCTGGAAGCTAAGATTGATAAACTGGCTGATGCTATGATTAAGCTCGTTGAGATAGACACCAAGATAGACGGTCTTCTATTTCATAACAACACACAAGATAACAGATTAAACAAACACAGTGAGACCATAGACGACCATGCTGTAAAGATAGCTGTGGTTGCTAAGGCTAGTGGGGCCAACGAATGGTTCACCAGACTCATGATAGCCGCTATCGTAGCTGTCGTTTCATTTATGCTACGGGGCACATGATGTGTACTATATGTGGCTCATACTATGTAGTCAAGGGCTCCAAGTTATGCAGAAACTGTAAGAAGACTAAGAGGTAGTAGTTATATGTTCGGATTACCAATGGAAATGATCACCATGATCTTAAGCGTCGTAGGAGGCGCTGTGATGAAGATGTGGTCACAGGCACAGTCTGATAAGGCTGATCAACAAAAAGCCCTCATAAGCCAATTCTCGGCCTCTGAGGACAGTGTGGCAAGTGCTAGGGCACACCAGAACCCTAATGCCCAGTGGATCCGTAGATTCCTTGTAGTATCCTTTATGGCTATGGCAGGTTTCATCTTACTGGCACCTATCATGAATCTGCCCACAGTTGTCCCTGTGGAAGTCACAAGTGGCTTTAAACTGCTGTTCTTAGACTTCACCACCACAGTGACTGAATGGCGTACCTTAGAGGGTATGGTGACACCTGAGTGGCTACCACATGCAATCATGTCAGTTGTAGGTATGTACTTTGGCCAGTCAATAGTATCAAGAAAATAACAGGAGGCACCTAATGCCATTTCAAATTACCCCAGAGATTGACTTCTCATCGGTAGGCTTAATAACAGATGTACCAGCACATGCTCTACCCCAAGGGGCTTGGAGTGACTGCCTTAACATCCGGGTGAAGGATGGATCAGTGCAAGGTGTTAATGACTTTGTAACTGGCTTTGCTATAAGCGCAACTTACCCTGCAGGGGAACCGGTGGCAATCACCCAGTGGACGCCAGCAGGATCTAACTTCCTAAACATTGCTTATATCATTAAAGACACAGCATCCACTACGGGTACTAAGGGTAGGGTGTTTATATACAATAGTTCTACCGCAGTAAATGCAGAGATAACTAATGCCACTGCTGGTGCTAACTTTGAGATTGATGACAACTACCCACCACAGTTATTTGTATTTAACGGTGTACTTATATGCAACCCAGCCACAGGTAACCCCCAATACATATCAGCAGATGCCACAACCAGTGGTAACTTGGCAGACTTGCCAAACTGGGCAGCTATGGCTGGCACACAGTACGCAAGGATCATGAGACCATTTAAGAACCGTCTGATTGCTATGAGCTTATATGATGATAAGGATACAGCAACACTGGGTGATGACCTGATATATCCAATAGACTTTGTATGGTCATCGCATATAACCACACTTGATTCTATTTCCAACGTTGTCTGGCAGGCAGCACTCTCAACTAACACAGCTGGTGATGCTTTCTTGACACAGACACCCGGACGTATCCTTGACGGAAGACAACTTGGTGAGTTCTTTATAGCGTATAAGACAGACTCTGTCGTACGTGTATACGAGACCGGTGACACTTTCATCTTAGGGTTTGACTCTATCTTTGAAGATGATGGCATATACTCCACAAGATGTGTGACTACCATAGGGGATTCACAACATCTGGTCGTGGGTAACTATGGTGTTTACATACATGATGGTCAGTCACAGAAGCAGGATATAGCCAAGGGGTTATTCCAAGACACTATGTTTGATCTTGTAAAAGGCACAGATAAGGAGAAGTCCTTTGTATTCCAGCAGACCAGAGATAAAGAAGTCTGGTTCTGCTTCAGAGAAACCGGAACAACTGGTAATGGCTGCAATAAAGCCTTTGTGTTTAACTATGCAGACCAGAAGGTACACATACGATCTCTGCCCAACATAACAGATATGTATGAGACTGAAGTTGAAGGATCATTACGTATCTTTGCAGCATCACCTGACACTAATTCAGTAAAAGAACTGTCAAGTTCAACACTAGTCTCAAACGGTTGGTTCGTAAGAACTGAAGATGACCTTGGGGCAAGAGCTCAGTACAAGGATCTTGACACCGTGTATCCACAGTCTGATGGACTGTTCAATGTTGCAGTATTTGGTACTTCATCTAAGACATCCGACAGTGCACTGACCACGGGGTTCGACAGTACAAGCCGAGTCTTTGACCCATCAACAGGGTATAAAGTAGACGTAAGGCAGTCTGGACGGTATGTGAACATAAGAGTCACCATGTCTGGTACGGTTAATCCAAAACTAACCTCAATTCAATTCAGCTTAAAGCCAACAAGTAGGCGATAACATAAGGGAGTAACCATGGCTAAGATTAGCGAAACAGAACTACAGAGGAGGCTGCGTTCTTTAGAGAATAAGACAGGTTCCTCCCTTAAGGTATTCGTAAGTGCAATAGATCCTTCAGGTACTGACTTTGTAGACGGAGATGAGCATTACAACAGTGCCACAGGTAACTTGTATATATTCTCAAGTGGAGCATGGGTTCTATCTGCTAAGAAACTTCATATTATGTATGCAACAGTTGCAAACAACTTAAGCACTGCTGGAATTGCACCTACACAGATAAGTATTGAAGGGTTCTCCGCATTACCCTTTGAATCCAGCGGTATCCAGAAGAAGTACATGGGTATGTGGCTTGGTGGTGTTGATGCATCTACAGATCCAACAGACTACACATGGACCCTCACAGCAGGTGAAGCTGGCAGTAACGTCAGAGTCGAGTACTCTACGGATGGGGCTGATGGTACTTGGGTTACCACCCAAGCTGATGATGTTGTTTATGCTTATATACGTACATGTCAGGACACTAACGGTGACGGAGTGTATGTTTGTGGTACATCTTCTAAGTTTATACCTGAGTATGGTGTTGATTATAATGATGGTGGTACTGTTGCACAGATTACAATATACAAGCGAAGTGCAACTGCACTGGCAACACCAACCGGTGGTCAATACGCCTTTGCAACTCGCACATTAACAGCACCTACTGGGTGGGCTTCATCAATACCTACCGGCACAGACCCTGTGTACTCTTGTATCACAATGGCACACATCATAGGTAACACAGCTACAGATACTACATTAACATGGTCAAGCCCTGAGTCTATTATCTCAGATGGTGTGGCAGGTCTGTCTGTGTATACAACTAACGTATTCCATAGGTCAACCACTGCACCCGGAACTCCAGTCTCTGACACAGGTTCTTTTGCATTCGGTACAAACCTACTGTCAGAGCCCACAGGTAACCCTTCAACTCAATTGTGGACCAGAGGTATACCTTCGGGAACTGACCCACTGTACGCATCCGAAGCTACCTTTAGTGTTTCTGGTGGTACTGGTACGGACTCAACAGTTGATTGGGGTACGCCTCGTGTTGTTTCACAGAACGGTGAGACAGGTCTTGATGGACTGTCTACATACTTATTCAGTGTGTTTACCAGAGCATCTACAGCACCTACAACACCCATAAATGGCTCATATAACTTCACAACAAACACACCAACAGCACCAGCAGGTGTACCGTCAACTCAAGTGTGGAGTACAAGTGTACCGAGTGGTACTGATCCACTTTACATCTCAACTACACTGGCATCCACTGCAGGTCCTACAGGTACTGACACCACATTCACATGGTCAACTCCGGTAATTATGGCCAGAGATGGTTACAACCCTGTAAAGGGAACTGACTATGATGACGGTATAGCTGGTAATAACATCAGGGTAGAATACTCGGAGGATGGTACTACTGGCAGTTGGGTTACTACACAAGCCAGTAATACAACTTATTACTTTATACGTACATGTCAAGACACTAATAATAATGGTGTATATGTTTGTGGTTTAGAGTCTAAGTTTATACCCGAGAAAGGTGTAGAGTATGATGATGGTGGTACCGTAGCTCAGATAACCATATATCGTAGGAGTTCTACAGCTTTATCAAATCCAACAGGTGGTAGCTATAACTTTGGTAATAAAACACTAACACCACCAACAGGTTGGACGTCTGTAGTACCCACAGGAACTGATCCGGTATACTCAAGTGTAACCCTCGCCAGTATAGTAGGTAACACTGGTACTGACAGCACTTTGACTTGGTCCAATGCTGAACTTACTTTTTCCAATGGTATCACAGGTAAATCTGTCTATACTGCTAATGTATACCTGAGATCATCTGTAACACCCGGTACCCCTACTGGGGGTTCCTTTGACTTTGGTGCTAACACATTAGTAGCCCCTACACGCCCTACAGGCTCACCTTCAGCTGAGATATGGCTTATATCTATACCAACAACTGGCTCAGATCCTATCTATGCTTCTGAGGCTACGTTTAGTATAGCAGGAGACACTGGGACTGATAACACGGTCACATGGGGTGCACCTCGCATCGTCTCAAAGGATGGTGTACCCGGGTTATCAACATACTTATTCAGTGTATATCAAAGGTCAGCCACCTTACCCACCGCACCAACTGGAGGCCAGTATAATTTTACAACTAACACCCCTACAGCCCCTTCAGGTTGGTTCATCTCAGCACCTAGTAGCTCAGTATTACCCACTCTTACAAATCCGCTATATGTCACAACTGCATTAGCCTCTACCTCAGGCCCTACAGGTATTGATAGCACTTTGACTTGGGGTACCCCGACCGTCATAGCTCAAGATGGTTATACACCTGTTAAGGGTACTGATTATAATGACGGTAATACGGTAGCCCAATTAACTATACATAAACGAAGTCCTACAACCTTGTCAAACCCAACGGGGGGTAGTTATAATTTTAGTAATAAAACACTAGCACCACCAACAGGGTGGACTACGGCTATACCCACAGGTACTGACCCAGTATATTCAAGTGTAACTATAGCTGAGATCGTAGGTACTACTGGCACTGATACTACATTGACTTGGACCAATGCTGAAATCACAATATCTAACGGTCTAATAGGTAAATCAGTGTATACCACTAACGTGTACCTGAGATCATCTGTAACACCCGGTACCCCAACGGGGGGTTCATTTAACTTTGGTAATAACACGCTAACAGCTCCTACACGCCCTACAGGCTCACCCTCAACTGAGATATGGCTTATATCTATACCAGCAATCGGCTCAGATCCTATCTATTCTTCTGAGGCTACGTTTAGTATTTCGGGAGACACTGGGACTGATTCAACGGTCACGTGGGGTTCACCACGTATAGTCTCAAAGGATGGTGATGCAGGATTATCAACATACTTATTCAGTGTTTTCTTAAGATCATCTGTAGTACCCGGCACCCCTACCGGAGGTCAGTATAACTTTACAAATAACACCCCCACAGCTCCTACACTCCCCTCAGGCTCACCCTCAACTGAGATATGGTTCACATCTATACCTTCAGGGTCTGACCCATTGTATGTATCAACTACCTTGGCCTCCACCCCAGGCCCTACAGGTATTGATACTTCTTTGACATGGGTAGCACCTACTATACTAGCCCAAGATGGTTATACACCTATAAAGGATACTGATTACTCGGATGGTACTAGCTCATACCTACATATAAAGTATTCAAATGATGGAATCAACTTCACACCAATAGTGTCACCTTATACAACCTTAGGCGAGACTCCGGGGTCTTGGATTGGCACATTAGTGGACCAAACTATAGCAGACTCACTGACCTTCTCTGACTACACATGGAAAGAGATTGTAGGTGAGGACGGACTTACTTATTCGTTTGAAAGGTGGTACTCAACTATTCCGGGATTAATGTCTCAGATGGGGGTTCCAGTCCCAACAAGCGCATGGGGTACTGGTGTTACTTGGGTACAGCTCACAGGCACACCTATACCTGCAGCACCTGCAACCGCATACTGGATTGCCGAGAGGTATACACTTGGTTCTGGCACACCATCTGACTGGCAACTTCACCCTGTTCAGGCTAAGGATGGTGGAATCCCCTTTGTAACCGGAGATCAACTCGGCAGCACTATGCCAACACTAGGTGACGCTACATGGATAACTCATGCTGTGGCAGCAGTATCTGCATTTACAGGTAGAACCTACTCTAACCAGAAAGAGTTTGGCTATGGTACAACTGTAGTAATAACATACAGTAATGGTAAGCTATCTGGTAGATATGTACGAACAGTGGTTAACAACAACTGGGTTGACACTTGGGTAGCCCCCGCATCATTCATCGATGGTGACCTTATTGTTGATGGATCTATTGCTGCAGCTCAGATCTCAGCAACTGCTATTAACTCAACACACTTAGTGGTCTCAGGTAATGATGCAATAAACTATGCAACGGTTGGTGCTGATGCCCTAGGAAGCGCAGATGTTGCTGAAGCCAATGCCATACATGCAGGCTTGAATATTGACCTAGTAGCAGCCACCAGTTCTAGCTTCACGATAGGTGTCTCTGTAGATAGTAATAAGATTATAAAGGGGAACTCAGGGTCTAGTGGCTGGGTTGACTCGGTATACTCTGTACAGTCCTACACTGACGGAGCTGCAGCTAGGTGCGAGATACAGAGTGGCACTTGGCAAAGTATGCAATTTGCATTTGGATTGAATAGTAACCCATCCAGCAATCATAGCTACACTACCCTTGACTATGCCCTATATGCGTATAACGCTTCATGGTACGCGTATGAGAACAATGTACAATACTCTATCAGTGCTGCGCCCCCCAGTGTTGGGCAAAGGCTGTCCATCGAGTATGACGGGTCAACCGTTCGCTACTATATTAATGATTCACTTGTACGGTCTGTTGCTGCCTCATCTAACCAGCAGCTGTATGTAGACTCTGCATTCCTTACAGGTCAGCCTGTAACATTGAAAGATGTAGCATTACTCTCAATGACAGACATAAAGAGTGCAACTAATACATCTAGTTTAGATGCCACCAGTAAGGTCACTGTTGTCACAGATAACATATACACAGCGGGTTCTACAACAATAGATGGCGGTAAGGTGACTACAGGTTCTATCACAGCAGCAGTGATTGCCGCAGGAACTATCACAGCAAATGAGATAGCCACAGATGCTATATCAGCTAACATGGTAACCACAGGTACCGGCAATGACCGTATAGAAATAACCAATACAGTTATCAGTGTGTACAACGGTGGAGTACTTCGTGTCAAGATAGGAGCACTATAATGTCATATGGTATGATTATTAATGACTCCTCAGGGAACCCTATCTACACAATGTCAGACTCAACTTATACACTACTGGCGTACTATACATCCCCAGCTAACACCAGCGTAACACATACAGGTGTACCTACGAACATGGGTACAAGGATTGTGGTGAGGCAGATTGTAGGTGAGATCACAGGGGATAACGAAGCCTACGCACACACATACTCCTTATCTGGTAGTTCCCTAGTAACTAGTGTGCCACTGGCAAACAACACAATGGAGACCTTCTTTATGGTCTTTGGTAAATAATATGGCATATGGAATAAGCGTTAAGAACGACAATAATGAGGTTCTGATTGACAGTGACTTCCACCACTATCACTACGCAGGTAGAGGGGTTCACCTAAGTACAACAAAGGTTCCCGATATCATTGGTGGAACTGTGACACAACACTCGCCTAACTCACCAAACACTATTGACAGTGACCAGCAAAGTGGGGACATATTTAAGTACACACTAGCAGTGGCAAGCAGTAGTGGCCCTGCACCTATGTGCTTTATTAAGCCCAGTAGTACTGGGGGTAGTGCACCCTTTGCATCTGTAGTGCAGCTGAACAGGACATCGTCTACTCAGTGGCAGATCTGGATTCTACAGACCAGAGGTCACAGTCTTCCGGGGTTATACTGCTTTCTTCCAATAAGTAAGATGCAGTCATCCCAGAGTAGTTCAACAGATTCATATGGACTGTTGACAAAATCATCAACAGGTGACCATACCTTTGACTCACGATTGAAGCCACTCAGAATACTAGGGGGTAACACAGTTAGTTCACCATCTCTTGCCAACACAGGCAGCAGCGGTGGTACAACCACTAATATAAACCTGATGGTTAATGTAACACCTTACAACTATGCTTTCAGTAACACTGTCAGTGCACCAATAGGTGACCTGATGTACTACTGTCCATCTGTGGCCCATGCTTGTCAGGAACGTAAGGCTGAACGTGATGGTGAGGGTTTCCAGACACAAGGTTGTAATTCATTCTACTACGCATGGGGTCGAGGTGATCTCTGGTGGTGCTTCTACCGCAGTGCATTCAGAATCAGCAGTACAACTAACCTTCAGTCCTCATACTCAACTTATGCCTCGGGGCATGTATGGCAGAGTGGTGAGAACACTTCTAGTTGGGCATCAGCAATTATACTGATAGTTGCAGGTGCATTGACAGGTGGTGCTGCATTAGCTTTACTTGGTGGACTAGTTGGATCAACTATACTTACCTCTATGACATCAGCTGGATTATCAACTGGGTACTACTACCCATATAGTAACAGCGCACGTAACAGCTCAGCCAGCAACAGCTTCACAATAACAAGAGCATCATACTATGACTAAACAGGAGTTTCTGTGTATACAATAATCTCACAAGAAGACATGGGGTACGACTCCATCTTAGTAATTGACGTAAGCACTGATGAAGTTCTGACAGTTAATCAACATGTGCATTCACCTCTTGAGAAGGAGAGTGCAGAACACCTGCTACTACACACTGCTAGGGTTAAACACGACCACAGACGTATCAAGTATACAACAACACTGCTTATAGTTAACCCTGTAACTCCCGAGAAGATTGAGGAGATGTTGGAACCTGTACCTCAGATGTTAAGTGAGGTTGAAGAGAGCAGTACTGTAGTTGCAGAACGATGTGTTGTAGATGGTATAGTCCGTGAGTTCTATGCAAGTTACAATTGTCCAGACTCAGTAAGGGACGCTCTCTTGAGTGTGTTCCCTGATGAAGATGTATCTAACTTTAACTGGATTGCAGCACCGGTATACCACTCTATCATTAATGAAGAGGTTATCTCAGTGTTCACTAAGGCGTCAGACATACCACTACTAAGTTGTGAGCAAGGTGAGGTTATATGCACTGGGAGGAAGTACTGCATGTCTAGTGGTAAGTACTATGACAGGAGATACGTTGTTTGGGAGGAAGCTTCACCGCTACTTCCATCTGGGTGTAAGATGTTATCTAAGAGTTATAATTTGTCAAACGAACACATCGCTGTTCCAGACTTCTATGACTTGTACTTTAAGGGTGATTCAGAAACAATTGAATCATTCTTCGACCTTCCTCACTTAGTTGGGTCTGTAGCTACTTGCTACGGGGCTACTATACGAGATGGTGAAGTTGTCAGGGTAAAGCAATACTGCTATGACACCAACAGTGGCTTCCATAACTGGGAGGAAGCTGTTGAGTTAGTCAAGAAGGATGCCTTAGAGCCAGATGCACAACCTTACCGCACATACATATAAGAGGACTAAACAACAATGTCAATTGAGATCACACAAGTAGTGGGTGAAGATATACTTCTAAAGTACCATTGCCTTAAACCATTCATAGAGTCTGCATTAAAGCACAGTTCAGGTGAATGGACTACACAACAGATAATCCAAGGAGCTATATCAGACCCTCAGAACTTCCATGTATGGGAGGTCTTTGATTCAGGTGAGCTTGTTGCGATTGGAACTACAAGACTAATACAGTACAACAACTTCGTGTCACTTCACATCATAACTCTTGGCGGTAAGACTAACGACAAGATGTCCGAGTGGACCACAGAGTTCGCTGCACAGATGAGTAAGTTCCCTCAATTAGACTGCTTGGAGTTTACAGGCCGAAGGGGTCTACTTAAACCACTTGAAAGAGCTGGTTGGAAAGAACGTTACACAACAATGAGATTAAGTTTAAAGGAGACCTTTGATGTCTAAACTAACAAAGATTTATGATGGCATGGTATTCAGCCTTTCCACCGGTGAAGTACTGGAACATGGTGAGGTTACGTACCATGCTGAAGAAGATATAACGCACTGCGGTGGTGGTGGACCTTCAACACAGAAGACTACCTCTGGCTTTGCACAAGAGTACAAACCACAGATTACTGATATGCTGAATGATGCTGAGGGTCTGTACGACACTAATAAGCTAGGTCAGGTTGCAGGGTTCGGTCAGGTAGGTAAGGACGCACAGGCAGCTGGGATTGCAGCAGCAGGTAACCAGACAACACTTGCAACTAACATGATGGATATTGCCAATCAACCCGTAGACCTGTCAGGTCAACGAGCATCAGCCTTACAGCAAGCACAAGGTGCCTTAGGTACTAACTCAGCTATGGCTGGGCAACGTGGTGGCCTTGGTGGGTCTCGTCAGGCAGTAAATCAGGCTGGCATAGAGCAAGGGTTGGCAGCTAACTTTGCCGGAATTGACCAACAAGCACAACAGATGCAGACTCAGAATATGAACCAAGCTATGGGTATGCAGGGTCAGGGTGCACAAACCTTAGGTATGATTGGACAGGCTCAACAGGCACAGAATCAGGCTGAACTAGACTCACCATACACAGCCCTTGCACAACGTATTGGTTTGTTCTCTGGTGTTTCACCTAAAGAGCAGAACACCACTAAGACTGGGGGTAAGTAGTCATGGCTGGCTTTAACCCCTTTGCTCCTCAGATGGAGAAACAACAGAAGTCACCACAGTTACAGGGTGTGCAAGCACCTAACGTACAGATGACAGAGCAACCCGGATT
>Ga0307984_1000963_pt1 | contig 12244 bp, 6 predicted proteins | sample EllFjometageno78_FD_203169 | JGI IMG/M metagenome (GOLD analysis project Ga0307984, IMG submission 203169) | Marine microbial communities from Ellis Fjord, Antarctic Ocean - #78 | ecosystem: Environmental > Aquatic > Marine > Unclassified | place: Southern Ocean | collected 2014-10-09 | reverse complement strand
ATAGAATTAGATTCATCAGCAATCTCGTTAGGTACATACACTGGGACTAGTGTCTCTGATCCAACAGAAAATGCTTTTGACATATCATCAACCGGAGTAGTAACAAGAAAAGCAGCAGTTTTCCTTAACTCCGATATAGTTAATAGCTATAAGTACCGAGTTACTGTTACTGATGCTTATAACAACGGTACAGATACAGGTATAATAACAATCCCGATATCTGATGATGGTGCTCCTACTATTAGTGGAGAGACTTCTTTATATGTAATTGAATCAGCTACTAATGGATCATCATTATACGATAATTCAAATGGATACTCTGGAACTACATCACAATTTACAGCTAACCAATCAGTAACATGGGGTGTCACACCGAACAGTAAGTTAGCAATTAATAGCTCAGGCTATCTAACAGTTAATTATAATGTATCAGGATCATCTGAAGTAGGAGGAACACAGATTAACGGAACAGTAACAGCAACTAATGCTTTTAATACACCTTCAACACAGAACTTTACATTAAACGTAACAGATAATACAGCCCCTACTATAACATTTACTAATACTAATGCTAACTTAAATACTAACAAGGCAATCGCTGGAAACAACCTAGTAGCATTAGCATTTAATGACTCAGAAGGAAATACAATAGACTATACTTCTTATTCAGCATCATTTAATGGAGATAGCTTAGAATCAGTTGTATCTGGTACTTCTAGGTTGATAAGAGCTACTTCTCCTCTAACAGCCGGTGTATATTCAGTAACAGCATCAATTGCCGACGAACATGGCTTTGAAACTAGGACATCTAGTCATGCATTTACAATTGCACAAGCACAAACTGGTACATTAACTAATAACGGTACATACTATATAATAGAATCAGCAGGAACTGGTGACATTATTAGAACCAATACCAATGGAAGAACAGGAACACAGGGAGATGTCGGAGTTAATTATAGTCCAAACTATGGATCACAAGTAGTACAAGCTTTTACTTCTTCTAATGATGCGATAGCAGTTAATAGTAGCGGTAATTTAAGTCTTAACCTTAATATTAGCGGTTCTACTACTGGATCAGGAGATACTATAACAAGTACTATACAGTACCAAGACCAATACAACAATCACGGTAGTTCAAACATAACTATTAATGTAGCAACAAATAATAACCCATCAGTTACTATATCAGAACAAGGTTCTTTAGAAACAGATAGCATAACATCAGGAGTATTAACAGCAACTGTTAGTATATCAGACACAGAAGCAGATTATCCGATTACTTTAGCACTATCCGGTACACATGCTTCATCATTTACTGCAGTATCTAATAATAGTAATGGAACATCATTCAATATAAATGCAAATAGTGCTTTAGCAGCAGGAACTTATAGCTTTACAGCTACAGCCACTGATGCTTTCGGGAAAACAGGTACAGATACAGGTAATGTAGTTATAGCTCAATCAGCTGACTACGGTAAAGTGTATGTTTATACTTCCACATATGGTTCAGATGCTGGTTTTGGAGGTAATTATAATGCAGTAATGGGAGCAAGTACTCTTAATGGTGATACTCCTCCACAAGTTACAGCATATACAGGAAATACAGCATCACCTTATTATAAATTTAAAGCAGGAGCGATAGGAGACAGTTCAATATCATTAGCAGGATCACAATCAGCAACATTACAGGCAACACTTAGTGGGTCTAACTTAGATACAGTACTAGCATCAGCAGGATTAATTTCTGCAGCTACAACTGGACAGATAATAGTTCTATTTCCTTCTGGATCAGATATGAGCAACCTACCGACATCTATTCAAGAGACCTTTAACAGTGTAGCAGGAGGAGCAGTCCCTTGTTTGAATGTAGATGGAGGAGGATTCTTAATAGAGACAGGGGAATTACATTCTATAGTGCTCGACACTGCTCATTTAGGATATAACGAATGGTTTGTATTTGGTAGAAAGTCACAAAATGCAATAGCAACAGCTTTTAAAATAAGACTTGTTGCAGCTAACGGAAGTCTACCAACATAATAATATAAAGATAGAATATGCCAGTATTTACATCAATATTAGAGTTAACATCAGCAGCCAGTAGTTCGGGTGTTGCGTTTGCGGATATACAGTATCTAAAAGGTGCATTCTATACAGTAAGAGACACCTCAGATCTTAATAACATACCAGCAAACAGGGCAACAGACGGACAAATAGTTTGGGTTGAAGGATCTTCAGCTACATATCAAGCATCTGTTACATTAGCAGATTATGTTAGTACCTTTGCTGATTCAGTAACATGGAGTGTATTTAATGGCTTTGGAGGAAGTGGAGGAGCATCAACATTAGGAGACTTATCAGATGTAAATACTGGTTCATTAGACGATGGAGATGTATTAGCTTGGAGTCAATCAAATAATAGATGGGAACCACAGAATATATCAGGAACTGGAGATATTGCAGCAGTATTTGCAGGAGATGGACTTTCAGGAGGAGGAACTCAAGGTTCTGTATCATTAGATGTAAATGCAGGTTCAGGTATCACTTTAGACAGTAACGGTGTAAATGTTAACACAGGTTCATCACATTTTATTAATGCAGTTACAATTTTAGCTGGAGCATCCAGTATATTTGCACAAACTGGATCATATCATTCAACAAATAGAAATATAGAGGTAACAGGATCGATGTCTATCAATATGACAGGCAATACAAATCCTTTCACTCTTACATCAGGATCTAAAGAACTATTTAAGGTTTCAAGTACCGGAGTTCTTTTATTAACATCTCAATCTACTATACCAACACCAGTAGTCGGAGGATTGTATTTTGACTCTGATAAAAACTTATATTTTGGTTCTTAGTATTAAACTAAATAGCCTATTTATTAACAATGCCAAAAGGCATAAAATTTTTACTAACAAATAACAATAAAATAATTACAACAAAATGGCAGAATGGAAAAAAATTGTCGTATCCGGGAGTGGTTTAGCCCAATTAGCGAATGATGCTAATTTCTTAACAACAACAGGAAACGGTTCAGGATTAACAAACGTTGCAGCAGCTTCAGTAGCAGCAGGCAATGTAACAGGCTTAAATGAGGCTATTGATGATCAAGTTAATTCGGTGTTAGGAAGTGCGGACGGTTCTGTTACTTTGACATATAACGACTCAGCAGGAACATTAGACTTATCAGTACCAGCAGGTGATGTAACGGGAGTTGCAGCAGGAGCAGGACTTACTGGTGGAGGAGCAGCAGGCGACGTAACACTTAACGTAATTGGCGGAGACGGTATCACAGCTAATGCAGACGAATTAGAAGTAACTGTAGATGGTTCAAGTATTGAATTATCAGCATCAGACGGTACAGGAGCAGTTAGAGTAAAAGCTGGCGGTATTGCAGAAGGACATCTTGCTGATGATTCAGTAACAGCAGCAAAATTAGCTGACTCAATCAATTCAGCTATTTTAGCTAACACTAATAAAACAGGAATTTCTGGAGCTCAAGTATCAGCAATTACAAACAACAGTGCTAAATTAACAAATGCAACTCACTCAGGTGAAGTTACAGGAGCCGGAACACTTACAATAGCAAACGGTGCAGTAGTTGAAGATAGAATTGCAGATAATGCAGTAACAGCAGCTAAATTAGCAAATACAGCAGTATCACCAGGTACATATGGTAGTACAACAGTAGTACCAGGAATTACAGTTGATGCACAAGGACGTATTACAGGTGTAACTTCTAATACTATTGCAACTTCATTTAATGTAGCAGCCGATTCAGGAACTACAGATTTAGTAGCAGGAGGCGAGACATTAACTTTCGAAGGTGGAAGTGGTATCGCATCAACAGTATCAGCAAACAAAGTTTCTTTTGCATTAGATAACGGAATCGTTTCAGCTTCTAACTTCAGCGCACCTTCACAAGGTACAATGAGATCAGGACAAAACGGAGTTAACACAGATGTAGATTTAGGTCTACAAACTACTGACTCTCCAACATTCGTTGGATTAACTTTATCAGGAAATGCTACAGTAGCAGGTAATTTATCTGTTAGTGGAGACTTAACATATATTAATACGACTAACCTTGCAGTAACAGATAAGTTTATCTTATTGAACTCAGGATCTGCCAACCCAGATGAAGGTGGTATTATAATTGATGAAGGAAACGGAGTAGGACACGGTTTTGTATTTGATAATTCAGATTCAAGATTCGGTGTTAATCAATCAGTAGATTCAAAAGTTAACGGGACAGCCGCTAATGAAGCATATGTTGCTTTAGTAGTAGATGAGGATAACGCAGCCCACGACATTGCAGATACCGAATACCACAAAAGAGGTAACATGAAGGTAAATTCTTCAGACGATATCTTTATCTACGTATAGTAGATTAATAATAATGAGGGAGAGAACTTAACCACCTCTCCCTTACTATTATATTATAAAAATTAGGTTAAGATTAACATTATCATTAGAAAATACAATAAGACATGGGTTGGAAGAAAATAATTGTTAGTGGTTCACAAGCTATATTAGATTCATTAACAGTAGACAACGGCTTATCAGCCGCATCATTTAGTGGAGGTGGAGCAGGCATCACAGGAGTAGTACACAACTCTGGTGAAATTGCATCTGATATATCTGGATCATTTAATGCAGTATCTGCATCTATAGCTACAGACATAGCAAATATATCTACAGACTTTGGAAATATAGCAAATAAACCCACTCTTATATCATCTTCAGCACAAGTTGAAGCAACATTACTAGATAATACTGTAACATTCGGTACAGGAACAGTAACAGCCGCAGCCTTCGTAGGTAATGGCTCTCAATTATCTGGAATAACAGTAGATCAAGCAGCAACACTTGCTAGTACATTTACTAACCAAACATCAGTAGAGGTAGTACATAACTTCTCTTCTCCAAACATTAATACAACAGTTTACGATGCAGACGGGTATCAAATTATACCTGCTTCTGTAAGAGCAAACTTAAACGATAGAGTAACAGTAACCTTTTCTACAGCAACATCAGGTAGAATAGTAGTAGCTAAAGGTGGTCATATTATATCTGGATCAATAGCGTACTCAACCATATCAAATATTCCAACACTAGTATCTGGTTCAACTCAAGTAGATTTTGATTCAATTCAAAACAAACCTACAACTATTTCAAATGCACAAGGTACTAAGTTATCAAGCATAACAGTAACTCAAGCAGTTAACTTAGATTCAATGGAGTCTAACATAACTACTAACAATAGTAAATTAACAGCTAATACATCTAATGTAACCGCAGCAGGAGCATTAATGGATTCAGAAGTAAGTAACTTAGCAGCTGTAAAAGCAATTAACCAAAGTCTAGTAACATCAGCATCTCCAACCTTTGCAGACTTAACAATATCAGGTGATTTAATTGTACAGGGAGATACAACTACAATATCTACAGCTAACCTATTAATCGAAGACAAGTTTATTCTTTTAAACTCTGGATCAGCAGGAACAGCAGACGGTGGTATCGTAATAGATGAAGGAAGTGGTAATGGCCATGGATACATATACGATTCTGCTACCGAAAGATTTGGTTTTCATAATTCATTAAGCTCAACAGCAACCTCAGCAACTCCTCAAGCCTTTGCTTCAGCAGTAGTAGATATAGATGCCGGACACAGTGACATATCAGAATACCAAAAGAACGGTAATGTTAAAGTAGATACTGGCAATATATTTATATATGCTTAAAAAATTAAAATTAACAGTTATGGGATTAATTACAAAAGGTAAAATTACAACAGGAAAAGGAGCTAATGTAGAGAATGCAAAAGCAAAGGAAAAAACAGAAGCTGTTAAAACATCGGCTCTGAAAGCCCCTCCTACTATATTTTCTCCTGAGGAAGTTCAATTCATTATTAGTAAAATGCGTCAAGCAGACTACAAGGGAGTCGAACTAGAAACTTCATTTATTATTTTCTCTAAACTTTCTGCACTTATTAAGCAATAAAAGTTGCATTGTAAACATATTTACCGTATATTTATATTAAAGCTATTATAGGCCTTTAACAGGGAAGTGGGCTCATTTGAGTAACCAACCATAATGTAAGTAAGAAAATGCCAAATTGGAAAAAACTGATAGTAAGCGGCTCGTCTGCAAACCTATCAAATCTTAATGTAGATAATACTTTGACCGCTACAAGCTTTGTAGGTAATGGGTCACAGTTAACCGGTATAACAGCGGAGATAGCAGAAACTGCTACAAAACTAGATACGTTTACTAACGTAACATCTAAAACCGTAACTCACAACTTTAATAGCAAAAACGTTTTAGTATCAATATACGATACTAGCGATCAAGTGATTATTCCTTCAACAATCACAACAACAACCCTTAACACTGTAGATGTAACATTTAACTATCCTACCTCAGGACGAGCAATAGTAGCTAAAGGAGGTCATATAGTTTCTGGCTCTGCAGAATTATACACTCATAGAGAATCCATTTCTGGTGCATCTCAATATACAATAAACCATAACTTATCAGAAGAGTTTCCTGTAGTACAGGTATACGATACTAATAAAAAACAAGTTATACCTAAAGACGTAGAATCTACAACAAATAATAGAGTAGTAATCACTTTTAATTCTCCACTAAATGGTACCGTGGTAGTTAAAAAGTAACATATTTATACATAACAATAATTTCATACAATAATAACAGATGAGAATAGATAGTCCAATTTCAAACAACGCATCCATAACAGGTTCCTTTTCCGGGTCTTTTCACGGTATTGGTAATTTTACAGGTTTAACAGCCGATTCAGTAGAGTATGCAAACGTCCTAAACATACCTACAGGTATTATATCCGGATCTGCATCTGCAGCTAGAAATCAATTAGGGGTGGTGATTGGTACAGACGTACAAGCACATGATAATACACTAGATACTATAGCAGCACTGACTGCTACAGATGGCGCTTTTATGATAGGTGACGGAAACGACTTTGTACTTGAATCTGGTGCAACAGCTAGAACTTCATTAGGACTTGGTTCAATGGCAATCAAAAATAGTATCGACATCTCATCCGATACTAACTTAACTGCTGGAACTGGACTAGCTCTTACAGGAGATGCACTAACAACGGAAGACACAGAGATTAATCACGATGCTCTTTTAAACTTTGAAGCTAACGAACATATAGATTGGACAGCAGACCAAGGAGGAACAAATATTCATGCAGGTAACTACACAGATACAAATACAACATATACTGTTGGAGATGGTGGATTAACACAGAAAAACTTTACAACAGCACTAAATACTAAACTAACAGGTATTGAAGCTTCAGCAGACGTAACAGATACTGCAAACGTAGTTGGAGCTCTAACAGCTGGTACTAATGTACAAATTGCTGCTGACGGAACAGTAAGTTCTACCGATACTACTACTAACACACAACTATCAACAGCACAAGTAAGGTCCAAATTAAGTGGAGCAGGAGCTGTATCGTACAACAGTACAACAGGGGTAATAACAGGAACAGACACCAATACAACATATTCAGTACAAGATGGTGAGTTGTCACAAAACAACTTTACAGATACAGATCATTCTAAATTAGATGCAATTGAAGCTTCAGCTGATGTAACAGACACAGCTAATGTAAAAAGCTCTTTAAATGCCTCTTTAGGAGGAAGTGCTACATTTGGTGATTCATCAGATACAATTACTTTCCCAGGAAGTATAACAGTAGCAGGAACTACAACTACTAACAATGTAGCAGTAATAGAGACATCTAATGGAGTTGTATTTGAAGGAACAACGGCAGATGCTAATGAAACTACCTTAGTTGCTATAAACCCAACTGCTGATAGATCAATTAATTTACCAAATGCAAGTGGTACAATTGCTTTAACAAGTGACATTATAACTGATAATAATCAAATTGCAAATAGTGCAGGATACATAACATCCTTTACTAACACAACATATTCAATACAAGATGGAGAGTTGTCACAAAACAACTTTACTAATGCTGACCATTCTAAATTAAATGCAATAGAAGCTTCAGCTGATGTAACAGACACAGCCAATGTAGTAAGTGCATTAACAGCAGGAACTAACATAGCTATTTCAGCAGGAGGAGCTATATCTTCTACTGATACCAATACAACATACTCAGTACAAGATGGACAGTTATCTCAAAATAGCTTTACTAATGCTGATCACAGTAAATTAAATGCAATTGAAGATAGTGCTAATAACTATTCATTTACTTTAGCAGGAACAGATATAGACAATGGAGATGAAATTACACTTGCAGGAGGTTTATCTTTCGTAGGAGGAGCACTAACTCAAACTGATAATAATACAACATATTCAATTCAAGATGGTGAGCTGTCACAGAACAACTTTACTAATGCTGATCATAGTAAATTAAATGCAATCGAAGCAAGTGCTACTGCAGATCAAACAAATGCTGAAATCAAAGCAGCTGTAGAAGCAGCAACTGATTCAAATACATTCACTGATGCAGATCATTCTAAATTAAACGCAATAGAAGCTTCAGCAGACGTAACAGATACTGTAAACGTAGTAAGTGCATTAACAGCAGGAACTAACGTACAAATTGCTGCTGACGGAACAATAAGTTCTACCGATACTAACACTAACACACAACTATCAACTTCAGACGTTAGAGGTAAAATATCAGCTTCAGGTAACGCTCAGTATAACTCTTCAACAGGGGTTATTACATCAACAGATACGAACACTCAATTAAGTGATTCACAAGTAAGATCTAAACTATCTGCAGGTACCGGTATATCTTATAATAGTACAACAGGAGCTATAACTAATACAGTAACGAATACTAATACACAACTAAATAATGCACAAGTAAGAAGTGCAGTTGAAGCGGCAACTGACTCAAATGTATTTACAGATACAGACCATTCTAAATTAAATGCAATCGAAGCATCAGCAACTGCTGACCAATCAAATGCAGAAATTAGAGCAGCTGTTGAAGCGGCAACTGACTCAAATGTATTTACAGATACAGATCATTCTAAATTAAATGCAATTGAAGCTTCGGCTGATGTTACAGACACAACTAATGTTAAATCAGCTTTAGCTGCATCATTAGGGAGTGCTACATTTGGAGATGCAAACGATACTATTAGCATACCTGGTAACTTAACAATAGCAGGAACAACAACTACTAATAATGTAGCTGTAATCGAAACTTCTAATGGAGTAGTATTTGAAGGAACAACAGCAGATGCTAATGAAACTACTTTAATAGCACAAAATCCAACAGCTGATAGATCAATTAAATTACCAAATGCAAGCGGAACACTTGCTTTAACAAGTGACATTATAACTGATAACAATCAAATTGCTAACAGTTCAGGATATATAACATCTTTTACTAACACTCAATTATCTACAGCACAAGTTAGAGGTAAAATATCAGCTTCTGGTAACGCTCAGTATAACTCTTCAACAGGGGTTATTACGTCTACAGATACAAACACTCAATTATCTGATAACTATGTTATAGGTTTATTTACTGGTGGTACTAACGTATCTCTAGCATCAGATGGAACAATAAGCTCTACCGATACAAACACTCAACTATCTACAGGAGATGTAAGAGGGAAAGTATCAGCTGGTACAGGTATATCTTATAATAGTACGACAGGGGTAATTACTAATACAGTTACAAATACCAACACCCAGCTAAGTGATGCTCAGATTGCAGCATTTGGATATATTAAAACTGATACCAACACTCAATTATCTACAGCACAAGTTAGAGGTAAAGTATCAGCTGGAACTGGAATATCTTATAACAATTCAACAGGTGTTATTACTAATACAGTAACCAATACGAATACACAGTTAAGTGATGCACAAATTGCAGCGATGGGGTACATTAAAACTGATACCAACACTCAATTATCTACAGCACAAGTTAGAGGTAAAATATCAGCTTCAGGTAATTCATCATACAATAGTTCAACAGGTGTTATTACTTCAACTAATACAAACACTCAATTATCTGATAACTATGTTATAGGTTTATTTACTGGAGGTACTAATGTAACCCTAGGATCAGATGGAACAATAAGCTCTACCGATACTAACACTCAATTATCTACAGCAGATGTAAGAGGTAAATTCACAGCAGGAACTAATGTAAGTATTACTAATGGAGTAATTACTTCAACAGATACTAACACAGATACTAACACTCAACGTTCTGATGAAGAAATTAGAGACGTAGCAGCTGGACAATGGATAGATGGAACGAACACTACTGTAGTATTTGATGACGCAGCTAATACTATTAAAATTAATTCTGTTGATACCAATACTGATACTAACACTCAATTATCTACAGCAGATGTTAGAGGCAAGATATCTGCAAGTGGTAATTCATCATACAATAGTTCAACAGGTGTTATTACTTCAACTAATACAAACACTCAATTATCTGATAACTATGTTATAGGTTTATTTACTGGAGGTACTAACGTATCAATAGCGGCAGATGGAACAATTAGTTCAACAGATACCAATACAGATACAAACACAACAACTACAGCTGATGTTAAAACTGCATTAAACGCTAACTTAGGAACACTAACAGTTGGTGATTCAAGTGATACGGTTTCAATTCCTGGTAACTTAACTGTAACAGGAACAACAACTACAAATAATGTAGCAACTGTATCAACATCTAACGGTGTAATTTTCGAAGGTAATGCCGCTGATGCAAACGAAGTAACATTACTCGCAGGAACCGTAACTGCCGATAGAACGATAACATTACCAAATGCAACTGGAACTGTTGCTTTAACAAGTGACATTATAACTGATAACAATCAAATTGCAAATAGTGCAGGATACATAACATCGTATACTGATACTAACACTCAATTATCTACAGCAGATGTTAGAGGCAAGATATCAGCTAGCGGCAATTCATCATACAATAGTTCAACAGGTGTTATTACTTCAACTAATACAAACACTCAGAATGATGCAGCAGCAATAAGAACTAAAATTGGAAGTGGTAATAACGGTCACGTACCAACTGTAGGTACAGCAGGACATTTCTTAAAGCATGACGGTACTTTTGGATTACCTTCTTATACAACTAATACAAATACAAACACTCAGAATACTGCAGCCCAAATAAGAACTAAAGTAGGGACTGGTAACAGCGGAGTTGTACCATCAATAGGAACAGCAGGACACTTCTTAAAGCATGATGGTACATTTGGAATACCTTCTTATACAACTAATACAAATACAAACACTCAGAATACTGCAGCCCAAATAAGAACTAAAATTGGAAGTGGTAATAACGGCCATGTTCCAACTACAGGAACAGCAGGACACTTCTTAAAGCATGATGGTACATTTGGAATACCTTCTTATACAACTAATACAGATACGAACACAACTTATTCTGCTGGAGCAGGACTTGATTTATCTGGTGCTGGTGCATTTAGTATTGAAGCAGATTTAAGAGACGGTCTTACGCACGTAGGATTAAATTCAGGCGACTATATTCAGTTTTCTAACAATGCTTGGACTAGAACAGTAGTAAACGGTACTGAGAGACTAAGAGTAGATACTTCAGGTATAGACGTTAGTGGTAGAATAGTAGCTGATAGTGACATTACTGCTTACTCTGATGAAAGACTTAAAAAAGATATCGTAACGATCGATGGAGCATTAGACAAAACAAAAGCTCTTAGAGGTGTAGAATTTACTAGGATAGCTGATAACAGCAGATCAATTGGAGTTGTAGCACAAGAATTAGAAGCAATACTTCCAGAATTAGTATTAACTGACGACGAAGGTATGAAGTCTGTTAACTATGCACAAATTACAGGTTTATTAATTGAAGCAGTAAAAGAATTATCTGCTAAAGTAGAAAAATTAGAAAACAAATAAAGGATAGAATGGGTTTTATATTAAATATAGATTTAGAAACAAGTAGTGGCCCTACAGAGCAAGCTTATGTTAGGATAGATAATTATCGTTTCAATAAGGTAACATCTGAAGTATTGATAACTACTACAACGTGGTTAGATTATAAGAGAGCACAAGAGTTTAACAGGGAGTACCTGGAAGACGACTTAAAGAATGCTGAAGGTCTTATAGGATCTAAAATTATTTACTATAAAGATAAAGACGATGAAGGACAAGAAATCAATATTCCTAA
>Ga0307984_1000962_pt1 | contig 12246 bp, 6 predicted proteins | sample EllFjometageno78_FD_203169 | JGI IMG/M metagenome (GOLD analysis project Ga0307984, IMG submission 203169) | Marine microbial communities from Ellis Fjord, Antarctic Ocean - #78 | ecosystem: Environmental > Aquatic > Marine > Unclassified | place: Southern Ocean | collected 2014-10-09 | reverse complement strand
AGAGGGCCTCTACTGGCATCCTTCCGGTACGCGGTACGCTACGACCCAAAGTACCATGTACTAGCACACCGATTCGTGGGCATGGAATCGTGGAAACTAGAACGACAACAGTAAATTGCTGGATCATGAATCCAAGGAATATTATCCATGCAATTGCGCGCATCGTGGTACTAGTACCAGTACTCGTAGCTATAATTGCTACCGGTACCGGTACCAGTACCGGTAGCTTGGTAGGTCTAGACGGTGCGGCGCGGTGGCAACAGAACGTCAGTTGTCGGAGGTGCGTTTTTGAACTCGTTTGAACATGGTCCGCAAGGTGGGTGGGGGGGGAGGGCTTGAGAGCACATCTAGCCGCCGTACCTGCGCGGGATGTGCGCACAAAGCAAAGACGCTATTGCGATAATTGTGCGCACCTCTCGAACTAGGGAGGGCCGGGGCATGTCGACTTGCACGACAGGCAGGCGATGCAGCGACTCGGCGCGAGCATATCTGGTGTCAGTTTGCGGCGGGAGCTCTCCTGGATCCATGGCGGGAGGTAGCGGCCTAGCGTCTGCTTAGACCTCCTGTCCACCGACTTCGACGTGATCACCTAGTACGGCGGTCGTTCATTTTGAGCAGATCTGGAGCTACAACGGTGGCCTTGCAGCCGTTCTTGGTGTTGTGGAGGCGCACGCTCGCTCACTATCACAGAGCAGCTTTCGGCGTCAAGGGCGTCATGGTGGGCGATGTTTCATGCAGGTAGGTGACGGCGGGCTCCCCGGTGGGCCCGAGCATGGGTTCGGGGGGGATGGACCTTGCCGGCGTGCAATCGGGGGAGGAACAAGTAGCGCAATGCATCGTCAGTTCGACGCTATCTGTCGAGGACTGGTGAATTGTTCGCTAGTCAACCCACAGTCAGTGAGTGACTCTGATTTTGAGGACGAAGGCGGGGGAGGAGGAGCTGCAACTCCTCGCACAGTGAAACTGAAACCGCGCGATGCGACGGTATTTGAAGTAGACGAACCTTCTCCAGAGCGGCTTCCAGTCAACCCACAATCAGATGAACCATCTCCTCGCATAGTGAAACTGCGACCCCGGAAACGGAAACGTGAAGTGGCTTGAAGATGGCCGAGGACCCGCTACAATGCCGCCGCAACAGCAGTTGGACACTGCGCTAGGGAGTACGCGCCTCCGGCGTGGATAACTTGTGCGGTTCGCAACCGCCATGCCGAAGGGCAGCGGAAAACAACGCGCGAAGCATGGTGCCGCGTCCAGGAGAACGGGTAAGACGCAGACCACGCGCGCGTGCCTGGGGTGTGGTCGCGCGTTTAAGCCCGGGCCCGGATTTACAGCACACACCAAGGCCTGCATACCCGCCCCTGCTGTTGAGAAATTGAATGCTAAACGTAGGGTGTATATTCCGGTGGTCGTTGACCATCGCAGCGAAAAATCCAAACGTCATCCACGACAGCTTAAGCCACTATCTTGCACCAATACTGATGCTGCACGGAAGGCGGTGTCTGCAACGAAGGCGGTGTCGAGCATGGGCGCATTGGTTGCCATTGGACACACTGTGCCGAAAGGCGACGGTATTTCGCCGAAGCGACTGAAAACTGAAACGGTCGCAGGTGCGTCAGCATTTTCCGTGCGGGGTAGTGGTGCAGGCCGTGTACTCGCGGGCATGCAACATCCACACCACAAGTCGCCCCGGCCACGCAAGCCAGAGCAAGAGCAAGTTATGGCGCCAGAGCAAGAGCAAGTTATGGCGTGCCGTGCACGTGGCACGATACACCCAGTGTGGGCTGGCGCCGCTTACGAGCGACAGGGCGGACGGAATCCCAACGCCGGGAACGAGCACTCGGAGTACCTTGTCAAGAAGTTCGACAGGGACATCAAACAGGCAGGTAGAAGTCTGCAGGCTGTGCGGCAGTACGTCAGCTTCGACTCTGACGGTAGGGATCGGGGTCAACCCTTTGACATCCCAGCACGGCTGCCTGTACAGCACATTAGAAAACTAACTGGCGTAGAACCCAAGTTGCTCGGTCGCAGACATATGGCTCGGCCTGCCCAAAATGGGAAGGTCTTCCAATGCCTTGTCAAAGGAATGGGAGCCAAATCTTCCGTGTGGCCGCAGGCCAAACTCTCCAACTTGGTGATGCGGTATCCTGCGAGAGAAGCCAGTGGCATCCAAGCTGATTGGCACACAGAGAAGTTAACATACCGGGCACCGCCTGTCTTCCATCCGGAGCATGACAAACAGGTTACGCACTGCTTGCAGTCCATAACTAAGATGCTGCTGCCCTCAGAGCTTGACCATGTGGCAAACCCGGTTATTCATGAGAATGGCTTGGGGCTGTTCAATCGACGCAAAATCGACACGAGTACGAAAGCTGTTCACCGCCCCTTGCGAAGCATCGGCGCCGTAAATGAGGTCATAGCCTACACCAATCGTCTTGCTGTGTCGTCAATTACGCCAATCATGGCACCACCGATCAACCACTTTGGTCGCCAGCAGAGCTGTACCGACCACGAGCAGTACGACAAAGTGCTTGCCTATATAAATGAACCCCGACGTCAACCATTCGACCCGGTAGACTTGACGAACGAGGATGTGAATGGGATTGTGAATGAGGAGGACGAGGAGGACGACGACGAGGAGGAGGAGGAGGAGGAGGAGGAGGAGGAGGAGGAGGAGGAGGAAGTGAAGCTGATGCCGAGTGCTAGTGCGGATGCAGGTGAAGATATGGGTGAGCATGTGACACAGATACAGCGCTTCGAGCTGAGCAGTGACAGTCAAATTGCGCAGCTCGCGCTCGACTGGAGTTCCAAGATCGACATGGCGGCCCGCCGAGAAAATGTGCTCACAGCGGGCTTTAATAGGTCCTTGCTGACTTTTGGCCCCTATGGTGCCGCCATCATCGTTCCTGTGCGGCTCTGTCAGCAACTTAGTTTGTGCGATTTGGTTCAAAACATTTCGTCTGACGACGAGATTGAGCAGTCTGGCTCTGAGTCTGTCTCAGGTTCCAGCTCAGACTCAGACTCAGATTCAGACATGCAGCAAGGGCAGCCATCTACGCGAACAAGGGCATCCACAGGGCACGGTGATCCCAACACTATGCTAGAACCTTTGCCGCAAACCGTGGCCAAGGTAAGTATTTTGAGCAACGAGGATCGTGTCAATCTTATCGGCAAATGGACTACTAACAGACGTTTAGATGCTCGCACGGTACATCAAATGCAGAACTTTCAGACAAGCGAGACAATAAAGGGCAATAGATATCAGCCAGCGCTTGAATTCGCTGCCTTGCTTGATGTTGAAACAGGTCACCACATATTTTGCAGTACACGCCGACAGGTGAGTTGCTATTCCGTCTGCCTTGTTTGCCTGCTCATCCTTCGGGCTCTCTTTGCTGTACAGAGCGAGCTACCCACGCACTTTTGTGCGTCAGTTGTTCACTTGGATGTACGCAAACCATTCTTCGATGCGGTAAGCAAGAAAACTATTACAGTTCCCCCCCTTTGGAAAGAAGACAGTGGCCAAGGAGGTCCTGCCGCACATTTAAAGGTTTGGGCGTTCAACAAAAAATTAATCGAAAAAGTCGATGGCGAACTTGCAAATAATGATGTGTTGCTGTATTGCCACAATGGTCGCAGCCGCAGTCCAACGACGTTGTTTTTGTGGTTGATGGTCAAAAGAGGGCTCCACTACAACGAGGCAGCACGGCTACTGTTCCAGGCGTGGAAACAGCAGCGGCCGGCGTTGGTGGTGATCACTAAAGACCGCAGCTGTCCAGATTTGAGCAAGTTTGGCTCCGCGATTGCTCAAGGTGTGGAATCGCTCAAGCAAGAGAAGCGACATGCTCGCGCAATGAAGAAGGAGCAGGACAGGGCTGAGACAAGGGCTAAGCACATCAAAGCGCAAAGAGACCGCAAAGATCTGCAGCGCAAACAGAAGCTAGAAAGCAGACTGCAGCAAGCGGAGTGGGATGCCCGGCACGCCTCAGAACAGTTTGAGATTGCCGCGCCTCAAAATCCTAGCCTTGATCACGGCATGGTATTTATCACTGTGCCAAGACAGTTCCAGAATGCGGGCTATGGCCACAAGCTGCTGCATGCCGCCATCTCATCAGCTCTCGACTCGTTCAAAGAGGTCATCTTGGAGCGTCGGAACGATGTTGATGGCATCAAAATCGATAAGCTTATCGCACTGTACCCGCACGAAAGTAACAGTCGCGTGACAGTCAAAGCTGACCAAAAGTACTGGCGAGTGGTGCCGATACAGTCCACCATAGAATCTGAGGGTATCGATGCATCTGAATCTGAGTCTATCGATCCTATCGATGATGTGCCACAGGTGGTGCACGCAAGGTCAATATCTAGTGGCGATGAACCAGCACACAAGACAAGGAGGCCGTCGCCTCCGCCTGAGACTGATAGTTTCGATACCGAAGCTAGCGTGTGGATCAAACCCGGTAACGTGTGGGTCGAAGACGGATCGCCCAATTGTAATGGCTCAGGATGTTGCGCCAGCAGGACTGACCTGCAAGGTGTGTCATTTGCTAGCTTCTCCAAGGACCCCATCATCAGCGAAGAGAGCACGAAGGGAGTAAAGGCAATGCTGTACCAATCCACACAACAAGTGCGGCGTGAGGCAGCCCACGGCAGAGGGGACGGAGAACAGCCTGATCCGTGGATTGAGAAGCATGCGACAATGATGGCTGGACGCATTCTCAGAAACGAAACATCAAGCAGAAGGGTCCAGATGAGTATTCAGGAAATGACTGTTCAAGGCATTCTATTTGTCGAAGATAGCGATGGCACAAAGCAGCGTCGGCATGCTCAAAAGTTACACATCGATCGTCTTGTGCATGATGCGCGGGAGCGCATGGCTCGCCGACCCGACGCCCCTGTGTCACTGCAAGGGCTTTACGGGGAGGTCGGGTGGAGAAAACCTTCAACTATCTTGACGTACTGCTTAAACGACCCTGCCGTGCGGCCACTGTACAATTTCCCAGTAGAAGAAAACGCCATCGCCGTCGTCATGACTAGCGAGGATCACGTCAAGTTTTGTGATGGGCGCAACTTCACGCTCCCCATTGGCGAAATGGCGATGATGATGGGCTGCCGTCATATATCACCTGCAATCGGAGAAAAGCGCGTCTCCGATTGCAAGGCAGTGGAAGCGGGGGGGTGGATGTCTTTCTGCTTCTACGGCTACGACACGGCAACGATTAGATCCTGGGTGGACCAGCAGAATCAAAACGCTGAGGATTATGCTGAGGTATTTGCACAAACTGATATGGTACACTATTCTGGGGAAATGAGTCACTCCAAGATCTCCCTCCTTGCCACCAAGACTGTGATGGACGCTGGCTCTAGAGTTGGAAGGGTCGCAGGGATGACGGGAGCAACAATGGGAGGATTGGCAGTCAAAGCATGCCCTGGAATGGCAGGTACGCTGCCTCTCGCCCTCTCTCCACTGCGCTATCCACTGTCCACAGTAGCTAAAAAGTGTGGTGCCGGCAGAGTGTACCTACACCAACTTTCATCCGTTTATCTTGATGTCTGGCGGTGATAGTCATGAGAACGTAAGCGCATGCATCGGGCCCACCAACGACGATATGGAGAGAATGGCAATAACGACATTGCGGCACATAGAGCTGGATGGCTCTCTGACTCATTTTCGTCACACCAACGACAATGGTGGTGATGGGGCCATTCGCCGCGCACTTACAGGCAACATGGGCTTCACCAAGTGGACGTGCGAGCACTGCACTCTGTGCACCTCCACACGTCGCCTGGATCCAAGGGAAGGACGGCGTTGTCGGCTGAGAGAGAATGAAGATGTGGCGTTTGGTGTCGATCAACCATCAGCTCATAGGAACAGAATCGAGGCAATGCTCTACAATTGGTGTCGCCATCCACACGCACAAGCAAAGGATGTGCCTTCTCAGGGCTTGATCGTCTTCGGGCAGATCACATGGGGAGCACTGACCTTGCTGTACAAGACAATACGAGATGGAGCATCAGAGCTCTGGAGGAGCATTCTATTTGCGCAGATCATGCCAAAGTTCAACCGTGGTGGAGCATATATAGATCTCGCCGTAGAGGACTCGCACTCGTTTGGCCGAACTCCAACAGAGACGACATCGATGCTATATCCGGAGGACGTCATAGGTGCTCGTATCGCTTACTGGATCGACGATTCGACTGCAGTGGCACACAAGCGGAACACATGTGGCCACCAAGTGGGCATTAGTAAGCTCAAAAACGCTCTTCGAATGATGAAAAAGCAGTTACCCGCGCATGATTTTGTGTCCAAAGCGGTGGAAAAGATCAAGACCGAATACGCAAAGCAGAACATTCAGACCGTCGAGCAGGTATTGAAGACCATTCACAATGACCTTGCTTTGGCCATGAAAATACTGCAAGATCAGCGCATACGCCTTGACGCATCACACGGTGGAAGCGCCTTCCGCGGTTCATTCGATGCACAACTCGAGTTTGAGCTGCTGGATTTAGCAGACAAGACGAAGCCGAAGACGGTTACGAAGAAGCAAAAACAGGTGTTCACAACGTGGTTGAAGACTCGCGAGCAGGAGCGGCAGAAGCGGCAGAAGCGGCAGCAGCAGCGGCAGCAGCCAGGCACGGGTTCCTGGTGGTACCCATCAGTTCCAGTACAAGACCCAAGGCAACACTACGACGACAACGACGACGACGACGACGACGACGACGACGACGACGACGACGACGACGACGACGACGACGACGACGAGGACAGTGCAGCCTCCGTGCCACTGACATCACCTGCTATACGTCGTGGTATGTTTTGGATGAATGGCGCCAACAACCCATACAAGCCAGCAGATTGTTGCCCTGATACGCACCCCACCACGATCACATCGCGGGCAACCATACCCTTTGACCCACGCGAGGCTTACAAGAATGCATTCCACCTCATCCATGAATGCGAGATGCACAGGAAGGCCATTCTCCTCACGATGAAGCGGACAAAACAAGAAATTCCAGAGATTGATGTGAAACGGCTTGACAAGCTCGAGCGATTGTGCCGGCACTCCAGCGCAAAGCCAAACGAGAAGGCGCTGACCAAGCTGGCGCCACAAAAGATCGTGGATCGACTCATGCAGAAGTCCAAGGGCATATCGAGAGACCTGATATTCCGTGTGCCGATGAAGATAGGAATTTTACATATATACCTCATCAGAGGCTGGCAAACACTTCTCTGCCACATTGGCATCCGGGCATACGCCTCGGGCCACGGAGGCGACTTCAAGAGGTCTATGTCAAAGTGCTGTCCAGTTGTATATTACACAGATTCCAGAACAGCAAAGATCAAATTTGCAGTGATCAAGGGCAAGGGGGTCGACGGTCTGCGCGTGATGAATGATCTCGACACCTACTTTGCGGGGCTACCTACCAGCTATCGTTCACTGGTCATCAGGCTATCGCGTTGCTGGGGGGCTGTTTGGTTTTTGATTTCGACACCTTGGCTCCTCGAAAAATTCTTCCCAGACTTGCTCTTGGGAGAGCGCCGGCAGGCTGCTGAGGATGCGGTGCGGAAATTGTCGGCGGAGATTGGCGAGCTGTTGTATGGATTATTCGGCGGTGGGTCCTGGGGGAATCTAGCTACTATATGGACGCCCACAATCCACACTGCGGTGTACGACATGCCATACTACTTTTGTGATCGGCATGAAGACACATGGTTTTGGAATGAGCACGCCGTCGAGCATGCGCAGCAGGAGAACAGAGAAGTCGATCGTGGCCAAGCTCTTCATGCCGAGACCAAAAATCACGACTCACTGGTACGTATCGTGTCTTAGTTTACTAGTACGCCTGACACTGGCACTGCACCGCTGTGTTACATGCAGGTACGGTGGGTGGTGCGGAACGAATCGTTTTGTACGGTGAAGTCGCCAATAGAGAGGCAGAAAGCAAATATTGCCCGGCAACATAAAAAGGCCGAAAGCAAGTGGAGTTTTGTGGACAGCGTTCTCAAAGAACCTCCGGTGTGCCCTCTAGTAAAGTGTACAGAGACAGAGGAATTCAGTGGGGATCGCGTGCGTTGGACGATTGGTGGCAAGACAAATCCAACGAAGCCAAGACACAAAGAAGACTGGCAAGAAGACTGGCGCGATGGGGTAACCCCGCTGCCGCAATTGCTGACAGAAAGTCTGCATGGACCCACGGTGGAGGCTGATGCAGAAGAACTTGTCAACGAGAAAAATCAGCAGCAGATCAGCAAGCAGCAAGAGGAACGTGAACAAAAAGAGGAGTCAGCTCGCGCAGAGCGTGCCGCAGCTGAAGAAGCCAAAGCTGAGGAAGCGCAGAAGCAGGAAAAGCACTTCGAAGCGTGGCTGCTGTCAAGCCTTGCAGGTGGCGAGACGTACAATTCTATGAAAACCGTGTACGAGGCTCAAGTGAGCAACAAAATCTCACTGAAGCGCGTTGGTGAGATTGTGAGAACGATGAAGACGCGTGGAGAGCTCGCAGACACTGCACGTGGAGCAGTCCTTCCGTCGCCAGATGCAGCAGTCGTTGGCGATGTGGTCAGCATGGCTCCCAATGATGATGCGGTTAGCATAGCTCTATGGAGAGCTCTATATAGGGGTGTGTTGGATAGGCTTACATCGAAGGTTAGCCATCGCGTTGCAAGTGAAAAGGAAAAGGAAGGAGAAGCTGCCGCCTTCCAAGCGTGGCTGCTGGCAAGCCTTGCAGCTGGCAAGACGTACACTTCTGTGAAAGCCGTGTACGATGCTCAAGTGAGCAACAAAATATCACAGAGGCGCGTTAGTGAGATTATGAAAGCGATGAAGACGCGTGAAGAGCTCGCAGCCAGATCAGGAGCCTTTCCGTCACAGGTGCCGCCAGCAGCAGCCGTCGGCAATGACGCTGACAGTTGGGACGATGGTGATACTGCCAGTGCTACTGGTGCTGCTGGTGCTGCTGATCCAATAGACTTCATGCAAGAGGATGGCGTGCAACAGTCAGTTGCCAAATATCCTTCGTCGATGGCACTCACCAAGTCCATTGTCGCTGAAATGCTTGGCAGATCTGAAGAAGAGGAAGATGAAATAGTGGAGGAGGAGGAGGAGGAGCAGGAGGAGGAGCAGGAGGAGGAGGAGCTGGAGGAGGAGCAGGAGGAGGAGGAGGAGGAGGCGGCGGCTTACGTGCACGAGCCCGCTCATAATGTCATATTTGCGCCAGCAGCCTCCGCAATCAACAAATTCCCAGGGAAGCCCAAGCGCTATGCCCTACATGAGGCGGTGGAATGTAGATGGCGAGGAGTTGGCGATTGGCATAAAGCCAAAATTGCTGGCGTGTACACAAAAAAAAACAAAGAAATGTACATGGTCGATTACGATTCAGATGATGCCGAAGAAGAGGATGTGGAATCGGCGTGTCTGCGGTCAGTCGTCGAAGAGACGGGCAGGCCTAGACGCCGCACCCGAGCAGTGAAAAAGGCCGACAGCATTACGATACGAACTGACTGGCAGACTGAGTGCCAAATCCATAACAAGTCGACAGATATGTTTATTGGGATCGTCTGTGGGGATGGGCAGGAAACTCAATCGTTGGAGGTGCAGCCACTTCACCGCTTGAGGAATGATGCTTTCGTTGCTGTCGATCATGAAAAGTGGTGGTTTCGAAAAGCGGATATTGCCTTTGGCCTTGAGTTGCAACCACGAACTGATGCGCAGTATCAGATAGCTATTGCCAAACGTATCCAGGCAAGAACTGCTGTAGATGAGCAGCTGGATTAGACTACCAAGCGTGTGAGAAATACATGTTTATTACATTTACATTAAAAGTCGCGATGTGCAATGAAAGACCTAGCTACAGGGTAGTACCAAAGTATTCGGTCTTGCCACCAACTGTCCGCCATATGTACCGTACATCAACATTTCGCCATGCGAGCTTTATGTCCCCATTTAGCTCATGCTTCGCACGAAGATTCGGTGGATACTACAGGCATTGCAAATTGGCAAACTTGGGTGGATACTACAGGCATTGCAAATTTGACTTACCCAGAGGATGCTGCCGTCGCCATGCCAGATGGCTTTCCGCTCGAGAAACTGAAGCTCGTTTAAATTCGTCTCCCTGTGGCGCTCCGTGTTGCCATTGCCGTCGTCCAGATCGACCCAGATGGCGATGTCCGCCGCAATTCCCCCATCATAACCGAAGCCGTCGTCCTCGAACACGATCTTCAACACCACGCCCTTGCGCTGACGGTGGTATCCGATAGCTATTGACGCGTCGATACTCGTGTGGAGTATCACGTCCCCAATTTGATATGGGAACGCATACCTACCACCCGACCAATCCTGCACCGGCCACCTCTGATCAAACCTGGAATGTAGATTCCTCTTCTTCTTGCGCGGTGGAACGTACACGGCTCCTGTCCACGGCGGTCCTACAGCGCGTGCGAGAGATGCGACCCCGTAGCGCTCCGTGTTGTCAGCGTGTGCGACCTGCGGTAGGTTTGCGCAAGAAGAGGAAAAGAAAGCAGAGGTGGCCGGTGCAGGATTGGTCAGGTCGCGGAGCAAATCGAGTACAGGTGGCTTGACTTACCTGCGGCTGTTCTTTGACAGCTTCTCCCGCCTCGGCGCCCCGATGAACCGGAGCTTCTTCGCCGTTGACCCGAGGTGCCTCCTTCTCCAGCCGCTCACGTTCTTGTCTTATTAGGCATTCCCGGCACCGCCGCCTCGTCTTTGCCTTGGATTCTTTGAAATCAGCCGTAAACGCTCGGGGCCAGTTGTAGCCAAGTATTCGCATCACTTCTTCCTTGTTCTCATAATGAGCGGCCGCGTGCTTGTTATAACCGGGGAAGCACCTGTCGCAGCCTACACATATCGCGGACGTGTGCCCCTGAACCGCCGCCATCTCTATTGCAGATGGTGGCTCGTGAGAAGGTATCTCACGAGTCAACCATTTCGCCAACCGCACTTTCACCCAGTCAGAGTCAGCGTGTGCGACCTGCGGTAGGTTTGCGCAAGAAGAGGAAAAGAAAGCAGAGGTGGCCGGATTGGTCAGGTCAAGTCATGGGGTCAAGTCATGGGGTCAAGTCACGGGGTCAAGTCATGGGATCACGTCATGGGTCAAGTCATGGGGTCACGTCATCCGCGCGGGGCGGGTCAAAGGTTCGGCATGAGCCCAGACGTCATCCGTGCTGCGTTAGGGCCTTTCAGCAATGTCTCGCCCACATGTAGTAGTACTACACTTTTACGGGACGTCCGGTATCAGCCTCTTCAAAGGTTCGGCATGAGCCCAGACGTCATCCGTGCTGCGTTAGGGCCTTTCAGCAATGTCTCGCCCACATGTAGTAGTACTACACTTTTACGGGACGTCCGGTATCAGCCTCTTCATCGTCATCGTTGTTGTCGTCAGATCGCGGAGCAAATCGAGTACAGGTGGCTTGACTTACCTGCGGCTGTTCTTTGACAGCTTCTCTCGCCCCGGCGCCCCGATGAACCGGAGCTTCTTCGCCGCTGGCGGTGGAACGCGGCGGTGACGGCGGCGGCGGATCGTGGGCTCGAAGGTACCCCCGGGGATCGGGATCAAAGGCTGGGTGGGCGGGATCAAATCTTCGAAGGTAGCTCTCGATGAAAAGGTCAGAGTCCGGGCCATTATCGATGCGGAGAAGTTCATCGTGGCGTTCTGCGCCCTCGGCGAGCTCGGCGTGCCCCATCTCACGGAGGCGGTCGGCGAGAGCGGCCGCCTGGCGTCGCCAGCTGCCAGACCGACGAGTACGTTCGAAGCCCTTGGCGAGTTCTCTCTCGGCGAGAATGGCCGCGTGGCTTCTAGGTCCTGTGCCACGGCTCCTGGGAGCGGCGTTAGTGGGCTGCGATGGGTGGTACGGCGCAAGAACATCCCCTGTGTATATTGACCGTGTAGATTGTCTAGGCCCTGTGTCTGCGCCCTCGGCGAGCTCGGCGTGCCCCATCTCACGGAGGCGGTCGGCGGGGCTACTGGGAGGCTCCCAGAGGTCGAGGCTCCTGCGTTGGGGCTCCATGGGAGCGGCGTTAGCGTCGGTACCTCCATTTTGCATCAATTATGCCTCCGTTTTGCCTGCAAGAACAAGCGAAAAAAACAGGGGTCAAGAGTCTCGAGGTTACCCCCCTTATAGTACGTTTAAGTGAACGCTTTCGCATTTTCCTAGTACCGCACCACATGCGGATGCACTTACCGTCGTCAGTTCGACGCCAACTAGCACCTGAAGCCGGCGAGTCCGATCCTACTGGAGAG
>Ga0307984_1000961_pt1 | contig 12258 bp, 14 predicted proteins | sample EllFjometageno78_FD_203169 | JGI IMG/M metagenome (GOLD analysis project Ga0307984, IMG submission 203169) | Marine microbial communities from Ellis Fjord, Antarctic Ocean - #78 | ecosystem: Environmental > Aquatic > Marine > Unclassified | place: Southern Ocean | collected 2014-10-09 | reverse complement strand
AGCAGAACCTTGATAATATAAGTCTGAAGATCCACCCGTATCTCTTTGAGCAAATCTAATTGTAACAGGAGTCGTACTTCCAATATCATTGAAAAGCTCTTGAAACTCTAAGTCTGCATCAAAATCTTGTAAGGCGTCAGTAGACATCTCAAAGCTTTTAAGACCTGGTAGATATTCAGCGAAACCAAGAGAATCTTTGTTCGTCTTATCTCTAAGTTCTCTGTTTAAAGTGAAACTAGCTGATGTACTATAAGCGATTGGTTCTTCTCCAGCATCTAAGCCAGATGTGATTACGGTAACTATAATCGCTCCTTCGGCTATCGTAGATGTTCCGTCTGCGAAGCTCATAGTGTTAGTTAAATCTCCTAAGTAGGTATTTGCGAAGTCCATATATACATAATCACCATCTATAATGGCTGCTCCTCCAGTGTAACCTGCCACAGTTAATGCGGATTTAATCCTGATAATTAAAGTCCCACCTGTATTTGCTGAGGAGGATGTTTCAATCTCAGCTACATTAGTCCCACTTGAATTGGCTGTATTAATTATTTTTACAGTTCCACTTGTATTTAGTGGGTATAATTCTCTTATACGAACCCTTGTTACTTGAGCCGTTGCTGAAGGAACAGTCTTATAAATTAATAAATCCGATGCGTTTTGAATTGCCATAATAAATGGATTTAAAAGTTAATACTAAGCTAGTGAACCAGTTCCTGTTAAAGATATAGAATAAGTTGAGTTTTCCTCTACACCTGCATCAATAGACATAGATGTTATAAAAGCTGTACCTGTATATTCTATAGAAGCATCAGCTACACCAAAACTAACCTCCACTACAGGGTCAGCTAATAACATTTGGTCTAATAATTGTTTTGCGTTTTTATTACTTGCGGTAGTTGTGAAATCTACAAATCCATCTCCTGACATATCCCAAGATTTTAATCCTGCTAATGATTCAGACCATCCTAAAGATGATTTTGTAGTTGAATCTCTAAGGTCTCTTGAGACACTTAAACTCGCACTTGTAGCGTGTAAAAGTAAATCAGTAGGGTTTCCTGTTGCTGCTGCTTTTAGTCTTATTACGACATCTGTTGCGTTTACTATAGCCATTGTGTTGTTGTTTTAATTGTTAGTTCTTGATTATTAAACAGTTGAAAAATATGTCCTTGTAATAAACTTCAGCCGTATTATGATATTCATCATTCAACGAACTAAAATTAAATTTAGCAGTATAGGACTCCCCGCTTTCAGTATAAGTTACTGAGTATAAATCTAAAGCTTCTACCACTCCTTGAGCTTGATTATATGTTGTGCCATAAGAATCTGCAAAACAAGCCACTCTTATAACTAAGTTACACGATTTTAAAGAGTTACCTTTAGATATAAAGTTACTTACATCTTCAATGTTATATATAGTGGCAGGATAGCTCGTAGTCTGATTTACTATAACAGGAAAGACTTTGTCGTTACCGTTATTAGCATCTGAGGCTGTAAACCTTGAGTTAGCGTTTAAAGCTACTTGTATTTTCTGTCCTATTACTGCAAACATATCTATCTAAGTCCTGATTTCTTAATCATTTTTTCAAGTAATCTATCCAAATCCTTCTCTACTCTTACATATATTATAGACTCCATCTGATTAGCAGTCGCTTCGAATATGTTCTTTCGAGGTTGTTGTCTTACGTTACCTAAAATTTGCATCTCAGCTAAGTTATAACTATCTTTTCCTTTAACCTTTATTGGTGTAGTCCTTTTTTTCATTGGTCCTACAAATAATCCAGGTTCTCTCGATTTTTTAGCAGTTGTAATACCTATTGTTCTCCAAGTAGGTGTTCTCCCTTGCTTACGAGTTCCTTCGAACCTGTTAAATTCTTTTTTATAAGCTCTTTGCATACCTCTTGCTAGTAAATTAGCTGCAGGGCGAAGTGCTTTATTTATTTCTGTTCTAGAGTTTCTAGCCGTTAAACCTAAGTTTTTAAGACCTCTTTGAACATCTTGTATTCCTTTTACTCTTATTGCTTTAGACCTAGCCAAACCTTAACTTATTGATGTGTTAATGTCTAGTTTAGTGTATAATTCAATGTACTCTTTTCGAGGATCGATAATGTAACTTAATAACTCGTATTCCTCACTCGTATTATCATCTACTATTTTAAAAGTAGGGCTTATAGCATTTGCTATCTGTGTTGTATATCTTATTTGAATAAAGAATAAACCATAAGATTGTAATTGATCTCCTTCAAACTTCTCATTTATATTACGTAATGAAGTGACTTTTTTAATTCCCCAAACTGTTGTAAGAGTATTAAACGAAGTCTCTACCCTTTCACCAAAATCATTGGCGGTAATTGTTGGGTATTGTAATTTTAATCTTATGTTAAAATCACCCGCTTTTATGTTAGATATAAAAGCCATATACTATAAGTAACATTTATAAGGTTGTAATAGTATCTCAGAAGCCATAGGGAATGCTCTCTTGCGGTCTTCTCTGAAATAGTACATATCTGAAGCAATTAATTTAATCGCTTGTTTAATTGATTCAGGTATATCAGCAGCGGTAGTTGCTATTCCAGTTTTAAATTGGAAGTAAAAGATACCATCTTCTGAACCTGTTAATTCACTCACACTAATAGCGTCACTAGGTGTTGAATTCATTATAACCTTGCAAGGGTTTAAATTTTGATTTGATGACCAATCATCCTTACTGAAATTAGTGTAAGATGAACCTACAGAATTTAAGTAAAACAAACCGTCTATCTCTCCCGCTACTACAGGGTCACTAGCAGTGAAATTATAACTACAATCAGGGTAATATAAACTAAATGTACCAGGTAATTCATTAAACCACAATTTGTATTTAGTAGTAATGAAGTGTCTGTTACAATAGTGTTCTGCCATTTGTGTCGCAGCCGAAATATAAGCAGCTAATAAAGGGTTTTCTGCATCAGAATCTACCCTTAACTGTTCTTTAAGCTCAGTAGTTGTAACAACTTGAGTTGCGTAAGAAGTTAAATCAACTCGTTCCAAGTTACCGTAAGTATTTCTACTAGGGTTAAGGTATTCGTAGTTGCTGAAATTAAACATATTAGTTATATCCGACATTGGCTTTAAGTAAAAATAAAAGGGAAAGGGTTTTACCCCTCTCACCTTTAATTAATTGTAATCTAATTATGCTGCTGCAATTACTTTAACTGCTGCTTCTTTTCCTGCTGTTTGAGAAATCAAACCGTCAAGAAGAGTTGACATAATTAATCTAGTACCACCGTTAAGTGCTTGAGAATAAGGGTCTACCAACATATCAAGTCCACCGAACATAGCTAAGTGTACTTTATCCATATCAACCAATAAAGCTCTAGCTCTAGTATCGTTAGCACCTTTACCTACATTAGAAGATAATAAGTAAGGAATGTTAAGTACAGTTTTATCAACTAAGTTGATGTTACCTGCGTTAATACCTGAACCTGCTTGACCAGTGATTTGAGAAACTAAATCAGCATAAGCATCACCGTTCATTAACAACTTGATAGATGACTTGTTTACGTCATTACCTTGACTTAACATTAAGTTGAACATCTCTTGTACACGAGCTAAAGCAAGTGAAGAAGTCCAGGTAGCTGTTGCTGCTTGTCCGTCTAAGAAGATTGACTCAGGTCCTGTAACGTCAGCTACATTCAATAAGTTTGCTTCGAATTGAGACATAATCGCTGTAGCAAAGTTTCTTCTGAAAGCAGCTTCGATAGAAGAGTTTTGAGATATAGCAGCGTTAGAGATATTAGTAGCAGCTATAATCGTGTTAGGAGTTAATTCACCACCACCGATAGTACCTGCGGGAGAGTTAACACCTGCTGCTTCCGCTTGGAAAGAAGCAGTTACACCTGCAATAATTGGCACTTTTTGAGAAGCACTTAATCCTGTGTACATATTAGCACCTGCACCAACTAAAATAGAAGCAGCGAACATATCATCAGTAAATGAACGAACATCAGAAGGAGAAGCAGAAGCTGTTAATCCTGTGTTAGATGCACGTGTTTCTAAAGCAGAGTAAGGAATTGCAACACCTCTAAAGTTTTGAGATGGGTTCTCGTTACGAGCTTCTTGATCTAATTCTTTGATAAGACCTTCAACACGACCTGATTTAGCTGCTTTAAAAGCATCTACAAAAGAGAATCCACGAAGTTCTTTAGATTGAGAAACATCTTGAGTAGAATGAGTTACTGGAATTGAAGACAATTCAGCATTCAACTTTTCTTGACGCTCAACAACTTCAATGTCCTTAGCCATCTTGTCGATGCTAGTCATCATTCCGTCATAAGACACTTGCTCGTCTTCACTAAAGTCACGAGACTCGTTTTTAGCCAAATTAAGTAGGTCGTTAGCTTTTTCAATAGCTACTCCTCTGTCTTGGCGAATTTCAATCGAATTTTTCATATTCGTTTTTTTAAGTTTAATTCGTTAGTTAATAAATTTAATCTTGAATCATCGAATGATTCTTCACTTTCTTGCTGCTCAACATCTACAGGAACTTCCTCTTTTTCAAAAGCCTCTTTAGAACGAAGTGCAACATCGGTATTTGCGTAAGCTCCTACCCCTACAATAGAAACATCAACTAATCGACCAATCTGATTGATTTGTCTACGAGTCGTATTTCCGTCTTTACTCCAATCGTCATCAGTCACAGTAAATGCAAATGAAGATTCATAAAGCAAACCTCTTTTCATAAGTTCTGCTACATCTCTACCTGTTGTTGTGTTAGGTAATGTAGCACTATATTTTAACCCTCGTTCATCTATTGATAGTTTTAAAGTACCACCAATATTTCTATCTAACATTAAGTTAGGATCGTGATTGAAAGTTAAAATTACGTTATCTTCTAATCTACCGTCAAAGGCTCGTGTAGATATTGTTTCTCTAAAGCCTAAATCTCTACTGTCAGTATCAAATAAAGCTGCGTAGCCACTTACTTTAGTCTCGTTTGAACCTTCATCCAAACGAATCTCGTAGCTACCATTATATACTCTTGTTTCCTTATTTTCCATAACTATATAACATCTTTAGTGTTAGCTGAAACTAATTCTATAGCTTCAGTGTTAGTCATTAAGCAATTGTTTGGATAAGCTAAACCAGAACCTAAATCTAATAGAGCCGATACGCTTCCATCTAACCAACTGCAATCTACTTCTATTACAAAATATTCCTTAACTCCGATTTTAAACTCAATAACTCCGCCATATTTAATCCTATTGTCCGATGCCATCTTTTCGAATGTAGTCGGTAAGATTTCAATTAGTTCACCCTCTTCATCGTAAACCTTACGAGAATACTTCCCTTCTAATTCAGTTGGGATTAGTCCTTTGTACGTTGCCCGATTAAGGCATATAAATATATTTCCTTGCATAATAATTAGTTTTGGTGTTTGGATAAACCTACTTTGTAGTTGTTGGTTATTTCTTTAGTTGTTAATACGTCTGAGTATATTATTACCTCATCAATTATAGAATTGTTCATCCAAGCTGAACCATAATCAGATATTTTAAAACTAGTATAAGCACTTAAGTTTACTCCTGTAAACGTGTAAAGATGCCAAGTACCATCAGTTATATCACCTGCTGTTACTGTATTGTTGTTGTCTATAACGGATGTTATAGTTCCTGAATTTGAATGAAAGAAAACACCACCCACATTCTTAGCTCCTATATAGTGATTAGTATCGCTAGAGAATAACAAGAACTTTGATGTGTCAGAGTTCTTCATCCAAAACTGAATAGTTCCGTTTGTTATATCAGTCAATGTAACATCATCAGCCACCTCACCATACCCAATCCCATCTAAATTAAATCCACCCTCTCTTAATCGAAGCGAGTTACCTAGAACGTCTTTACCGATGTCGTTAGGGTTTTGGATTAGTGTAGCGTTCGATGCGGCTAGTCCGTTCGTTCCGATGTATGAGCCTAGTGTTGAGGATTGTTCTAGTTGAAATCCACTAACTTCAAAAGTTTTAGCTGAATTTGATGTTGTTTTTTCAATTAGAATATTGAAAGTAGTTGATGAACCTCCTTGCGCTGTTATGGCTATTCTATAAATACCATCACCTAAATGGATTGGTGCTGCTATTGTTGGCGTTCCTGATACGTTAAAAGAGAAGTCTATACCAACACTATTAATATTAGAAAATGATGGAATACTTCCATCCGTCATTTTAACAAACACCGAAATAGTGAATGGCGTGTTTGCAACTACAGTAATGGCTGTAAAGAAAGCTACTCTACGAACAGAGTTATCTCCATAGTAAATGCCATTCCAATTGTAAATATTTGTTGGCTGAAATACGACACCTGATTTATAACTTCCTGTTCCCGTTGGTTCAGATGTTGTCATCAAATTACTCCCCTTACTCCAATCCATCATACCCAACTGAGGTATGGTAGGTTGTTGGTCTACCCAAGTCGCTCCTACTAAATCGCCTGACGTAGGTATAACTATAGTTCCTTCGTTGTCGGTTACTTCGCGTACGGAGATGTTTGAGATACTATAAGAGCTATCACTTCCTGTCGTAGAGTAAATCCTTAACTCACCGCCACTTGGAGCAATAACGTTGAGTATATAATTTCCATTTGCGTAATCACTATAATCAACTAAGTTACTAGAAGAAGAAGCTCCTATTGCGAAAAATGCAGCATTAGAACCTGTTAAACCTGATACTGTTAGCTTTATTTGATAAGCTTTATTTATAGTAAAAATGGAATATAAAGTTCTAACATCTCCATTAGTAGTATCACTATAAGTAACTTTATTAGTGCCTAATCCCCACGAACTTGATACACTCCAACCTGAACCATCAGCAAAATCACCATTCGTAACCAACTCCCCACCTAATCCTGCCGAATCGAATGCGATGTTACCCGAACCTTCCGATAAAGCCCAATAGCCTACTAGATTCGATTTAGTTGCATCCGTAGCAGAGTTATCTATTAGTAGGTTATTCGGGTTTGCGTAGTCATAAGCTACATCTAACGACCTTAATACTTTGTCATATATTTGCACATCAGATAAAGTTAAAAGGCTATAAGTTGAGCCGCCTCTACCAAACTCTAAATCATCTACAAGTATATTAGCGTCAGTTGTAATTACGACACGACTATACTCATTTCCTAAAGCTGTTGTAAGGACGTTGTTTACATATATGTCGTGAGTTCCCCAAGAACCCGCTAAAGTTACTACACCGCTAACAACGGATATTCTATGCGTAGAGGATATATTTATTATAGGTACAGCTCCGCCACCTAATCCAACCCAAAAACAAATAGATTTTAGATTAACATTAGGGTTACCTAATTCTATGTAATCGTTTACTCCATCAAATCGAATAGCCTTACCTGTAAACAATTTCGCGTTGTTCGTGTTGGTCGATTTGTCAGGAGCGAATTGTCCTGCTTTTTTTACTGTTACGTTATCTATAGTATAATTTGAGTTTCCTCCCCCTAATGTTTGAAACTTGAAACCTGTAGTTGTAGCTATAAAATCTACTGTATATGTACCTGTAGAATTAGGCACTAAGTAGTTAGTGTAAGGGGAGGTTGATGCTCTAAATATACAAGAAGCAATACCTCCATTAGTTACTATTGCAAAATCAAAAGTTGCTGTGTAATGAATTCCAATCACTAAAGAACTAGTGGATATTAAATCACCACTAACAACCTCCGCTTTACCTTCGCTATTAACTGACCATCCTGAATTAACTGACCATCCATTAGAGCCATCACTAAAATCCCCATTAACCACCAACTCAGCCCCCAAGACATCAGCCTTCTTAAAGCCAAGCCACATCTGGAGGTTCTGGGTTATGATTCCGATTCTATTGGCTAAAGCACCTATCGTATTTTGTATAGCTATTATCATACTAGCTTAAAGCTACAATATCTTGAGCTGTCGTACCTGTTGTGTAAATTTTGTTTACTTTTACAGGAAGAATACTACCAGCAGAAACCGCTACAAATACAATTCCTGTACCTGATCCCGCAACATCTACCTTAATATTTCCTGAAACACCTACGTATAAAAGTGCTTCCACTAATGTTACATCAGTACTTACTGCTCCACCACCATCTATCGATGCAGCCTCTGTTGCTTGTAATTTAATTTGATTTAGTGCCATAGTTATTCTTGTCTTGTTGTTGATTCGCCTAATTTATCTAAAGGCAACATATTACTTTGCATATAAACTTTCTCGCTTTCGCCACCCATAGAGTTCATATCCTCGAACGCTCTAACCTCATCAGGAGTTAATACACCGATGTTTAGTAAAGTTCTATAGTAATCTGCTCTTGACTTTGAATCACCTCTTAAAAGGGCTGTAAGATTGAATTTGAAATATTGAGTTCCTTTTTTATTGAAAGGAATTAATTTTTGGTTTAAAGCCATCTCAATCCTCTTAACCCACGGTGTGATTGTATGTACCACAAAATCTATTTGCTGTGCTTCGATATTGCTGTAAGTGGCTGAAGATAAGTCATTTACGAGATGATTTGGTACTCTAAAAATACGACAAATGTCACTAACTTGATACTGTCTAGTCTCTAAGAATTGTGCCTGATTGTTTGGAATCTGTTTTGCCGTGAAATTCATTCCTTCTTCGAGGATAGCTGTCTTACCTACATTAGATGCTCCGCTGTAAGTTTGATTCCAACTTGCTCTAAGACGTTTAGCTGTTTCAGGTTTAAGGGTTCCTGGATGGGTGATTACCCCTCCGATTGAAGCGGAATTTTTAAAGAATGAACCTGCAAATCTCTCTATAGATAAAGATACACCCAAAGATTCTGCTGAGGTCTGTATTGGGCTTTTACCCATAATACCATCAGTTGACAAACCTTTAACGTGTAGCATATTCTCAGAAGTTACTCTACCTGTAATTGGGTAAGGTACAACTTCGTTTTGCTCAATATTATAATAAACTTCCCTACCATCTGGAGACACATAAACACTTACGTCATTAGATTGTATAGGTATAATTTGAGTAGGCAATCCTCCGTTATTTCTTTCGATATAAGCAAAGAAATTACCATCTAAACACAAGTCTACTAAAGCTTTTTCAAAGAAGCTGAACGAGTTGAAAAGTGATGATGGTTGTTCTCCTATTAGAGAGTGAAGTGGGTTGTCAGAGAGTATATGTCTCTTATCGCTTTTATCTTTTTCGTATAAAGATATTGGTAAAGAAGCGATTGTTTCTGAAATTACTTTTACGCAACTCCAAACGGTAGATAATTGTAAAGCCGTCTCTTTAGTAATAGATTGTCCTGAGCTGTTTCCTGAAAAGGATTGACTGCTTAAACTTGTGTTATAAAACCTTTCCTCGGTAGGTTGTACCTGTGGTTTTCTCTTAAAAAAATCTAAAAATGTAGCCAATTCTTTATGAGTTTAATGCCTTTATCCATATACATATATACAAATATAGCTTTTGTGAACCATTATTTATACTTTTTTCGTAAGTATTTGTTAATTTTTTCTAAGTTTTTATAAATTTGCCTAGTAGAAACACTGTTAATATAAGCTATTTCAGACACTTTTAGGTTGTAAACAAACCTATAATTAATTAATTCACGTTCTTTACTTGTCAATAAGTGATTAATATCGGCCCAAACCTTGTCCGCTAGTGGGTCATAATCTCCCTCAATTATAGGTAAGATTAAAGCTTTCTGTCTGTACTTCTTGTGAAAGGGAGATGTAGAAGATCTGACTAAGTTAGTTATTATCCTAGAAATGAAAAACTTAAAATGACCGTTCTCGTAAATCATCACTATAACCTCTTCTCGTTGCGTTAAAAGGATTAAACAAACCTCTTGAGTTAGGTCATCTAGAAAATGTAAATCGTCATTAGCCCTTAAAATATTCGCAGACACCTCTTTAATGACCGAATATTGTGATTGTATAATCTCGTTTTTAGAGGAAGAATATTTCTTTTTCATCATAAGCTGATCCGCCTTTGTTTTTGTTTTGCATCGCCTCGCTTAAAGCCATTATGCAAGCGACTATACCATCAATCTTTTCGTTACTACGACTTTTATCGGGCTTAACATTATCTGCACTGTCGTGATTTAGTACTACGTTTGACATCATCCAACGTAACACAGGATCACCACCGTGTCTTAACTTTCCACTAAGAACTAATCCTTCGAATTCTTTAGTAGCAGGAGACATAGTCTTAAAACCTTGCCCTACTGGAATCATTGGACAACCCTCTTCTGTAAGGTCGATTACAATTTGTGAAGCGTTCCATCTATCGTAAGCAACTATCTTAATATCATACAGTTGACCTAAGTCTCTTATCTTTTGCTTAATGTAATTGTAATCACAAACGTCACCTGGTGTGTAAATAACGTGACCATCTCTTTCCCACTTATCGTAGTTTACCTTATCCCTTTGTGACCTCTTTTTAGCGTTCTCTTCTGGAATGAAATTAAAGTTAATAATATCGTAACCTTCTTGATCATCAGGAAACAATAAAGCTAAACAAGTAACATCTCTAGTGGATGCTAAATCTAAACCTGCGTAACAAACCCTTCCTTTAAGAGAATCTAAATCAACCTCATCAGAACAGCCCATCCATTGAATATCTGAAATAAACCTAGAACTACTTGAAACCCATTGATTAACGTGTAATCTTCTAAAGGTGTTTTCGTAAGATGGCTCGTTCTGGGCTTTAACAGATTGTTGTTGCATATACTCTTCCTTGATGATTGAACCGTACCCAGGATTAGCTTTTCTCCAAACTGCTTCGGTGAAAATGTCATCATCTTCAGCAGCTTCATAAACAACTCCTAAAAACGAATCATCTTCAATAGTCCCATCAATAAGTTTCTTACTGTAATCATAAAGCTCTCTAGAGATGTGATCCTTTTGATTCCCTGCTCCAGCCGTCGTGATACCTAACATCAACGGCTCCTTCCTCGCTCCCATACTCGTAAGCAACACGTCATACAGATCACGATTTTTATGTGAATGTATTTCATCTAAGAGACAACAAGAGAGGTTTAGTCCGTGCTTCGTGTCAGCATCTGCTGAGATAACTTTGTAGTACGAACCAACTTTATCATAGGTTATCGAATCTCTGAAAGTCCCTGCTCTTTTTATAAGATTAGGTTCTTGCAATACCATTTGCTTAGCTATACTGAAACTGAGCCTGGCTTGCTCCTTATCCGCAGCAGCACTCACTATTTCGGCTCCTTTCTCTCCGTCAGAGAATAGCATATAAAGTGCTATACCAACCATCATAGTTGTCTTACCATTCTTCCTAGGGATGAAGATAAAACATTGTCTGAACTTTCTTAGTTTAGTTTTCTTAGACTTCCAACCAAATATTCCTTGTATGATTTCTGTTTGCCAAGCTTCTAACACAAATTTCTGACCTGCGAGTTCACCCTTCGTATGTTGACAAAAGGTTTCTATAAAGTCCGTAGCTCGTTTGGCTGACTTCTCGTCAAAGTAATATCTTGACTTATCTATTCTGTGTAGATTATTCGCCACCGTGGAAGAAGTTTTCTATTTTAACATCAGGTGTTCCTGCTACTTGTTCCATTGCATTTACCTTAGCTCGACTCGATGGAGTTAAACCAAATTCTTTTAGTAATTGAAAGACTCTAACGAAAGCTTGGTTGGCTATTTGGACCTCTGGGCGTATAGTTGGTTTAGAGTTTCCTTCTCTTGATAGAACTTCTACCGTAGCTCCAAGAGTATTTACAATTTCTTTAGCACTTTTATATTCACTGTAAGCATCGCAAAGTAGAGTTAAAGCTAATTCGTCAGCCTGAGTGAGGACAGCCATATCGTGAAGCAAATTACTTAGTTCACTAAATGCTTTCTTGCCATCCTCACTTAGCCAACTAGGGATAGGGGGAATCATACTAGGAAGCTTAGGCTCGTTTAGGTTTGTCCTATCGGCTCGTAAAGTTCCTCGTTGTCTTTTAATTTCTGTTGGCAATAAATTTCCCATACGCAAATGTAGTCCTTTTTATATTAATAATATATATAATCTTTATCTTTATCCTTATCCTTATCCTTAGCCCCTACCTTGACCCCAACTTGACCCCAACTTGACCCCTAAAGCCATATCGATTGATTTTCAGTAAGTTATCCAAACAAGTATGCATTGCATAATAAAAATATAGGTGATATTACCTAGTAGAATATAGCACCCTTTTCTGAAATTACCCTCTGAAAAAGGCTACCCCCTCAACTCCTTTTGTATTGACACGATACACAGAGTTG
>Ga0307984_1000960_pt1 | contig 12273 bp, 12 predicted proteins | sample EllFjometageno78_FD_203169 | JGI IMG/M metagenome (GOLD analysis project Ga0307984, IMG submission 203169) | Marine microbial communities from Ellis Fjord, Antarctic Ocean - #78 | ecosystem: Environmental > Aquatic > Marine > Unclassified | place: Southern Ocean | collected 2014-10-09 | reverse complement strand
TAAAAACTGCTTGTTAAGTAAAGCATCTAAAAACTTTAAACGCTCTTTATCATTTAATTCGTTGCATACATCGAAATAACTTCTAAAAAAATTAAACCCTTTTCTGTATGTTTTCTTCATTACATAAAAAACCCCTTAGCTCGGAGGTCGGAGTCTCGTCGCTAAAGGGAATTTAATAAGTTCTTAATATCGCTCCGACACGATTTCCCAAATATACGATTAATTATTACATTAATGTAGGATTTGGTCAATTAATAATTTAATAGCGTCCTCGGGCTTTGAAATTTGGTTATCAAGCCGAAACCTAGTTAGCTTCAAAAGTTGTTTAGAGGTTATCTTAACTATAATTACATCGTTTTTAGCTAACTTCTTATTCAAGTACTCCATGTCTGAGTCGATATGAAACTTGTCCATTAGAACGCATACATTGTTAACGTACTCTTTCGTGCCTTTTAACGCATCATGCGACTTTATCCCGTGCATTACGGTTGCATGATCTCTGTTAAACATTGCGCTAATTCTCGAAAAGCTATAACCATACTTTGTGCGTATGTGTTTATAAAGATAGTTTCTCTGGTCCACATATTCGCGCACTCTTTTTTTACCTGCTAATCCATTTTCTTCAATGTATTGTTTTACTTCTTCAATATCGTTTGTTAATTCAATCATAGTTATTTGTTTATTTTGTTATATGCTTTTAGCATTAGTTCGTTAAGGTTATCTACCATTTGATTATAGTTATCCATACTTAAAGGCGTGTGGTTTTTCATACTATTAAAAGCATCAATAGCACTCACCATTTCAGGTATGGCGCAAATATGATCCGCAATACTTAATGCCGCGGTTTCATCCGCATGGTAAACACACGCAACGACATCCGTTTTACCAAAACCCCAGTTTGCCGTTATATCGACTATCTTACTTGTTGAGGTTATTTCTATTGTTTCACCTCTCGTTAATTCTACTCTTGTGTTAAGTTTCATAGGTTCTAATTATTTAGTTGTTTGATTTGTTGTATTCCGTACCATTCGTCTTTCCCGTTTAAGCTCATTTGCTTTGCGCCGTTTGGGTAAACAGTATGCGCTATTCTAAGGGCTTTTTTTGTTGGTTCTGGTTCGTACACGTTATCTTCGTGACTTCCGTTTGTGTAACGGTTTAAAAATGCGTTGATCTTTTCGTTGGTATTCATAGTTCAATGTTTAAATGTTTCAACAAATATAATGTAATTATCAACAATAACAATATATTAATATAATTATTATTATTCTTTAAGCATTAAAAAACCCGTTACAAATTAATGCAACGGGCTAAACCTAAACTTTAAAACAATTTATCTATGAAAGATAAACGCAATATACTAATTATTTTTAAATAACGGTTTAATTGTTATGTCACCGTTAATACTTGACTCATTAACAAAACCACGTCTTCCCTTTTTAAAGTTGTTTTGTACCCATTGGCTTGAGGGGCTTAAAGCTGGATAATTAAAGTAAAAGAAATCATCAGATGTTGCCATATCGAAAAGAGCTTGATGTGAGTCCCCTTTTTTAAATATAACATTATTACATCTTTTGTAAATATCGTTTTGTTTGCAATATTGATCTATTTTTTCAATCCCTTTACTATCTAAAACGGGTTTAAATCCAAATTTTAACGTGCTATCATCTTTACCATGTGTTATTATGTAGCAAGTTTCTCCCATGAAATAATGATTTATGAATTGACGATAATTTAAAACATCAATATTATCATATTTACGCTCTGCGATTTCTTTAAATGCTGAATTAACAAAATAACCAAATGAACCAGCGTGATTGTCGTTACAAATATTATTAAATATAACTTCCTCATAATAGGGTGCTAAACCGTCTAAAACGATCATTTTAAATTCAAGTGCGCAATCAAACGCCTCCTCATTTGTCATGTTTTGAGGTAATTTGTGACCTCCTCTAGTTGTGTAACCATCGAAACCATCTAAGAAATCACCTAATTCATCAACAATTAAGGTGTTACTTTCTTGTTCTGATAAAGTTGTATTCACCATGTGATATGCCGCTCTTATTATTTCCTCTTTATTCCATAGAACCGCATACATTGAATTGTTTGTGCTATCCGTATCCATGCCAATATGAACATCTGTATAGGTTAACGTGTCAAAGTCTTTTTGATTGTTTTCATTTGCTATAAATGTATTTTCAACCGGTTTTATATTGTTTACGTGTTTTGATATAATACCTTCGAAATCGAATGTCTCAACTTCTGAATTAATAGTTTCTTTAAAAACGATATTATAAGAAGGTTCTTTATAATGATAAGGTAAGAATTTATAAGAACTTACATTTTCAAACGGCTGATTGTATTTTTTACAATACTCTTTTATGCTTAAAATTGAGTTAGTCTTTTTACATAAAGCCGAAAGAAAGAATTCTTCTTGTTTATAATCGCTTGATTTGCTTTCTGTAATGTTTTGAGTGTATTCATTACTCATATTATCCCATTGATCTAGCGTAATTCGATAACGCGCTTTACTTCGACCCTTTTCGTTTTCTTTAGGTTCTAATCCTAATTCCTTAGCTTCAAATTTAGTAAGCCATTTCCTCGATCTCTTGTTTTCCATAGTATTAAAATTATTAAAGTCTCAACAATAATAACAAAAATAAGCCAATAAACGACGGTTTTATTAGTTGACCGTGCCACCACTCGATTTGTACGCTCCTTAATTTTGTCTAATTTATAGTTGCGTCTTGATTCGGTTTTTTCTTTTCTAACTTCTTTGCGTTTGTCTTTTCTTGTTATATATCTAATCTCGCTATCTCTATAAACAATCTTTTCAATGGTTTTTAGCTCGGTAATAAAGACGGTATCGTTGCGCTTTACTGTTTTAATCGTTACAATCGTATCGTTAACATATAAAGTGTCGTTAGAAACGCTTGAAACAGCCCCCTTATCAATTGCTTTAGCTTGATGCTTGCTAGCTTTGTTTAAATGGAATTGCGCTCCACAAGAATACAGCCCGAAAAGCAAGATAATAAGATACTTCATGCTAAAACATATTCTCATGAAGTGTTGCTAGGCTAAATTTATTACCAATTCCATGTTTAATTTGTGTTTCAGCCATCGAATATAGTAGATCCATGTTCTCATTTACCGCTCCCCAACAGCCCGCGCTCCATTTCCCGACGTTATTTCCTAGCGTTCCCATATCATGACCATTAGTATTATAAATTTTATCTTCTTGTGGATTAATATAATCAATGTATTCATCTTGGTTATTATCTCTCCAATAATCAAGTCCTCCCGTTTGTCTAAATGCTTCTTGTCCTCTATGCCCGCCTTTTTTCATATAAGTAAAAGATCCTCTAAATTGCTTCCCGTGCTGAATAATAGCTGTTCCGTCTATATTTAAAGGATGTTCTCTATAATACAATCCAGCATCAGAAGTTCCGGGAATGATAATAGAATTAATTCCGCCGTTTTCGGTAGGGTGTGACATGAAAATCCAATCGTTAAATTTGTTGGATTTATTATCATTTGTTCTTATCCATCCTAGTGTACAATCATAAGGGTTAGAAAATACTTTCATCCCTTGTTCTTCCATCACTTCATGTATTTCTTCAATAGTCGGTCTTATCATTATTCTTAGTTTTTACCGCTTGCCAAGCTGACACGCCAACCAAAGTTAACACAAAACCGCACAAAGTAGTAAGTACAATCACATTATTTGTACTATTTGTAAAAACAACAACAATAAAAGTTACTAATATCATTGAATATAGAGCTATAAATCTCTTTGAACTTTCTTTGGAATCACTAAGAATTAACTTTCTTAAATATTTAATCATCTTTTAAAGATTTACGCTTGATTTTATTATCTAATATTTGCCCCTTAATTTTCAAGTATAAAAAGACCGCACCGCCCAAAGCGAGGAATAATTGTAAAGTATTGTTAACGTCTTCCATTGAAAAGTATTCGTATAGTTGAATAAACCCCGTAGCAGCAAGTGTTAAAACGCCCCCGAAGGTTGCCTCTTGCGTGTCGATCATATTAATAGACATTATACTTTATGCTTTTCAAGCGCGGCAAGTGCAAACGCTTCAATATTTACGTCCGTCCATTCTTTACTATTATCCATTACACCGAAATAAACCCCGAAAAGTTTGTTTCCATTTGCATCTAAAACACCGCTAACGCTTAACGTTTCAATTCCCTTTGTATAAACCGTTTGAACGCTTTGTATTTTTGGATCTATTAATTCTACTTTGAAATTATCAAATTTGTATTTTGCCATTTTTATTTATGTTAAAGTTGTTCCCGTTACTGTAAAATTTCTACATCCTAACCACTTATAAGATTGAGAAGTAGGAACGCCACCTCCTCCAAAGAAGTTAGACCCCCAAAATGGTTGATTTGTGTACCCCGTCAAAGTTGTACTAGTCCAAAATCTAGTATTTCCAGCCCCTTGGTTAATTGGGCTCCAATTCATTGAACGGTTTCCAATCTTATAAAGGTTTGTTAATTCTATCATATTTGTTAAGCGCCAACCGCTTGTGAATGTTGAAATACTCAAAGCTAGTGCGTTTGTAATGGCATCATCCCATATGTTAGCACCTTGCGCCGTTCTGTAATAACCTAGGACTTCTGAACCGTTAAAAGTTGACCAATCAATAACAATATTATTTGCGTATGTTGAACCACCGAATTCATCAGTAAATCTTAACGTTGTACCAAATGGGTTATTTGAAGCCAATGTAAAGAAATCAACATTTCTACCAGCTTGCAAATCCCCATCATCCCCGGTTCGGTACGAAGTTGTTTGATCGGTTTTCATTAATTTTAAACCAACGCTACCAGCTAGTGGAATAGTAACCTTTACAGTATTACCCGTAATTGAAAGAGGAGTTATATCGTTATTATATTGATCATGTAAAATAATATCTTGATCTTTAACGCTTGGTTTTGTTAATAAAGCTGCACCGTTTAATGTAATATCTTCATCTGGAAGTATTAAAGTTCCACTAGCATTTACATCGTAACTACTATCTGAATTCTTTACGTTTGTTAAGTTTGAAACCGCATCAGGTGGAATTGTTGAGGCTCCCGTTTGTCTGCTATCTTGGAAGTGAGCGCGAGAATTAAAAACTTTATCTTGGAATTTAACAACCCCGTTAATCATTCTTGAGCCGTCAATATGCTCTGGAACAAATCCCTCTGAAAGAATAACGTTTTTCATTGATAACCCTACATAATCAAAATCATCGTAATTGTACGAACTCATCCAGCAATTTGTCATCCCTCGCAAATGGCTCATTAAAGGATTTACCACACACATTGTAACTCCTGAAAGTCTTAATTCATACTCAAAGAAATCCTCCGTTTTAACCTTTTCATTAGTACCGTCTAAATATTCAACCTTATCTATTTCTGTATTTGGGTTAAAATATCCAAACTTACCTCGATTGATACGCAACGATTCAAGTGCAAAAGAACCCGTATAATCTATTCCGTCTAAATCATTTTTATCATTGAACTCCGAAAGTATTCGCGCCGTGTATTGACTATGTAAATAACCGCCCGTTTTATAAGGTTTTAAAACATATTTACCGTAATTAAACGACGGTTGTACATTCCCGGCTACGGTTGAAACAATATCAATTGAATAACAACCCGCGCCGTTAGAAAGTAAAAGATCTCGCCACTCAATTTGAGCATACCACGCATCTGGTTGATTGGGAAATTGTAGGGATGTCGCGGTGTACGCGGTAGGTAAACCATCTTTTGTTACGTTAAACGTTACAGAACTACCGAAAGCCCTTGGAAATGCAATATCATTGTTATTTCTCGCAACCGTTGACTCATCAGCTATTACGGGAGTTGGATCGCAACATCCTTTGTAACCTCTATCCTCTTCTGAAAGGTTTTGATCTCTAAACTGTGGTAAAATAGGGCTTTTTGCAAGTGTGTATGATTCTTTGTAAATATTTCCTTTTCTACTTGCAGCCGTTGAACCGCTTACCCTTGAAGTAAATGTTATTTTTCCGCTTGTATCAATTTTTGAAGGGTCAAATAAACACTCAATAGTTACCTTTTTTGTAGTTACTGTTTTAAACGCTTTAGTTTCTCCCGTGAGTGGCTCTAAAGCATTTAACGGCTCACTATGAACAAGAACGCTGCCAACTAACCATTGAGGCGCACCGTTTTCAGGTCTAACATGAATTAATCCCCATTCATTTCCCGTCCAATCTTCGGTGTCAAGTTCATGAGTAGCTATTATTCTGCTTTTTTCGTCTGAATAAGGTACGGTAATAGGCGTTGTATTTACCTTTTGAAACGAAAATGAACTTCCCGGTACTTCTCCCCAATCATTATAAGTATGAATAATAAAGGGCAAGGCATTAATATATTCGCCACCAGCAACCTCGTTTGCTATCTCAAACTGTAAAGACCATGTCGCGGATGCTGAATAAGGATACCAATTTTGTGAATTTGCATTAAAGAAATTAGCGGTTGCTTGTGGCATTGGCAACCATGATTCGTAGCGAGTAATAAACGGATACCGAATTTTAATACCAAACTCACTAATCGTATCTAAAAGCGGGTATAATTGAACACTAACATCATGTTTATCGCTCGTTGCGGGTAAATTAAACCCTCTATTTTGTACGTAGTCTATTGGTAATACTCCCGTTGTTTGGTTTGCTGGTAAATTGCTTACATCGTAAATAAACTCTTCTAGTGTAAAGCGTGAATTATCAGAGGCACGAACTGCAACCATTCGCATCCGTATTGAAAGCCAATCATTACTAACCGTGTTTTTTGGTAATGTGTATTCAATATTAACCAATGCATCATCTTCTAAATAAAGGTCAGGAACACCCACATAAATATCTTCATTATGATCTTCCATCGTTAAAGCCGTAACCGTTAACATTTCACCCAATGGCTGTATATCTTCTTTTGCGTTTTGGTAATCAGCTAAAACGTTTACCGTATTCGTAGCCGTGTACGCCGCTGATACATCACTACACTCAATCCAAATTTTATATTTTCTGTCCGCAATATCCTTAGAAGCATACAAGGCAGTAAACGCCGCGTTTGGCGTTATAGTTCCTCTTACTGATACTGATGTTCCCGCCGAAACTGTGAATAATAAATTTGAAACATCTATTCCCGCGCCGTTTTCGTTTAGGTTTCCACTTATCGCCGTTAGCGTTGAAGCAGCTATCAATGAAGGATTAATAATCAACATTAAATTATTCTCAACGGGAGCAGGTTTATTACTGTATTCGATTGGATCGTTTGGTAATGAAAACATTTTAAAATTGAACGTATCCGCAAGGCTTAAATTCGCTCCCGCTATCTCAATATTAAAATCAGAAGGTTGCGAGAAATCGAACGCATCAATAACATTTGAATTCGCATCAGTCCAAACGATTGACGTTAAAACATAATCAGGGGAGTAACCGTTGAAGTTTTCGTTTTGAAACCCCGTATTTCCGTCTTGGAATTGTATCCCGCTTACCGTTGAGGACGGATCACTCGCAATCATTAGCGCACGGAATTCGTAATAATCACCAACCGCCGCCGCTACGTTAAAAACTGACGGGTCAATACATAGCCAATTTTTATACTCAACTATTAATTGATATTGTTTATTTCCACTTACCGTGCTATCCGCTAACCTTGATATGGTTTTTGTGGTAAACTGAGAGCCACCCGATCTATTTCCTAATTGAGCGAATAAGTCAACACCTCCGCCAATAATTAAAGCATTATTTAACACAACAGAAAAACGTTGATTTTCACTATCAATTAAACTTCCAAGCCCAGAACCGATACTATTTTCGACTAGGTTAACGCTAAAATTAAATTCCTCCGGGCTGTTTGTTGTTTTAAACTCCCCTACTGAATAATTACCATCAGCATAAACAACAATCCCCGCCGTTAATTGCATAACAGCACCGTTAAGGGATACGATAGTTGTTGTAATTGTTGAACCCCCATCCAATGAGTATTCTATTCCACCACCAACAAACGCCCCTATTAAGTCATTCCAATTTCCGGATGTTAGCGTGAAAACATCACCAACCTTTACTACGTTAACACCTAAAAAAGCATTCAATACTAATGTAGTATCTAGCTCAAGCGTGAACGTAGTTTTTATGGTATCTAAAGCGTTACTTTTAAAAGCATCACCCGAACGACCATTTAAGTCTTCATTTGATTTATTTACTACTATTATTGGCATATTTCTTTTGTAGTTTGTTATGTTCGTTTATTGTTTTTTTAAGGTTTTCTTTTGTTTTAGCGTGTAAATCAAATAGCTCCTTTTCAACATCCTCGTCTTTATCAATAGCCCTCGTTAACTTGCTGCCAATTTCTTGAATGAATGAATTCATTTCAGCCTGCACGGCAATTGGCATTTTCTTTAATATTCCGCCTATCTCGTCCTCAATAAATTTTTTATAGTCCATCATGTTAATTTTATTGTTTGTGTGTTAAACGCGCTATCATCTGGTATTAAGAGAGTTATCTCTGCAATATACTTCCTATCAAACCATTCAATTCTAACTATTTCAACGGCATCTTGTTGACCAACCATGTTTACAAAATTATTTTGGAGCAAGTTAGTAAAATTCTCATCAGTAAAGGGCACAGAAATCGTTTTTTCTGCATAATTATTGCTTTTAACTTGTAAATCTAATTTAAAATTTGTATAGATATACTCCATAGATAGGAAATCTTTATAATCTGAGGACTGCCTTAACTCCCCATTTTCCACGTCTCCCCATAATTTTTTCGTGACTGAAAAATATTGTTTCTCAATTATTAAAACACCCTTTCGCTGGGAAACAATACCCGTTAATGTAGAACTGCCCCCGAAGGCATTTATTACACTATCTAAAGCATTGAATACATTTAAAAACGCTGATTCAATCCGGGTATAGGTGTCTTTTCTGCTTCCCAAGGCAAATGGCGCGGAATTTTCCTTTAATCCCGTTAATCTCACTAAATCCTCATTTAAGGTGTTTATTTGAGTTGTGATATGTTCGGTTTTCATTCCACTATAAGAATCCGGGGAATGTGTATCCGTGTAATCAACTTGCCAATGATCGTAGGCTCGACCCCACACATCATCCTCGTTAAAAGTATATTCATCCGTATGAGCTTGTTGATCGGTAAGCGTTGGGATAATGTTTATACTTGCAGCGTTAACAAAAGATGATCTTCTTTCTATCTTAACAATACCATTGTAAACGAATATTCTAAGGTTAAATGTTTCTAAAAAGAAGCTAATTAAACTGCCTAAAGTTGGCGTACTATCTTGCGCCGTTGGATAACCCTTATTGAAATAAGATGTTTGTTCATTTTGTAAAAAGTTAAAAATACTTCCGTCCTCAACAGCTTCTGGAGCACCTAAAGTGTATAGTTTATTTAATTCCTGATCCAATACATTACTTTCAAGCGTGTACCCTAAATATTCGCAACCTCTTCTTATTAAATCAACATCTCTAAAACCTTTAAACTCTCTTAATTTCGGGAAAACTAATTCTTTTAATTCTTTAAGTGCTTTGATTAACATTATAACGGTAGCGATAAAGAATATTATTAGCCCTGCCAACTGAATGCCAGCAGTTATTAACCCCGTTCCCGGTAGAATATCCGCGAATGCTGCCGCGGACTTAACCATTTCAAAAACCGCTTGAGAAAGCTGATAAGAAAGTGATAATATTGTTATCGTTGTAATCATGCTTTGCACCTGAACATCATCAGGAACAATAATATAAGGAATATCAATACTTAAAGAATTTAAAAACCCTTTAGCTTTTAGTAATTCAAACGTTAAAAAATCAGCATTATCAAAGAAATGACCAACACTTTTCCGCGCCTGAATGCCAACCGTTGCCCGGTCAAGTCCAAGCGTTAAAGATTGTAAATCTAAATAATACGGATAAACCGTACCGCCGTCAGAGGTTACCGTTACGGGTACATTCTCAAATCTTCCCTGCTCTTGATACACCCATGTATTTAAACGCTTTAAAGCCTCTCTATTAAGCACGAAATCATCAACATTAATAGTAACGCCACTCCTTACATCTCTAAAGTTCTTTACGAATCCTAATTCCCGATAACCTTCGGGGTTTAGGTTTATATTGTTTGGAAATCCAACTATTTGCATTATTTGCCGTGTGTTATATGATTATTCGTTATAGAGCCCTTCTTAACTTTCTTCACCAATCCATCAGCTAACCCCTGAATAATATGCGGGTGAAATGATACTTCGGGTTTATTCTTCATTACTTGAGTTAATTGATCTATTTTACCCTCCAACTTAGAAGTATCTACCGTATTACTGTAAATTGCATTATCTTGGTTTATACCTTTAAGCTGATGAAACATTACCGCGCTTTTAATAACATCATCCGTTGTAGTCATTCCCGAACCTTCCAATTCATCAACTTGACCGCCGTTAAGAATCATCTCACTACTATCCGCCCAAATCAAATGACCATCTTTACCGCTACGAGTCGCTTTATTTTCATTACCTAAACGCCCTTTTGTCCCGGTAAAAAATCCGGGGATTGATTCAATCAGTTTCTTAACGCCAAATACTCCCGTTGTTGCTTTGATTGTTGCCTCTGGTAATTTATCCCCAGCATCTAGGAAATTATTTAAAGCCGCCCAAATCGCTTTAACTTCCTCAATTCTTTCTTGTTTTTGAGCTTCTTTAATCTTTGCGCGTTCTTTTGCCTCAAGGTTTTTCTCGGCGGCTGCTAATGATTCACTAGCTATTGCGTTACCGTTTTGCGCTCCCTCTCTTAACGCATCAACCAACTCTTGTTCTTTTGCTATTTCTTTGTCAAGTAAATCTTGTTTCTTTTTTGATCGACTAGTTAATCCATCAAGCACTTCATTACCAAACTTTTCAACCATATCACGCAGCTCCTCTTGGCGTTTTTGCTCCGCTGCTAATTCATCCTCTTCTTTCTTTTTTTCTTCCGCTGCTATTTCCTTATCTTTTGCTCTTCTTTCATCATCATAACCCTCTTGGGCTTCATTTAATTGCTTAATCCCGTCAAGTTTACGTTGTAGCACCTCGTTATCTAAAAGCTCTAACGCCTGTTCACGTCTTTGCCCCGCTAAAACAACATCTTCCACACTTGATGCGTTATCGAGATCCTCTAAAAATATACGTTCGATTATCGCCCTTCTAAGGTCTTCCTCCTCTTTTAATCGTTGTAAAAATAATGCAGCGCTAACCTTCCCCGTTTTCTTTGCTCTTTCAGTTTCTAAATCTAATACCTCTTCAATATCGTTTTTTATCTGATCTAAATCAAACGCTTCTCTTTCTTCTAATATTGTTTTTTCTACTTCGGCTTGTCTTATTAATTCATCTGTTAAGTCTTTAACGGCTTTTGTTTCTTTTTGAACCGCCGCAGTAATACCATTACCAGAATTACCAAGCTCAAATTGCGATATATTTAACTCAACAATCTCATCATTAACAGATACTAATGATGTTCGATAAGCCTCTAGTTTTCCAGCTGCGTTTTGCTCTGAATCGGCGGCTTTTCTTAATAGATCGTCCATAATATCTAGGTTTCCCTTTGCAATACCGCCAACCGTTGTAAGTAAAGCTGATGCTTCAATGGTAGCTCTACCGCCCAAACCACTCATGAAATTATCCCTTTCGGTTCTTCTTTCAACTTTTAATTTTTGTGCTGCAATAGTTTCGCTGCGAAGGGCGTCCTCTCTTGATTTAAATTGCTTTTGTGTTGCGTTCGTTATTTCAGTTATTCGTTTTAATTCTTCCGCATCATCAATTGTGCCTTTAGCTTTTAACGCTCTTATCGCGTTTATTGCTTTTTTATCGCTTTCTAACCTTGCTTCAATTCGTTTCTGCGCATCTTCACCGCCTTTACTCCTTGAATTAGCCGCTGAGCGTTGTCTTCTCTCCGCTTCTGCCGCTCCACTTGCTACCGCAAACCAAGCCTGTGCTAGTTCTAGCACTAAGGATATTGCTACCGAAAAACCAATACTTTTCATTGCTTTTCCGAACGCTTTAACACCTTTACTTGCTTGTCCCGCTGATTTCGACCCGTCTTTTAATGATTTATTAAACGCTCTTTGATCTTGTATCTTTTCTTTTAATTTTAAAGCTGCCAATACAACTTTGTAAGCGATGAATACTTTAATAACCTTGCCTAAAACTGATAGTATAGTGCCTATGTGCTTAGTTAATCCTTGAACAATTCCTTTTAGCTTTTCACTTA
>Ga0307984_1000959_pt1 | contig 12274 bp, 11 predicted proteins | sample EllFjometageno78_FD_203169 | JGI IMG/M metagenome (GOLD analysis project Ga0307984, IMG submission 203169) | Marine microbial communities from Ellis Fjord, Antarctic Ocean - #78 | ecosystem: Environmental > Aquatic > Marine > Unclassified | place: Southern Ocean | collected 2014-10-09 | reverse complement strand
GTTCAATACTTAGAAGTGCATAACCTACAGACAAGGTGATCCCTCTTCTATCTGCTTCTGCAGAGTAAAGACGGGCGAGCTTAGCCCAACCCCATCTTAAATTAAAATCTATCGTCTCTTGTCTAGGCATTATTTGCGCACAAGTTACAACAAACTTCCTATGCGTGCATAATAAATAGCTGTGATTAAATAATTTTATCATAAAGCAATTTTGGTTAAAACAATTTTGCTTGTTGTATTGATGTACCCCCACATGATTTCATATCAAATGACATTCTGATTATAATAGACTTTGTGTGTACATTACAGGATGTTTAAAAAGCAACAAGCATTTATCTTTCTTTTTCTTTTATCGGCTTTTGTTTCGTTAGCCCAAACCTCCTCTTGTCTAGATATCCTTACCAATCCAGACACTCAAAATCCTTCTTTATCTGAATTCGATCGGTATATAAATGTTTTAGAAACGATTAAGTTTTATGCAGAACCCGGGGTAACCGATGCTCAATTGCTGCATGCAGCCTCCATCGGAGCAGAGCTATTAGATAATGATGAAAATGGGATAGTTGATGATGTCAATTTAGCTTCTCAGTTAATTATTAATAACGCTATCATGCCTCTGTTTGCTGATGAAGGATCCCCTGCTGAAAATGCTATGATGGACAATTGGGATGGTTCATTCTGCGTTTCAGCTGTCTTATATTCTCAGGAAATAGCACCATGGGCTCCTGTTGATTGGTTTGAAGATGCTTGCTTAGAAGAAATTTTACACACCATAAATGTTTGTGGTCATGTTGAGCTTTACCCTTTGATTTTCTCGCTTGACACCCCTGGTGCATCACAACTTTGTCAGGCTATGGATCTTGCTCGAGGTGGGCAATTTTTAGGAGTTCCGGGATCTTATCCTGATGAAGCTTGGTACCACTATAATGACGTTACTTGTGATTATCAATGTATGGCGATTGAGTATTTATACTGGTGCATTGCAACAGATATGGGAGTGCTAAGTACTCCAGAAATATGTGCCGCAATTGATGAGGAATGGGAGCCTTGTTCTCCTGAGCTTTTTGAAAATGTTGATGTAATGATGCATAGTATAGTAAATAACCCAGCTTATAAATTACCGCAACTTGCACCCAACGGAATTTACTGCCCCACGAATGAAGTTGCTCAAGTTATCATGACTAATCCAGAAGTCTTTCCGAATCCTTCTAATGGCAGATTAATCATTCAACTGAACTCTCTTACAACAAAGGTGAGTAGTGTGATGGTTTCTGATTACTCTGGCAGAGCGGTGATGTCTCAAAATGTAAATGGGTCTTCACCAATGTTGGCTTTAGATTTGCCTAACACCAAAGGCTTTTACATCATGACTTTTTTATCAACGAGTGGTGAGTCTCTTTACACCACAAATTTAATTGTAGAGTAACTTGCAACTTCAAGATGATCTCCGCATTGGCTTTGTCCCTCGTCTGGGAACTTCTATCCTTGACGGAATATTAGGAGGCTTTTTTGCTGGTGGTTTTGGTGTTTTTCTTGCATTTTTAGGTCTAGGAGCAGGTGGTGTTTTAGGATTGGCGATTGATGAGCAAGCTGAGCTAGAATCTTCTCTCGAAGCTATTGGTATAGGTGCTGGTATAGGAGCACTGATGGGTATGCTGGGTGGAGTATTAATCGGATATTTTATATACTCTATTATAGAAGTTGTTACTGGAGCCAGCCCAGCAAAAATGATACTTGGTTATAAAGCAGCAAACGAAGATGGTACATCTGGAGACATTTCGCTGTATTTGAAAAGATGGGCGATTAAAAATGCCTCGTCTGTTTTTTCTATGCTTGCTTTAGTAACAGGGCTCATATTTCTTAACCCGTTAGGTTCAATCATAGGATTCGTCATGTTTTTAGGATGCTTCTTAGCCTTAGGAGATGACAGACAAGCTCTTCATGATAAAATCGCGAAGACAGCCATCTATCATAAAAAAGATATTATTTAACAGTAGTTTCAGTTAAAGACCTGCTCCTGACTTGATTTCCTCGACCACACTAGGGTCTAATAATGTAGATGTATCCCCGAGATTAGTCACATCACCTTCTGCAATTTTCCTAAGTATTCGTCTCATAATTTTACCAGATCTTGTTTTCGGTAATCCTGAAACGATTTGAATTTTGTCGGGTTTGGCAATAGGACCGATCATCTCAACCACAACAGCATTCACTTCTTTCTTGAATGTTTCAAGATCTGCTGGTTGCTTTGAACAAATTGCGTAAGCGTAAATTCCTTGACCTTTAATATCATGAGGGAATCCAACAACAGCCGTTTCAACAACATTTTCATGCTCGTCTATTGCAGCTTCAATTTCGGCTGTGCCAAACCTGTGTCCACTCACATTAATAACATCATCAACGCGTCCAGTAATCCTGTAAAAACCATCACTATCTCTCCTGCAACCATCTCCAGTAAAGTATTTCCCTTTGTATGTCGAAAAATAAACTTGTTTGCATCGTTCGTGATCTCCATAGGTAGTTCTAATCATGCTGGGCCATGGAAACTTGATACATAGATTCCCTTGCACGTCATTGCCTTCAATTTCTATTCCCTCTGAATCAACTAGGCATGGTTGAATTCCTGGAAGCGGAAGAGTCGCATAACTGGGTTTAAGAGGGGTAATCCCTGCTAGCGGAGAAATCATAATCCCACCAGTCTCGGTTTGCCACCAGGTATCCACAATGGGGCATTTTCCTTTTCCTATTTCATCACTGTACCAGTGCCATGCTTCTTCATTGATAGGTTCTCCAACTGATCCAAGAACTCTCAAAGAATCTAGGCTGTGATCTTTTACATGCTGAAGTCCACAAGCCTGAAGAGCTCTTATGGCTGTAGGGGCAGTATAAAACAGGTTCACTTTATGTTTGTCGCAGATGTCCCAAAAGCGTCCTGGATCTGGGTAGGTCGGAACTCCCTCAAACATCACAGTGGTTGCTCCCGCTAGCAATGGCCCATACACGATATAAGTATGACCAGTGATCCATCCTATGTCTGCGGTACACCAATATATATCACCATCTTTATATTGAAAGACATTGCGAAAGCTATACTCAGCATACACCATGTACCCCCCGCAAGTGTGCACCACACCTTTTGGCTTACCAGTTGACCCTGATGTGTAAAGCACAAAAAGTTCGTCCTCGCTGTCCATTGTTTCAGCAGGACAAACGTCGTCCACTTTTTCTAATTCCTCATGAAGCCAAACATCTCTTCCTTCCTTCATTTCAACTTCCCCTCCCGTTCTTTTTAATACGATAGACTTTTCAATGCTGGGACAATTGTCCAGGGCCAAATCGACAATTTTCTTCAATTCAATGACCTTCGAGCCTCTAAATCCACCGTCAGCAGTAACAATAAGGTTGCAAGAAGCATCGTTAATTCTGTCCTCCAAAGACCTGGCAGAAAAACCTGCAAAAACAACTGAGTGCATCGCTCCTATCCTCGCACATGCTAGAGTGGCAATCGCAAGCTCAGGGGTCATGGGCATATACAAACAAATTCGATCTCTTTTCGAAGCGCCATTTCTTTTGAGCACATTTGCAAATGCATTCACTCGGCTGTGTAACTCCTTGTAAGTAATTTTTATGTGATCTTCATTAGGGTCATTGGGTTCCCATAGAATAGCCACCTGATCTCCGCGATCCTCAAGATGTCTATCTATACAGTTTTCAGTGATATTCATCTTCCCCCCGATAAACCATTGAACTTTAGGTTCATCGAAATCCCACTCAAGGGTCTTATCCCATTTCTTCTTCCACGAAAAACTACTGGCCTTATCCGCCCAAAAACCTTCAGGATCTTTTACGCTAAGATCATACTCATCTCGGTACTCTTTCAGGGAATTAATCTTTTGCATTTGATTTTAATGAGGTAGAATTAGTGCAGTAAAAATAACTTGCTCCTAAAATTAAGAAGGTTTTCACAACTAAGCGGGGTTTTACGAAACAATAACACCATCAGCCATCCTCAATGTTCGATCTGCTCTTGCGGCAAGCTCCTCGTTGTGTGTGACAATAATTACAGTAAGCCCTAGCTTATCTCGAAGTTCGAAAAACAAATCGTGAAGCATTCCGGCATTTTCAGAATCTAAATTTCCAGAAGGTTCATCTGCAAGCAAAACATCGGGCTTATTCATAAGAGCTCTTGCCACAGCAACTCGTTGCTGTTCACCTCCAGACAATTCGGAAGGTAAATGCAATTCTCTGCCAGCAAGTCCTAGATCAGAGAGCAATTCCTTTCCACGTTTTTCAGCTTCAGCATCCTTTATACCAGCAATCCAAGCTGGCATCATGACGTTTTCTAATGCTGTAAATTCAGGAAGTAATCGATGGAATTGAAACACAAATCCGATGTGTTTATTTCTAAAATTAGCCAATGCAGTTCTAGATAAATTTGAGACAGTTTGGTCTGAAATAACCAGCTCCCCATGCGATGGAGTGTCCAGGGTGCCTAAGATTTGCAGGAAAGTTGTTTTACCCGCTCCCGATGCTCCTACGATACTCACCACTTCGCCTTTAGCCACATTTATTGTAATGCCCTTCAACACTTCGAGCTCTCCAAAGGACTTCTGAATATTATTTACTTTAATCACGTGTGCAATCTAGCACTCAACCTTCGAAAATTGCCTAACTTTGCGCTCGAAAATCATCTCTTAAAAGGAAGAATATGAATCTGCACGAATACCAGGGTAAAACTATCCTCAAAAGTTTTGGAGTTGCCATTCAAGAAGGATTAGTTGCTGATTCTGCTGAAGCGGCTTACGATGCGGCTTTACTACTAGCTGAGAAGACCGGCACTGAGTGGTTTGTCATTAAAGCCCAAATTCATGCAGGTGGTCGTGGGAAAGGAACAGTCACTGAGACAGGATCGCATGGAGTAGTCCTCGCGAAAGGCTTAGACAAAGTAAAAGATGTTGCTTCGGGTATCCTTGGAGGTCACCTAGTTACTCCACAGACTTCGGCTACAGGCAAGTTGGTGAATAAAGTTCTTGTTGCTCAAGATGTATACTATCCAGGTGAATCTGAGAGAGAGGAGTTTTATGTCTCGGTTCTACTTGATCGTTCTTCAGGAAAGAATATAATCATGTACTCTCCTGAAGGAGGAATGGATATTGAGGCTGTTGCTGAAAACACTCCGGACCTTATATACACAGAGACGATAGATCCAGGAGTGGGGCTTCAGGCTTTCCAAGCCCGTCGTATCGCTTTCAACTTAGGCTTAAGTGGAATGGCTTACAAGCAAATGTCGAAGTTCATTTTTAAGTTGTACGACGCTTACGTAGGATGTGATGCTTCAATGTTTGAGATTAACCCTGTCCTAAAAACATCAGACAATAAAATCATTGCTGTCGATTCTAAAGTGAGTCTTGACGAGAACGCTCTTTACCGCCACCCAGATTATGCTGCTATGCGTGATAAATCAGAGGAGGATCGCACAGAATTAGAAGCTGACGAAATTGGCCTTAGCTATGTGAAACTTGACGGAAACGTAGGTTGTATGGTGAACGGTGCTGGACTCGCTATGGCTACAATGGATATCATTAAGCTGAGCGGAGGAGAGCCTGCCAATTTCTTAGACGTTGGAGGTACTGCAGATGCATCACGTGTTGAGCAAGCTTTTAGAATAATTCTACAAGACAAAGCAGTTAAAGCTATCCTAGTTAACATCTTCGGTGGAATTGTTCGTTGCGATCGCGTTGCCCAAGGAGTTGTCGATGCATACAAGAACATGGGAAACATAGACGTTCCTATCATCGTGCGTCTCCAAGGAACCAATGCTACTGAGGCGAAGAAACTCATCGATGAGTCTGGCCTAGAAGTGACTTCGGTCATCCTCCTTCAGGAGGCTGCTGATGCGGTTGCTGCTGTAGTAGCTTAGATTTTTCTTAAGACCTGTAATCCATCCCAAACCGGGATGAGTACATTCTCGACCTCTTTACATTGAACGATATACTGATTAAGTCGGTGTATTCTTGACGCTCCAGAATCAACTTTATCAAGCTTCTTCTGATCAAGCACAGCCCCGCCCCAAATAACATTGTCGATCAGGAGCCACCCCCCAGTTCTCAGCTTAGAAATGGCAAATGCTACATATTCAATTTGGTGTTCCTTATCTGCATCAATCCAAACCAAATCATAAGGACCCTCAATCTCTCCACTCTTCATGATTTCAAGCGCGTGTCCGTAATGCCTTCTCACGATTTCGCTAATCTCTGCTTCTTTAAAGTACTTTTCGTGAATCTCCTTTAGCTCATCGTTAATCTCGACAGTATCAATAAAGCCCCCTTTCTCCAGACCTTCAGACAGGCATATTGTAGAGTACCCGGTAAACGTACCGAACTCTAAAACCCTCACAGGCTTAATCATTTTGCTTATTATCGCTAAAAACCTACCCTGAATAGGATCACTTAACATCTGAGGTTTTGTTGTCGAAAGCCATGTAGCTCTTCTCAATCTAGCTAACACTTCTCCCTCAGAAGAAGAATGAACTGTCGAATATTCATTTGTTGCGTCCTCGAAATGTGCCATGCAGCAAATCTACCTCGTACCTTGCGCAATATTTGCAAACAAGATGGCAAAACGACGACGCAATAACGATGGATTGGTTTTTAGCACCAATGCTAGCATCAGTTTGGATGATGAAACCCAGGCGGAAGATGATTCTTCCTGGACACCTTCGGATTGTAAACTATATGTTAGTCTTGATCGCAAGCAAAGAGCAGGGAAACCTGTGACCATTGTGGAAGAGTTCAATGGCCCTGCTTCACTGTTGCTACAGCTAGGTAAAGACCTTAAAGTAATGTGCGGGGTAGGTGGGTCAGTTAAAGAGGGGTGTGTTCTAATCCAGGGTGACCACAGAGATAAGGTTGTTTCAAGGTTAGAAAAAGACGGTTATTTAGTAAAGCGTAAGGGAGGATAATCCCATTCACAAAGTTAGATTTAAGAAGTAAATAAAATGAATATCTCCAACGTACCCACAGCTAAATACCATGCAAAAACTCTTTCTGGTTTAGAGCAGCTTGTTGCAAATGAGTTAGAAGCACACGGGGCAACAGAAATTAAATTAGGGAGGAGAGGTGTGGGCTTTACTGCTAGTGCTGAGGTGATGTACCGCCATTGCATGCATGCTCGATTTACCTTAAAGGTTCTTCGTGTTTTATATCAGTTCAAAGCAAGTCACACGGATGAGCTTTACAAACTTGCTGCAAGAAAATCTTGGGAAGACATCATGAATCAAGATGGTTCATTCACAATAGACTCGACCATTTATTCAGAAAACTTCAAGCACGATCAGTTCGCCACTTTGCGTCTCAAGGATGCTATTGTGGATAGATTCAGAGCCAAAACAGGGGAGAGACCTTCAGTCGATAGAGACAACCCAGATGCTAGAATTCACCTTCATATTAGTAAAGAAGACGTTACTATTTCTCTTGATGCTTGTGGAGAGCCTCTATCTAGAAGAGGTTATAGATCACGTAAGGCGATTGCACCTTTAAATGAAGTTCTCGCCGCAGGTCTTTTAGCTCTTAGCGGATGGGAGCCCGGAATTACCCTCTATGACCCTATGTGTGGTTCAGGAACTTTCACAAGTGAGGCTGCACTTTGGGCGTCAGGCCTTCCTGTTCAGGCAAATCGCTCTCACTTCGCGTTTATGGAGTGGAAAAACTTTAACCGCGCTGCTTGGATAACGATTCGTGACGAAGCCATGGATTTTAATGAGCCAATTCCCACAACTATATATGCTTCGGATATAAATCCGGATGCGATATCCCAAACAAAATACGCGCTATCTCAACTTGATCTTCCTTCTCACGATGTAACGGTATCTCTTGTTGACTTCTTCAAATCAGAGCCCAATACGACTGAGGGAGGAATGGTTGTTCTCAATCCTCCTTATGGAGAGAGAATGGAGCCTGAAGACATCGATGAGATGTACAGTGCTATGGGCGACCGACTCAAGTTTCATTGGCCAGGATTTAAGGCTTGGATTATTTCATCCAACCCTGAGGCAATTAAGCAAATAGGCTTAAAAAGTAACCACCGACTCAAAGTGCACAATGGCCCTTTAGAATGTCGGTGGCTGGGATATGAATTATACGCGGGCTCTCGCTACGCGGATAACGATAAGGTATAAGAGTTACTGCTTCACGAAACTTGCTCTCATTATTGAGGTTTCAGAAACACAATCAACTCTGTATGTTCCATGGCGTAATCCACTTACATCTAAGTTGACATCTCCAGATGAAACATCTTGTGTAAATACAAGACGACCATTCGTGTCATATACGTAGGCCTTGGCATTTGAGCTCAGTCTGAAGTTTAAAGCATCAACCGTCGGGTTAGGATAAACATTAACTACAGAAACTTCTATTGCTCCTACAGCCATCCCTATACTCACATCAGAGGCGCTGCTTGGTTCAATCTTATACTCTTCATAGGTGTATGTAAGAACACCAGTAACAGAGTAGTATTCACCTAACATCCAAGCTGGATCAGGAGTGTAAAGCATATCGTCAATCATACAATCTCCAGATCCGTCATCAAAATATGCATCACCGAATCCCAGGTCAGGATTCGAACAAGCTGCATTAGATATCTTCACTCGACAACCTTCGTAAGGTTCTCCTGATGTTCCAATAAATCCAGTTGTGAGCTCAACTGCCGCTGGAAGATCATTTCCTGAGCTTACAGTTTCAAAATAAGTAATATTCGTAATCTCAGTGAGGTCGTAATACTCTATCACCTCTCCTTGTAGTATGACGTGATCTCCTACAGCAGGTAGATTTGTGTTGTCATATACATAAACTCCATTCCAAGCTCCAGAGCCATCTTGTATGAAATAGCTGTAATCACTTGCAGCTGTAATAACTCCCTGAACAGTAACTACTTGTTCAATCAATGGAGATGCAAAAAGCTCTCCTTGAACCTCGGCAATAGTGTGGGTGATTGTCTGTGCAGACATCAAAGTAGCTGCGAAAACTCCGGCAGCAGTTAGAAAATGGCGTACTGAATGTAGCATATTTTTGGTTTTAAAATGTTCACGAATTTAGTGAATAGTTTGTCATATTTGCAAGCCCACGCTTGAGGGATTCATACTTAAACAAAAATGTATATTTTTCAAAAACCACCTACACTACTTTATACCTTTCTAGCTTTCGCTCTTTTTTCATGCAACTTTAAATCTCAAAAGGCAGATTTAATATTGCATAACGCCGTAGCTCTCACATGCGAAGGGTCAGATCAACAAGTAACACCGATGGCCATCGCGATTTTAGAAGGTAAAATCATCGCCACCGGCCCAGAACGAGCAATTCTGAATTCATTTACATCCAAGAAAAAGATTGACCTTCAACAAGCCGTCATCTACCCAGGCTTTATAGACGCCCACGCGCACTTCACGGGTTATGCATTAAGCTTGCTCACGGTGGATCTTGTTGGTACGACTTCTTATCAGGATGTCCTCAACCGAGTAGAGTTATTTGCAGCGGATCACCCCTCAGGTTGGATTACTGGAAGAGGTTGGGACCAAACAGACTGGTCTATCACCACCTTCCCCACGCTCACACTTCTTGACGAACTCTTTCCATCAAGGCCGGTAGCCATTCGCCGTATTGACGGTCATGCTCTACTGGCGAACACCGCGGCCCTTAAATTGGCAGGCCTCTCACATGCTCGCCAAATACAAGGAGGGGAGATGCTCACCTTTATTGACGGTACCCCGACCGGTGTTTTAATTGACGGTGCTGCAGATTCTCTTCTCTTGATAATACCACCTATAAGTACCAAATTAAAAATCACAGCACTCATAGAAGCAGAAAAGCATCTTTTCGCACGTGGTCTCACCTCAATCGTTGATGCTGGTCTAGATGTTTCCGACATTCAACTTATAGACTCCCTACATAAATCGGGCACCCTTTCTATCCGCGTAGTCGCCATGGCGAGTGGAACCCAACCCAATTTAGATTCCGCATTCGCCATTGGCCCCTTCGTGACAGACAGACTAATAGCGCGTTCACTCAAATTCTACATGGATGGATCCCTTGGTTCTCGTGGAGCTGCACTTCTCGAGCCCTACTCCGACCGCCCGGATCACAACGGTTTTATATTTCAAGATCAGGATGATTTTTACATCGCTCTCACGAAGGCTGATGAGTTGGGCTTTCAAGTTGCCACGCACTGTATAGGGGACTCGGCGGTTCGAAATGTTTTACATGTTTACAATGACATCCTTGGTGGTCACAACGACAAACGATGGAGAATTGAGCACGCTCAGGTAGTTACCCCTGAAGATATCCCACTGTTCTCATCAGCCAGTATCATACCATCAGTTCAACCAACCCATGCCACTTCCGACATGTACTGGGCTGGAGAACGCCTAGGTCGAAATAGAATCAGACACGCATATGCCTATAATGATCTAGAACAGGTATTGGGTCTCCTACCTTTAGGTACAGATATGCCTGTCGAAGACATCGACCCTATAAAGACCTTCTATGCCGCTACGATTCGAAAAGACACAGAGGGCTTTCCTAAAGAGGGTTACCACACAGATCAATCACTTTCTCGGCAGTCCGCACTATATGGCATGACTCTTTGGGCTGCAATAGCTAATTTTCAAGATGAATCTGTTGGATCAATTGAAGTAGGGAAGTGGGCTGACTTGGTAATCTTAGATAGGAATCTCCTGACGTCTCCACCAGAGTCAATTCTAGACACCAAAATTTTACGCACCTTTGTTGCTGGAATTGAGACATACAACTCCGACAAATAACTCCGACTAATACACATGGGCACTAAATATAACTTCGCGATTTTCGCTTTAATAGCAATTGTCGCTATACTATATACCTATTTCTTTCTCTTTAAACAGACTGATCGATTGCCCATTTATCAACCCTATCAAATTAATCCAGCACTAGTCGACCCCGCTTTGCTCCACGAAAAGGACCATCGCATCTTAGACTTTACCTTAATTAATCAGCTTGGCGATACTGTTACCCTGTCGGATCTGTCAGGCCAAACCCTAATTGTCGACTTCTTTTTCACTCGGTGCAATACGATATGCCCTATCCTTACCTCCAATTTATCTCTCATTCACGATAAATTACCTCCCGGTGTACATATCCTAAGTCATTCCGTAACACCTCAAGCGGATAGTGCCTCAGTTCTCCTTGATTATGCTAACAGTTATGGTGCCGACCCCAGCAAATGGTGGTTTCTTACGGGGGACAAGCCTCAACTATATCACCTCGCTCGTAAAAGCTATTTCGCTTGTCTTGATGAGGGAGATGGTGGTTATCAGGACTTTGTGCATACTGAAAATGTAATCCTTGTAGATGCCGCTGGACGACTCCGAGGTTTCTATGATGGCACGTTAGAAAAGGAAATTTCTCAGTTATACTACGACTTACAGCGCCTACTTGAAGAAACTCCTAAAAAAAAATAGCAAAGTCTTTGCTTAGGGAAAAAGCTGTTGTACATTTGCACCCGCTTTCGAAGGAAAGTTAGTTTTTTGACAATCGGATGGCTTAAAAAAGTTGAAATAAAAATCACTTTAAAGTTGCAGAATTAAAATCCTGTATTACCTTTGCCGTCCGCTTTGAAATGAGCAATTAGAGACGCACTTCGGTGCTGACATAATATAAAGTTCTTTGACTTGATGCAGCAGCCCAAATCCTATCTCTTTATTGAGATAGGTCTACGAGTAAGATTTATCTTACTGGTAGTTTTAACATCTTCTTTTCGGAGAAGGTGTTCCAACGTTAATTTTTATTTGAGAGTCAATTATGGATTATAACTTACAATGGAGAGTTTGATCCTGGCTCAGGATGAACGCTAGCGGCAGGCTTAACACATGCAAGTCGAGGGGTAACAGGGAGAAGCTTGCTTTTCCGCTGACGACCGGCGCACGGGTGCGTAACACGTATGCAACCTACCTCTTACTGAAGGATAGCCCAGAGAAATTTGGATTAATACTTCATAACACCACAAGATCGCATGATCTCATGGTTAAAGGTTACGGTAAGAGATGGGCATGCGTCCTATTAGTTTGTTGGTGAGGTAATGGCTCACCAAGACTACGATAGGTAGGGGGTCTGAGAGGATTATCCCCCACACTGGTACTGAGACACGGACCAGACTCCTACGGGAGGCAGCAGTGAGGAATATTGCGCAATGGACGAAAGTCTGACGCAGCCATGCCGCGTGAAGGATGACGGCGCTACGCGTTGTA
>Ga0307984_1000957_pt1 | contig 12278 bp, 5 predicted proteins | sample EllFjometageno78_FD_203169 | JGI IMG/M metagenome (GOLD analysis project Ga0307984, IMG submission 203169) | Marine microbial communities from Ellis Fjord, Antarctic Ocean - #78 | ecosystem: Environmental > Aquatic > Marine > Unclassified | place: Southern Ocean | collected 2014-10-09 | reverse complement strand
CACCAATAGCATCTGAACAACCTAATTATATAGTTGTTAATGGTGCTATTCAAGCAAGCGGAACTCAAATAGTAGGTGGAATAAAAGGAGCCTATGCTAATATTAAATTAAAATTACCAGTGGCAAATGCTTCTGTTCAAAAAGAATTATTTGCTTTAAATGCACAAGCGGTCAATTCGTCAAGTTAAATTATATTATATGCAATTACAAGTAAGAAGATTACAAGAATCCGATTGGGATTTAATACCAAAATGGTGGGAAGCCTATAAACAAGAAGGTTTTCCGCGTGATATGTTGCCTGGTTCTTTTAAAATAGGTGACGAACAAGAAGAAAAAAAACAAGGTCTAGGTGGCTTTATGGTTTGCAAAGGAGATGATCCAATTGCAGCTATGTGGTTATGGATGACAAATAGTAAGACTGCGATTCCAGCTGTAGTGGTTAGTGATAAATCTTATCAAGACACAGACAGAAGTGATGCATTGCAACTCTTAGTAAATTTCACAACTGATTTTGCAAAAGACATGGGTTATAAATACGCATTTGCTTGGGCAAAAAAAGGAATGTTATTAGATAAATATAAACAAGCGGAGTATTATGTAGATGAAACTCCGTCTTATGAATTAATAATGAAATACTAAATGGGAGCAATAGCTAAAGGAGTAGGATCACTATTTGGTGGTCGAGCAAGAAGAAGAGAACAAAAATCCGCAAATAAAGAATTTGCAGGAGCAAAACAAGCATTTGGAGATTTTGAATTTAAAGATGCATATGCAGATTTAGGAGCAAATCAATTAGGTCAAGCCGAGCGAGGAATGTTCTCAAGTGCTCAAGCTGGAACTCTTGGTGATGCGGATCAAGCAGCTATGGCAACTTTAGGACAAGCTGAAGGTTATCAATCACAAGGTTATGACTCACAAGGCTATGACTCACAAGGTTATACAGCTGGTCAAACTAATGCTGGTAATTTACAAAGAGGTGCGGCTACAGGTCTTACAAATACTATGAGTAATTTACAAGTTTCTACGGCTGGTGCTGAGATGGCAAATACAGAAGCCGATCAAGCTTTAGCCGCGTCTCAAGATTTAATAGCTCAATCTGGTTCTGGAGGTGGTGGAGCTACGGCTTTAGCAGCTGCAGCCGCAAAATCTAAAGCTGGTATATCAGCAGATATAGATAAACAAGTTAAATCTAATGAACAAATGAGAGCTGCTGCTGAAGGTCAATTACAACAAGGACAATTAGCACAAGAAAATTTAGCTTCTCAATTTGATTTAGGAGGACAGCAATTTAATGTTGGCGCAGCTAATGATGCTTCTAAATTTGGAGCAGCGGCACAAAATCAAGCGGCTCAATTTGGAGCAAGTGCAGCTAATCAAGCTTCACAGTTTGGCGCTAGTGCAGCTAATCAAGCAGCACAATTTGGAGCTTCTGCAAGAAACTCATTTGCACAGTCTAGATTTGGAGCTGAAAATGCTATGAATCAATTTAATGCAGGCGCAAACAATCAATTTAAGCAATCTCAATTTGGAGCTAATAATGCTATGAGTCAATTTAATGCAGGTGCTGCTAATAATATGTCACAGTTTAATGCAGGTGCAGCTAATCAATTTTCAATGGCTAATCAAGGTGCCGCTAATAACATGGCTCAATTTAGAGCTCAAGGAATGAGTGATATACAAGAAAGTAGATACACACAAAAATCAGATCAGTTTGATATTGCTTCAGGTAGAAAAGCAGGTGCTGATAATGCCAGAAAACAAGCTACAAGTGATTTAATAGGTGGTATAGCAGGAATAGGTGGAGCATTATTGTCAGATAGAAGAGCTAAAAATAATATAAAACTTATAGGTATATCTAAATCAGGTTTAAATATATATAGTTTTAATTATAAAAACAAAATTAATGGTAAAGGTAAATATCAAGGTGTTATGTCTAATGAAATACCTAGTAATGCCGTTATTAGTCATTCGGATGGATATGATAGGGTAGATTATAGCAAATTAGATGTTGAATTTAAATTAATTAATTAAGATATGGCAGTTAGATCATCCATAAATACTCAATACAATCCCGGTCAAAACCCATATGATACATATGTAAGTTTAGAAGGAGCAGCTAAAGATATAGATGCTGGTATTGAAAGAGCACAGAAAAATCAAGAAAGAGACGAGCAGAAAAGACTTAGAGAAATGCAGTTAGCTGACATTAAATCTAAGAACATGGCTGGTTTAATGGTTTCTTCCGAAACTGAATTTGAGCCTTTACAAAGTTACATGCAAGATATGAGTAGAAATCTTGTTGATAAATACAGTGGATTAGTTTCACAATTAGAAAAAGGAGAAATTGATAGTACATATTTTGCTGCTGAATCAGCTAAATTGCAAGGCCAAGTGCCTCAAGTAAAGCAGATGGTTGATGCTATTTCTGGAACAGCAGGTATGTATTCAGAAGGCTTAGCTCAAGGAACTTTAAGTGGAGCAATTCCTAAAGATCAAGAAATGTATTTTCAAGCTATACTTAATAATAAAGGTAATTTTGGTATGGACGATAATAATGTGCTTGTGTTTCAAGGTGAAACTGCTGATGGTACACCTTTTAGTATTCCAGCTAACAAATTAAATCAAATGCCACAACCTATAGGTAAAATGGAAGATTTTCAAGCTTTAGTTTTACCAACAGTTGAAGCTTTAATGAAGCCAGAAGAAAGAAATGTAGGCGGTAGAGTTGTCAATGCTAGTGTAATTGGTCCATCAGCTGAAAATCCATCTGGATCTCAAGAATGGCAGAATGGAGTTGCAGCATCTTTTGATACTTTTTTAGATACGTATAAAGATAATGGTTTAAAATCTTTAGCAGTTGACCATGCTGGTTATACTATAGAAGAAATGAACGACGCTTTAAATTCTGGTAGTTATGAAGGTAATGACGGTGAGCAATATAGCAGTAGACTTGAATACGAAATGGAAAAAAAGTTTACAGAAATTGCTAGTGAAAATTATGTTTATAAAGAATTTGAAAACTTTAATCAATTACAGGCTGATGCTAGAAGAAAAACACAGCAAATTCAACAAATGAATGCAGAGACTTCTAGAATTAATGCTACAAATGCTGGAAATCAAGGAAGAACTGGACCAGAAAGAAAATCTATTGCCGCAATAAAAGCTGTTAAAAATAAACCAGCTCCTAGAACTACTGGAAATTTAGAAAAAGATATACAATCAATTAATGAAGGTTTTTTACTTGATGTTCCTGGAATGAGAGTTCAAGAAGAAGATGGTAAAATATTTTTAGTTGCACCAAATGGAGACGGAACACCTATATCTGAAAGTGTTTGGAAAGATCCAAATCTTTTAGCTTCATGGCTTGCTGCTAATGCTATGAAATTACCAGCTGGTTCAATTAGTTTTGATTTTGAAAAAGCTCCTATTGGAGGCGGTGTTTCTCCAATGCAAAAAATATCAAATTTTTTTACTCGTAAAAAATAAAATCCTATATGGAAAATAAAATAAACGTTGTCGATCTTGATACATGGAACCAACAAATTCCTACAGAAGAAGAAGAGTTGGATGAATTTGGTAACCCTATAAATTCAAATCCTGTAGATTTATTTAGCCAAGGAAGAAGAAATTTAGACGAAACAGTTGAAGAAAGAGAAGCTAGACAAGAAGATGAATTAGCTTTAAAAAGAGAAGAAACTAATAGAGATCGCTATTTATATGATGATAATGGTCAAGTTGTTTTAGATGAAAACACGGGTCAACCTGCTTTATCTGAATTAAGTTCTTTTGAAAAAATGGCAAATAGTTTTGGAAATATGGTTGATCAAATTCAACAAGCTATTCCAAACGCATCTTTAGGTGTAAACAGTTTAGTTAGAAAAGTTCTTGGAGATGAAACTATAGATAATTTTTTAGCAAATGAAGATGTTCCACAGTTTTTTAAAGACTTTGGTACAATGACAACTGAAGAAGCTGATGAAGCTCTACAACAACAGCAACTACAAGAAGCAGAAATGCAAGAAACAGGTAGTATAACAGAAGGATTAAAAAATTTTGATTTAGGTGAATTAGCTGCTGGTCTTGTCAATGGATTTACGTCGATAGGCTCTAGTGCTTTTACAAGTACTTTATCTGGAGGAACTTCTTTAATACCTGAAATGATAGGTAGGTCTTATGTTGATTACAACGAAGCTTTAGCTGAAAAAGAAGGTAAGTCTTTGAATCAGTATATGGAAGAAACAGACGGTGGAGAAAACACCTGGACATCTATAGCTATTGGAGTAGGAGGTGGTTTATTAGAAAAAGCTGGACTTAAGGGAGCTGGTAAATATATGGTAAATAAACTTGTTAGTTCTGGCTTAAATAAAACTTTTTCTAGTGTTTTGTTGTCTGGAAACAAAGAGGGTTTAACTGAATTAGCTCAAACAGGATTAGAAGCTGTAAATATAGCTACAGCAAAAGGTGAAAATAAAACAGAAGCTTTTGTTGATGCCATTTTTTCTCAAGATGGATTAGAATCTTATTTACAAGGTTTTGCAGGTGGTGGATTAATGAGAGGAGGACCAAGGTTTGATGATAAAGAACAAAATATAAAATTCAAGAAAGCTACAACAGCTTTACGAGGACCAGCTGAAACAGTTTTGCAAAATCAAGCTTTAGAAAATATATCTGAATTAAGAAAAACTCTATCAACAACAAAAGATCCACAAGTTAAAAAAGAAATAAAACAAGGCATAGCTATACAAGAAGCTAAAATTATTGATATTACTTTAAAAGCTCAAGCTAAAGCGGCAAGATTGACAGATAAACAAATTAATCAAGTTGCTGGTATACAAGATGAAGTAAATTCCATAAATGATGGCGTTACAGAATTAGATAAAAAATTAACTGATGGTGTTATAAACACAGAACAAAGAAATGCAGCTGTTAAAACATACGAAGAACAATTTATAGCTAAACAAGAAGAATTAAGTGAAGTAGTTACTAACGAAGTTGGACCTATACAACAATTTAGCGCATTCACGGCTGATGAATCTTCAAGACTTGTAAATCTATATAATGATTTAGATAAAGCAATAGTAAATGGTGACACTGATTTAGAATCTGAAATAAATTCAAAAATAATTAAATCAGAACAAGCTTTAAAAACTACTGAAGAAATTATAGCTGAAGACAGCATTGTTTTATCTGAAAAAGCACAAGATCTTTACGATGAAAGAGGCGTAGACGCGGTCAATAGCATTGTTGAAACTCAAGAAGGTACTATAAGAAGTGTAGCTATAAAAAAGCTAAACTCCGTGCCTCAGTTTAGACGATACGATGGTGATGTTGATGCTTTAGCTAGTGAATTAAGATATGGACCAGAAGGTGTTGCTAGATTAGTAGAAACTTATAATCCAGAATCTGGAGTTCCAATAGCTGCATACATAGCTCAGCAGTTGAATAAAAGAGTTCAAAGAGCTGCATCTAAAGTATTGTCACAAGATAATAATGTAGACTTTAATTCAGCAGAAGCAGCTAATTTATTAGTTGAAGAAGAAAATGACTTTGAAGTTAAAATTGGTTCTAGGTTTTTAGCCGATCAATTAAAGCTTCCAATGTCACTCATTGGCAAAGCTCAAAAAATTATACCTGTAGGTTTACAAAAAGCTGTAAACGATTTACAAGACAATAAAGAGTTAACTGCTAAAAAAAGACAAGCTCTAGCTAAAAAAGCTGTAGAAGGTATATATAACAATCAATTAGTAAAAGACATAAAAGAAGAGTTTGGTAAAAATACAAAAACTAAAGAAGACTTTTCTAATTACTTAAATAAAAACTATAGACCTTTAGCAACAGCTTTTATAGCTCAAAATGCTGCAGAAAAAGGAACAGGTATATCTAAGCAATGGTCTATGTTTCCACCTACAAGATCAGAGTTTGTTGATTATTACGAAGGAAAAGACGTACCATTAGATAGAAAAAATAGATCTCAGCCAATAAGTGACAGAAAAGATGCTTTAGCGCAAGCTGTGTCTCGTCAAATAGCAGAAGATGTTAGAGCCGAATATTTAGCAACTAATCCTATAGAAGCTGTAAGAATAAATGAAGCTGCAAATACAGATGTTGATGCTGATAAAAAAATAATAATAGCTAGTGCTTTCGAACAAGCTGTTAAAGAAGAATCAAATTCTGTTAAATTACAACAATTTAGGTTTAAAGAAATTTTAGCTAATTTAGCTGGCAAACCATTTGATGCTCTTACTTTTCAAGAAAAAATAGATAGATATCAAATACTTGATGAATATATTGAATCTGAATTTACAAAAGAAAAAGCCAATACTATAAGTGGAAGAAATAATATTATATCTAATTTAAATAAAATAGCTGAACTTGGATATTTAAGTCCAAGCGCTGTAAATGCAGCAAAACTAGCTAACTTTGGTGGATTATATTTAAACGAAAGAACATCTGATGGTAAAAAACAATATTTAGTACAAGGAGAAGGAAAATCTTCTTTAGATCCAAATGCAGATTTAATGTCAAGCTTGAGTTCTAAATCTGAAGGAAAAGATCGTGTATTTAAAAAACTATCAAGTGTACCAGATTACAAAGATTTAAATGTTGTTGTAGAGGATTCGGCTGAATATAGAAAAGCTTTTGATGAAGATAGATTAATACCTAATTATTCAAAAGGTTCTATTTTTTATAGTTCAAAACAACCTCAGCTTATTGAGTTAACTAAAAAAGCTGAAAAAAATTATAAAGGTTCTATTGTTGAAAAAAATTTAAAACAAGTTAGAGTAAAAGATCAATTAGGTTTAAAAAATGGAGGTTCTGTAAATACACAGAAATATAATGAAATAATAGAAAAAAATAAAAATCAAGTTAAAGAAAATCAAGCAATAATAAAACAAATTATTTTAGATTTTCATAGACTAATTCAAGATGGAGTAAATCCATATGATATGCTTGATGTTATTGAAGGTTTATTTAAATCCACAACTGGTGGTGTTAAAGTTTCTTATGGGTTTAAAGGTTTTGAAATTGGTAAACATGAATCATTTAGAGAAGAACATTCTCCTCCTGTTAATGAATTTATAGCAAATTTAATAAATGGTGTTTTTACAATGAATGAAGAACAGCTTTCTACATACATTGATAATTTATATAAAGATGCTGGTCAGTATTTAATTTCTGTAGAATCTGATAATAAAATAAATGCAGCTGGATTTAAAGCGAGAGTTCCGTTTAATTCTCAAATAGGAAACAACGCTGGTTTATTTAGATTAGTTTCTACACCTGGTATTGATGTAAATAAAATAGTATTAAATAATGGTAATACTATAGCTCAAGAATATGGAGCTGGTTTAGGTAGTATTAAACCAAATCCTGATTTAGAAGCTTTTCAAAAGAAAGTTGTAGAAGAAAAATTAAATCCTACTGAAACTATTATTGCTTCAGCAATGGATGATATATACAATGAACCTGCTAATAACAAATTAAGCGAAGAAGAAACCATAGAAGCTTTAGGAGCTATTCTTATGAATAACTGGAATAAAGATGGTAAAACAAATTTAAATGTTATAACAGATCCTTCTATTATAGAAGAAATATTAGTTCAAGATGGTCAATCGGAACAACAAGCTAAAGATGGTGTTAATAACAATCATGGATTTCTATATGGAAACGATATATTTATAAACTTAAAAAGTAACAAAGGTTTAGAAACATTATTACATGAAGCTGGACATTTATGGAATGGTATCGTACGTAAAGCTTCTCCAGAAGTATGGAGTCAACTTGTAAATAAAACAAAAGAAAGCGGTTTATTTGCTGAGTATTTAGAAAAAATCAAAAAAATACCTACATATAATAAAATAGTTGAAGATTATGAAAATGGTATTAATACTTATAAACTAGAAGATGAAGTTATAGCTAGAATATTAGAAGACTACAGTGCTAAAAAAGGATTTAAAACTGGAAACTCTTTTGATAAAATAAAAGATTTAGTACAAAAATATTTTACTGAACTAGCAAATATATTAGGATTTGATCCAACAACTAAAAACTTAGCTGATTTAAGTATAAGAGAAATGCTTGAATTAGCTGTATCTGAAGTTGTGTCTGGAGATCCTTTATCTAATTTTTCTAAGTTAAAAGATTCAGAAGGAAAAACTTGGTTTAGAAAAATGAAAGCCAATGTTGATCCTTCGTTTAAAGTTTCTATTGATCCAGAATATCAAGGTTTAAAAGCTGTAGAAGAAATATATAAAACAAATGGAGAAAATTTACTTAATGCTATTAGAGATTCTTATGCTCAAGTAAAAAATATAATGAGTCTACCTGAATGGTCTGAGTTTATTGCAAACACTTATGTTCTTGGTCGTGAATTTACTCCAGCAGAAAAAGCTTTATTAACAGCTAAAGAAAATGTTAAATCAAATGAAACTGCTAGACTTAAAAAAATAAAAGCTTTAAAAGACACTAATAGCTATGTAGAAGAAGATCAAAACAAAACATCTGAAGAATTAGATAAAAAAATAAAAGAAGTTCAAGATGAAGCTATTAAAGAAGAAAAAGAAAAAGCAGCATCTGATGGTCGAGCTGAAGGTTTAAATAGAAATTTTAGAAGAATAATAAACTCGTTAACAGGTAGAATGGGTAGACCTTCAAAATGGTTCATACCTCCAAATGCAGAGGATATAAAAGGTTTGTTATATGCATTTTTACCAGGAGGTAAATTAGGTAACGAAGCTAAAAGATTTTTTAAATCAACTATACTAGATCCATACTCTAAAGGAGTTGCAGCTGCTGAAGTTGAAATATTAGCTAAAACTAAACAGTTTGCCGAAATAATGAAAGATTTTAAATCTGATTTAAAAGAGGTAGTTGATGGAACACCTTATAGTAAAGGACAAGCTATTAAAGTTTACAATTGGATTAAAAACGGCGTAGAAGTTGATATAGAAAAACAAAGTTATATAGATGCTTTAGTAAATGCAGTTGAAAATGATCCTGAATTAAAAGCTTTAGCTGATCAAATTGAACAAAATTTTCCTATAGAATACAAAGCTACATGGAGAAATGATACTACTATTAATAAATCTATATACGATGCTATTAATTCTGGAACTAGAGCTAGACATTTAGAAACTTTTGCTGAAAATGTAGATAATATATTCAACAAAGATAACATGCAAGAAATAGAAAACTTGTATGGTAAAAAGTTTAGACAAGCTTTACAAAATTCATTACAAAGAATGAAGACTGGTAGAAACCGTGTTAGTACGGATGCACAGTCAAATGCATTTTTAAATTGGATAAATAGAGCTGTAGCAACCACTATGTTTGTTAATACTAGATCAGCTGTATTACAGTTGTTATCTTCATTAAACTTTATAGGCAAGCCTAATAATAATATCTTTCAAGCAACAGCTGCTATGTTTAGCGATGGTTGGAAAAAAGATTTTAATACTCTTTGGAATAGTGATTACTTGAAAAACAGAAGAGAAGGCGCTAAGTTTGATGTACTAGCAGATGAAATGTCTGAAGGTGATGTTACAGGTTTAAATAAAATACTTAAATTTGGATTTTTACCAACAAGAATGGCTGATAGTTTTGCTATTGCATTAGGTGGTGCTGCATTTTATAGAAATACTATGAATGCACTTATTGCAGGTGGAATGTCTAAAGCTGATGCAAAAGCTGAAGCTATGAAACAATGGCAAGGTGCTGCTGAAGAATCTCAACAGTCTTCTGATCCTTCTAAAATATCTGAAATACAATCAAGTGCAGTTGGTAAAGTTGTATATGCTTTTGCAAATACACCCTTTCAATATGCTCGTATTGTAAAAAGAAAATTACAAGATGTAGTATCAGGAAGATCTGCTGCTGAAGGTGGAGGTAATCAAATAAGACAAGATTTGCAAAGCGTTTTATATTATTCTGTAGGTCAAGCTATGCTTTTTAATGCTTTACAAACTGCTTTATTTGCAGTTGCATTTGAAGATGATGAAGATGAAAAAGAGAAATTAATGGATGCAAAAACTATTTTATCCGTTGAAAGAGCTTTAACATCTTATGCTAAAAGTTTAGGTAATCCAGGAGCAGTTGTAGGTGCTATATATAGTGTTATAGCAGAAGCTAATGAGCAACAAGAAAAGTATGGTAAAATTGATAATCCATATAAAATAGCTTTAGAGGCTACAGCTATATCACCACCTCTTAATACTAAGTTGAAAGACATAGTTGCAATAGGAAATATATATAAATACAATGAAAAAGAAATTAAAAATGATCCTTTTAAATTTTCTCCTGACAACAAGGCTTTGGAAATTGTTGGTAATGCTGCTTCATTTGTTGGTGTTCCTTTAGATAGAGTTATAAGAAAAGCTCAAAATCTATCGGCTATAGCTAATGAAGAATCTGAAGCATGGCAAAAATTATTTTTAGCTTTAGGTTGGAGTAAATGGGAATTAGGTTTACAACAAAATAAATCAAATAAGAAAAATTTTAATAAAAGTTTTAATAAAAATTTTAATAAAAAATTTGATACACCATTTAATAAAACAGTTTTAAATAAAAATTTACCAAAAAATGTAGTAGGAAGAGCTAATGATGATGGAACTATTGAGTTAGATCCTTCACTTAAAGGTAAAGAAAAAAATAAAGTAATAGCTCATGAAAAACAACATCAAAAAGATATGGAATCTGGTAAACTTGGGTATGATGATAATTTTGTTTACTACAATGGTAGTAAGCATGAACGCAAATCTGGTAAAATAGAATACAACGGTAAAAAATATATGGAGGGTCATCCTAAGCTACCTTGGGAAGCGGCTGCAAACAAGGTAGAAAAACAAATAACTTAATATTTATTATGGCAATTAAAAAAAGAAAAACTTTAGGAATTGATGATGATTTCAAATCTTTAACTGTTAAAGAAAGGAAATCAAAATTACCTAAATTAGATACTGAAAAAATGGCTCAACAAGCCAATATAACAGGCAATAAAGCTGTAAAATATGGATTTGCAGGCGGAATAACTCAAGGTAAAAGAGGTATTGGAGCTATAAAAACAAAAGCTGAAGAACAAAAGAAAACACAAAAAAAAGGTGAGGATATTTATAAAGACTCAGATGGCAAAGTTGTTAGCAAGCTTGATAGTAAAATAGATACTAAAAATAAATATACAGGTAAAAAAAATAAACTAGGTACTGATAAAGGCAATAAATTAGATAGAATAGAAAAAAGAGTTGCTAAAAGACAGGGTCAAAAAGAAGAAAGAAAAAACTATAGAGCAGCAAAATTAGCTAAAAGAAGAGGTATGTCCCCTAAGCAAGCTAAAGATTTCATGCAAAACCGTAGAACTAGACTTAATCAAGCTGTAGGTGAGTTTGGTAAAGCTATAGCTACTGGTGGTCAAATGGATTGGGGCAAGTTAGATAAAAGACTTTATAAAAAAAATGGGTCAGGTACTTTACAAAACATGAAAAGTAAAGATGGTGGTACTTATGATGCTACTGCACCATACAAAGGTACTGCTGCTAAAGGATATTCTGATAGAGGAATGGCACGTAAAGAAAAAGATGGTTACACTAAAATAATGGGACCAAAGGTTAATATTGCGCCTGCTGATCCTATAAAATTAAATGCTTTTAGAAGTGCTGATAAACCTAAAGATGATAAGCAAGATACACAAGATACTAGTAAACGTAATATAGATAACAAAATAAATATTGAGTTAACTAAAGGCCCGGATCAACTAGCGATAAAAAACGGTGAAGCATATTCATCTACTGCAAATGAAACTTTAAATGAAGGAATTTATAATCAAGATCAAAAAAATCAAAACTTACAAAGAAATGAGCAAATGAATCAAGGTTCTATTGGTCAAGCCGGCAAAATATTTAGTAATTTCTTTGATCCAAGTAAAGGTGTTGGTGGTAAAATTGGTAGTAAAATAAATAATTGGTTTAATAGTAGTGGTATGACACAGCCTTTTAACGAACAATCTAGAAATAAATTTGGAGCATCAACAGAAAGTTTTAATGATGGCGATAGAAATAGTGTACAAGAGAATATGTCTAATGAATGGAAAAAGAACTTTCCCCTTACTAAAGGGTAGAAATTAAAAAAAGGGGAGCAAACCATGACGGCGTGCTCCCCATTAATTATCCTATAATAACTCCTATAACTATACCAATTATAGGGCCAAGTAATGCCCATAGTTCTAAGAACTTAATTTTATTTAGTTCTTTACTAGTGAATACATTATCAGATGTATCAAGTATTAC
>Ga0307984_1000956_pt1 | contig 12279 bp, 5 predicted proteins | sample EllFjometageno78_FD_203169 | JGI IMG/M metagenome (GOLD analysis project Ga0307984, IMG submission 203169) | Marine microbial communities from Ellis Fjord, Antarctic Ocean - #78 | ecosystem: Environmental > Aquatic > Marine > Unclassified | place: Southern Ocean | collected 2014-10-09 | reverse complement strand
TGGTGGTTACAATGGTGTAGCTAATGGTTATGCAGGTGATGGTAGAGGCGGTGGTAGCAGCAACACTCCTACACCTACTGCACCATTGGCAGTTAGAGGCCCTATAGAAACACGAATACGCGGTACAATAGAGGACTTATCAAAAGCTGGGCGAGATGCTTATGGTGGGTCTATGTATAAGACATTATTAGATAATACCCTAGGTATATTCGGAAATCATAAGGGTCAAACTTACGGTGAGTCCACTGCACCTGATTACTATCCTTTCCCCGGTGCTAAGAATGACGCTTATGAAACTCATATGAGAAACCTAGGGCCATTGGACGGATTCACCTATCAAATGACTGATGACGAACGCAATGCACAGTTAGATCATGCCTTCATTGGTACACCTACTACTGACTCACAAAGAAGAGCTGTAGCAGAAGGTCGTGTAAGACCTAATGGTGGCCTATTTACTGGTGAAGACACTGGTGGACAGTCAGTACCCGCAATAACTTCACCCCCAATATCTGGAGGTGGTGGTGGTGGTTCCTTCACAGGTGGAGGTAACACTAACAGTGGTGGTAATAACAAATATGCTGATAACTACTTTCGTGCCGTACCTGACTCATTATTTGCAAATGTTGTAACTGCGACTAACTCAAATGGGATTTCAAGCCCTAGTTTAACTGGTGTACCGACTAGTTATGGTAATAGTTACAATGCAGGGCGTCAGTGGAACTCTGGTGTATTTGGCCAACAAGCAGGTACAGCTAACGCAGCCGCTGCATCAGGAGAAGGATAATGGAAAACAGTAAATATTTAGCTACAGACCCTTTGGCCGCATTGAAATTGAAACCAATGGCACTCCAAGGTGGCGGTGGTACATTCAATAATAGTGATCCAATGACTGATATGGCCATGCAAATGGGTATGAAGGCCGCAGGTACAATGATGGGCATCCCGGGTTTATATAGTGGAACTACAGAAGTGCAAGGTTATAATGAAGGTACAGAGAGTGTACCCGGTCAACGCACTGGCCAAGACACAGTACCAGCTATGTTATCTCCAGGTGAGGCTGTAATACCTGCTTCAGCTGCTCAAGACCCTGCTAACCAAGGAGCAATTCAAGGTATGGTAGAACAAGGGCAAGAGCAACAAGGTATGGCAGCTCAGTTATTGCAGTCACTAGGTTTACCCTTAGATCCACAACTGATTGCCATGATTGAGGATATGCTAGCACAGGGTGTACCACCTGAACAGATCGTACAGCAGTTACAAGAACGTATGCAAAATGCTCAGGGTGGACAGGCAGCACCCCCTCAAGAAGGTATGGATATGCCACCAGAGATGGCTCAGGGTGCTCCTATGCAGCCTATGGAAGAAGGTGCTGGTGTACCACAAGGGCTGTATGAAGGTTCTATAAATGTTCAAGGCCCTCTATCAGGCAAAGGTAAACGCGAACAGCAGAAATTCCAGTCAGAAGAGACTCGTAAAGACGCTGCCTATGTTGCTGATCAACGTCGTAAAGATGATATGCATACAGCTTCTATGAAACAGAAAGCTGACAGTGAGATGTATTCACGTAGTATGAATGGAGAATAGTCATGGCCGCAACCGGATTTTACCAGAAGAAGCTGGCTGAACAAAGGAAACAACAAGCTATATGGGATGCTGAAACTGCTGCATCTGTTAAACGTGGGGAGGAGATCAATAAACAGATTGCCTATAGGAATAACCGTAAGAACCAATTAGTACCTCAAATAAATGTAACAAAAGGTAATGGTCAGGTGATACCAGCGTATGGTGCTACTGGCTCTTTCCCTCCTGTTAGCTCGGGTGTTACTGCCTCATACCCTACAGCTATCTACAATAATACCTCACAAGATGGTGGAAGGAATCAGAGATCAGGGTATGCTGCGTATAATGGTGTACCTGCTATGGGGGCTGCTGTGACACAAATGCAGAGCGCAAAACCCACTGAAGTACCTTTGATGTCTAACAATTCATCAGGATTAAATCCTATAACATCTGCTGTATCAGGTTGGGTGAATCCTTTCAAAGAAGGTGCCGAAGCCACAGGGGAGGCTGCTGGACGTAGTATCGGTGGTACTGTTGATAATATAGTGGACGGTGTCACAGCTTACGGTGGTATGGTGGCTGATGCCGCAGGTAATTTAGTTAGTGGTACATCGGATGCTGCATCAGGTATTGCGGCAGGATTCACTGGTTCTCGTGACCCTAAATCTGTAGTACCTAATTTACCTACTCGCCCAACTACACAATCAGACGTAGATGATTATAGCCGTTCAAATGTAGTGCCAATGAATACTAGGGCCACTACGGACAAAGACGTTAGCGACTATAGCCGTACTCCAATAAATACAGATGATGTAGTAGCACCTAAGCTAGAAGCTGCCAAGACCCCTACACTAGATTTAAGCAAGACTAGCACGGGTAGTAAGTATGATCACCTAGACCCAGACCCAGACAAGGTGGAGCCTGTTATAGTACCAGGGCCATCGGGTGACACACTGGTAAAACCCCTTACAGAAGAACAGGTAGCCGCTGAAGCCGTTAAGACTGCAACTGATACAGGTACAGAAGATCTAAGTGGGGTTAACACGCAGACTTTCGAAGCCACTGACGGTAACGGCAAGAAGATACCTGTAGAACCAGAACAGGTTAAAGGTATATTCGATAAGGCCTCCTCCCTCTTCGGTGATACTTTCAGCGGATCAGACCTGAGGCGTATGACCTTATATACACTAGGTGGTTTATTATCGGGTGGTTCATTACAAGGCTCGTTTAAATGGGCTGGTATGAAAGTCATGGAAGAACAAGGTATATCTAAGGCTAACCAAGCCAAGAAAGATGAAAAGACACTTGAGTTTGAGAGGACTCTGAAAGGTAAAGAGATTGATCAGGATAATAGGGAACTCACTGCTGAGAACCTAGCTGAAACCAATATCGAGGCCAAAGCTATTGTAGCTCAAGCCACATTAGACTGGAACAATGCCACAGGTCAAGCCAAAATAGTCGCTGCCAAGGTATTAGCACAGGCCAAGAAACAAGCAGATAAGATCACTCGCCTAATAGCTGCTGATAAGGTTAAAAGAAATGATAAAACTGGCAGCACTACAGGTACCGAGCATACTTACCGAGTAGAAGGGTTAGAAAAGTATGGTATTACAGACGTAGTTGCACAGGAATACTATATAAATGGAACATCTAAAGGTTGGCGAGTTGCTAACCCTATGTATGGCCAAGAAGGTCAACCTGAATATATATCCAAGGCCCTATTTAAACGCATGTTATACGAAGATTACAACGGTAGCTGGAAGAAAGGTGAGGCTGATCTACCTAGTGAATCTGTAGAGAAGAGAGCTGACCGTATCTCCAAGTTCTCTGGTGAAATATCTGGTAGTATCGAGAAGATATTCGGCCCAGATAATTTAGATGCAGGTATGCAAGCTGCCAGTAGTGTGCAAACCTACTTTGATAGTCGTAGTTTTGATCTATCAGATGCTACTGAGCAAGGTCATGCAAGGCAAATAGCCATACGTACAGCCGTCGAAGCTAAGAATGATGCTATGAATGGAAAAGGTGGCACTACACTAGCCCCTTACCTAGATAAGTATGCATTCTCAGTGAAAGCGAAGTCCAGTGGAGGTGGTGTTTGGGCTTTACCTAATAGTACAGGTACGGTTGATACCAAGAAGATCAATATATTAATCGATAAGATGCGAGGTAGTGCTGGTGGGGAGTCTGGTAGTCGAGAGAATTTTGATCTCGCTAGAGATAGATTCGTAGACTATTATAAAGACTACAGCACCCAGAAGAGTAATGATACATTACCTACCAATATAAAGTTTGGTGATGATGAAAATGAATTCTTCGCATGGTTAACTGCAAAGTTAGCGCCATTGAAATGATAGCGTAGGGGCCTAGATGAAAGAGCTAAGTGAATTAGATAAGTTAATGCAGGAACAAGGTATAGCAATCTCTTCAGGAGAGGGTATCACGATTGATAGTGAGGAAGAGGGGAAGGATCTCCGTCTTATCGACCAAGACACTGCTGTAACAGAAGATGGTACTACCATACGATTCTCAGGACTAGGAGCACCTGAGGTAGCTCATACGTTATCAGATGATTTTCAAGAAACTTATGGTGAAGTGGGTGGTGAAACTGCCACCCTATTGGGTGAGAAAGCTATAAGAGAAGAAGGTTTTACCGAGACTGAATTAACCGGAGAACAAGGTTATTTTGGGCGTGAACTAGGTGACCGAGTCAATCCAGAGGGTACTAGCTATAGTAAATTTCTATTAAGCTCTGGTGCAGGTTACCTCAGTAAATATGCTAACAATGATGATATCATGACCTCAGCCTTTGGAGATCTGGAAAGACACCGTAGAAAGAGGGAAGGTAAGTCCACAGAATGGGACACCTTAGTAGACAGGCATAATAACCACGTTAAGCAGGGGTCTCTTCGTATGAAGCCCCTTGCGGCTAGTGAGGCTATCTATGCATCTGCCCCAGACCTTTATGCTGGAGTATCTATACGCAGTAAAGACCGTACACTTATGAATGAAACCAAAGATTGGCAGTTAGGTCAAGCCTTTGGTTCAGGTGTAGATAATGGTCTTTTAGGTGCAGCTACAGCTATCGGCATGGTGGAAGAAAGCTTTGGTGTGACCAGTTCAGAGAATTGGGGTTACGGCCATGCGGATGCTGTGAAGAGAGAAATGGCTGCTGCACCTTACATGAGGGACATGGAAGCTTTTGATGAGCATGGTGATTTCACACTAGATGGTATAAGTGAATTAACTAATTATACATTCTCTAACCTCATGGCTTCTGTACCTATAATGAGTGTAGGTATAGCCGCAGTACTAGCAGCGCCAGCTACTTATGGATTGTCATTAGCAGCACCTATATCCATATATACAGGTACCAACTATGATGCACAAGAAAACAAGGATAAAGGTAGGGCACTTGTATACGCTATAGGTATGACTGCACTCGATGTAGTAGGTGTTAAACTAGGCGGTGCATTTACAGCTAATAAGGCCTTAGCTTCAGGACTTACTACTAAAGAGGGTCGAAAGATCGCTGTTAATAAGGTAGTTGAGGCTACAGGGCAGAGTGCCAAAGTAGTAGGGCCTGCCTTGCGAGACGCTATGGTCAATACATCCACTAGGACAGCCAAGGAAATTAAAGCCATACTAGATGGTACAGCGAGTATGTTAGTTAAGTCAGGACGGATAGGGGTTGAAGGTCTCAAAGGTATGTCATCGGAAGGTATTACCGAAGCCATGCAGGAGTACCTGGCCATCCAAGCTGAGAATAACAACATAACACCAGAAGAAATGTTAAACCGTATAATGAACGCTGGTTTTGCAGGTGGTATGTTAGGTAAAACTATGTCAGTGACAAGTGCAGTAGCTGGTGATTTATCTAATTCACAGATAAGAGCAGGTTACGAGAAGGCTAAGAATAAAGAAACTAACGCTGTAAAGACCAGAGAAATGGACGAGCGTAGTTTCCCGGGAGAAGTTGTAGATGTAGATAGGGTTATTATAGCCACTACACCTAAGGCTGCTACAGTAGCTGCCAATACACCAGCTGACCCCGGTGATGCCACTAGGGGACAGAAGTTAAGAGAACAAGGAAATGCACAGAAGGAAGGGGAGCCTGTAGGTAGAATCAATAAGGCGCTAGGTAGCGTACCGGGTCTGATTCGTGGGCAACTGATGGATACCTTAGATAAATTCCAAGGTACTGAATATATGAGTATGCTTGGTTCTATATTGGGTGTCAATAATGCTAGGGGTGGATTGGGTTTCGAAGATCAGAGACGTAGCAAGGTAGCTAGCCTAACTGGTAAAAAATCCTTCGATGGTTTACTCACCAGCTCTAAGGCGGGATTCAGGGGAACTAAGGCTTTTTCTGAGAAGATATATAATAATCGAGCTAGGATAGAGTCTATATTCAAAAAGGCTAGAGATTCAGATAAGGTTCAAGTATCTGAGTTATTATCTGCATCTAACCTAGACCTCAATAGCACTGAACTTCAATTCCTTCAGGATGTGTTCGATACAAATAATGAGATCAATGGTAACCCCGAGAGTACCGATACTGTACTGACCAAGACTGTGTCTAGGCATAAGATTTATAAGAATCAAGCTAAGATGAAAGCTATCTTGATGAAGTCATTAGGTATAACACAAGTGGAAGCAGATCGTGCTGTTACTTTGTTTTTACAAAATGATCAATATGCTACACCTCTAGACCTCATAGACCCTGACTCACGTACTCTTCAAAGTGCGCTAGATAACTATCTGAATCCGGACTTTGTGGAGAGCATAGAGAATACCTTTGCTCAGATGGAGGGTGCGTCTGAATTCTTAGATAATAATGTCTTTAACAACATTGTGAATAACAGTTCTAGACATGCTAATAGATCCACTCATGACAAGTACTTAGGTCAGGATGGGGATAAATTAGCTAATATATTGGACTTGGCCGTATTGAATAATGAAATTACAGCTGATGAAAAGATAGATATCGCATCTAAGCTACAAGACTATATGGACCAACTGTCAGGTGACTATCATCGCATAGATAGTAAATTCTATAGAACCACAATAAACAATCTTGGCTTCTTAACAGCCTTAACAGCACTACCCTTGGCTGCTATAAGCTCCTTAGTAGAAGCTGGTTTTGTTGTGTTTCAGAATAATCCAGCTCCTATGAAGACAGCGTTTATACTAGCTAAATCTGTTATGCCAGAAATGATAGCCACTATGAATGAAGGTCTTACAGTACTCACCCGTGGTAAGATACCTATGAAGGATTACACCCACAGGGAGATGCTACGTCAAGGTGGTTATTTACTTGATTCACAAGCACCTGCGGCAAGACAAGGGGCTGAAGTTAGTCCACGTCAGGCTGGTGGTTTAGGCGTGTTCTTCAAGGCTAGCGGATTGACAGGTCTTACTAATATCCAACGTTATGCTAGATTGGCCATGGCAGATGACACAGTACATCACTGGATGAATCAGGCTATGACTCATGAGCCTACGAATGGTGAATCTAGTAATAGATATTACGCAGAAGCCATTGAGCAATTAGGTAACCTAGGTGTACAACCCGAGATATTGATAAATGCCCAGAAGGCCTACAGGAATAATATCAATGCTGGAGTACCCCATGAAAAGGCTGTTAAGGTATTAGAGAACCCTGTATATTTAGCCAACCTAGATAACGCCAAGTTTAGATTTGTAGACATGGCTGTCGCTATGCCTGCTGTGGGTAATCGCCCTGCATTCTATAGTGACCCTAGGTATAGGTTGTTTACACAATTCCAAGGATATATATCTACTGCGACAGCAAACTTATTACCAATTATGTATAATAACTTGGGTGGTAAGGAGAAAATGCCTATAGCTAGAGTTAATGCCTTAGCTACATTAGCATCACTCATTGCTATATCTATGTTTGCACAAGCTCTTAAGGACTCTGTTAAAACAGCTTTTGCAGATGATGAAGCTAAGGAGAGGAAGGATGCTTACCTTAATGACTGGCAGAAGTTTATACGTGGCATTTATGGTTCAGGAGTCATAGGTGTGTTAGAACGACCTATAGATTTCGTATTACCTTTATATGGTAATAGACCTACTGCTACAGGTAATGCTTTAAGCATGACAGGTATACCTTTTGCGAAAGAGATAGCCGATAATGTAATATCAGAAGCACCTGCATTATCATATATGGATAGTGCATTTAAAGCCACACACGGTGTAGCTACTCAAGATAAGAATGCTTTACGTAATGTTATCAAAATAACACCAATGATGGGGCCATTCTCAGATTGGATTACCACCTACAAGGGAGATAAATAATGTCTAAAAGAGCACAAGGTGTATTTACACCCAATAGCTATGGGCCTACACCTGCACAACAAGAGGAATTTGACAGGCTAAGGGAACAAGAAGCTACGGCACAGCAGGTGCTGGCAGGGAGTGATGAAGACCTTATGAACACCCCTATGGGTGCAGGTATCATACAAACACCTGTACAAGCCCTTGGTGAGGATATGGCCGAGGGGGTACCTCCAATACCTGCTAGGCTAAATCCTACTGAAGGTGGTACGGTGGTAGAACCTAATGACCCCTCCGCGCCTACCGCAGAACAATTGGCAGGAGAGTTTGTACCCGTTAAAACAACAGGGCGTTATAGGTTGTCTGATATAGCCCCCGAAACAGACCCTTATGATGTACCTGTTTTTGACCCTAATGAATCAGTATATGCTGCGGACGGTCGAAAGTTAGGTGTGGCAGAAGCAGAAGCTAAGTTTAACGAAGAACAAATGTACCAACAAAGTAGGTTGAATGATAGGGATGTGAGTTACGATCAAATTACTCCTGAACAGAATACAGAAGCCTACAAGCAACAGAAAGAAAATGGCCCTGCTGAACTAAGTAGTATATATACGTTAGGCCACAATCTTGCTGAAAGCGTATCTAATCTAACTATCGATGTTAACCTAACCACTGCTAACTCCAACATAGGTGATGGTACCGACCCTCAGGCAATCCTTGCTAATGAGTTTAATGCTTCACCCTTAAACGTGGTTAACGCAGCTACAGAGTCCATTGCGCAGATACTACTATCTCTAGGCCAAGGTAAGCTACGGGGTAAGGGTAAGCAGGAAGCAATAGACAAAGCTCTTAACATTGACACCCTAGACAATTATATGGACAATAACGTCCATGACATCTTCGGAGGGGAAGCTGAAGAACATCAAATTGGTATTCAAGTGGATGCATTTCATGGCCTATTGTACTCTCTGACTGAACGTAAGTTGAGAACTGCTAATGGTACGGCTAGCCCTAAAGGTACACTGGGTATAGGCGGCCAAATGTTAGCTAAAGCATTAGAAGATGCTGGCTATATAGTGAAAGATGATTATCAACCTGTGCATATAGATACAGGGGTAGAGAAAGGACCGAAGGTGAAAGCCTACATGTTGACCGCAAAAGGTATGACAGCAGGTAAGTCTTTATGGAAATTCAGATCATCTAAAATACAACGGCAGGGTGCCCAAGGTACCAGTGGTAATATTATGCGTTCTGTTGGTGTACTACGTACAGGGGCGAATAAAGCTATAACAGACAGAGCAGGTCAAGTAGAAAATGATCTAGGTACCCAGTTAATGGAAGGATGGGGTAGACACGCAGCTAATGCCACCAAGATAATGGACACAGATATAACAGATATGTCTTCTACCATGTTAGCGTCCCTGAATGGTGAGCAGGAGAGTCAAGGTCCAGATGAGAACCCTGATTCCTTTGTATCTAGATTGAAGCTACTATCCCAGAAGATACTCAATGTAAACCAAACCACTGAAGAAGTTGTACCTAAGTTTGGTGCAGATGTGGAAACAGTCCAATTACCTATTAGTGAAACCCAGAAGTTTAAGAAAGTTTTGAATGATGTTAAGAACGCTAATGAACTTCAAGCAAGACTAGAAACTCATAAGACTCCTGTTTTCCAAGATCCTACTACAGGTCGTACATATTACATGACGTATGACTCCAATGGACAGGAATCTAGGGTACATCGAAGTGCAGTAAGAGGTATTGCATCCAATGTAGATATGACTATGATGCCTGAACGTCTTAATAATACTGAGATGACTACTGGAAACCAGAGGGCTGCGTATGAGACTTGGTTGAAAGGTAACGGTCAACCGAATGCTGCGTCTAGGTATGTATCATACATGATAGCAATGGGTAATCTTTTGGTCAGGGGGTCTAGAGATTATAACAATCTGGACACTCTACAGAAGTTAACTGGTGATGTCATTAGGGATGCTGCGCAGAAAGGTAGATCACTTAGGAAGTTTTTAGTCTTAAATGGTGAGACACAAAATGAGATCATGAAAGATCTTAAACGTGGTGTTAGAGTGGAAGGATTGACTCCTGATGAGCAAGGAGATATCCTATACGTCATGGAAACAATCTTGGAGACTGGTAACGAGAAGGAATTTGGGGCACAAATGAGAGGCTATTTAGTTGCGGCTAAACTAGAAGAAGCTCATTCCAAAGGACTTTCATCTACATTTATATCATTACCAACCGCAGCTGATATGAAGTCAGCTGGACGTATGTTTGCAGCCATGGATACTATGGATGTAGACACTATATCTCGTGTAGGTTTAGCATTAGATGAGGTGGCAGGCTCTAGTCCTCTAGGTGGTTCCAGGGAGATAGCTAACGCTTTCCCCGTAGGAAATCCTAGAATGTTTTATACTGACTCATTGAAGAATCTACTCAGGGATGGTGTTAATCACCCCAAAGGTGGAGACACAGATATTGGTGGTGTTAACTTCAGTCCTGAGTTCTCGTATGATGTATCTATTTACTTAGATCAGATGTTGTCTAAGCAAGGCCCTACATTCTCTGACATGGTTGCTAAGTTATCGCTCATGGTAGCTGACTATGGTAAGGCTGTTAGTCAAAACTCTGAGGAAGTAGCTATATTCCTGAAGAAAGCCAAGGGAAGACACCCTGAAATATTTGGGGATATGGAGAAGGCCTTCACTAAGCAGGGGTTTGGGTTACAAGCTGTTAATCAGTTCTTCGAAGAGGCTATGTGGCAAACCACTAAACAGATTGTTAAGAGTGGTAACTCATCTAACGTCAAGAAGACAGCACAAGCTATGGCCCTCTTTAACATACAACCTTACTATATTGGCGTTAGGGGTATGCGGGTACGTGTAGGTAAGAATGTCCACGAGATGTTACCCGATAATAGTGTTGTTCTACAGAATATACATACTCAGGAGATAATAAATCTTAGATCTGGATATGCTGTAGATGACCCTTTACGTGCCACAACTCCTAAAATGCTAGAGAACGGACAGACGTATTATACACCCGGTATCGCCTCTGCTGCGGTAAATGCTATGGGGCCAGCGATGGGCCATGCTAGAGAAACAGCAGCGATGGCTATAGCCTTTCAAATGGTTGTAGACAGACTTGGTGAAGGTATCTTTATGGATCAGGTGTATGACTCTATAACACTGGAGCCAGAAGCGGCCATGTTGTATGAATATTATCTGAATGAGGTAGCTATATTTGAGGTGTTCGATGTCAACGATAATGTTCAGTTACACAAAGCATTCTCTGAATCGGTTATGGCTGAACTTAGAGATATAAGATCTAAAGGGACTGTGACTGTAGGTGATCAAGGCCAATACTCAGGGTGGACCACTAAATTGGATGAGGAGTGGGCATCTCTTATTAAACCCAAGGATGAGAGTGTCATTAAGAATGCTGCATTCAGGAAACAGTCAGAAAGCATAGAAGGTGCTATGGTTGAAAGGTTGTATGCTGCGCAAGAAGCTGGTCTATGGCGACCTCTTCATAATGGTGTGATCACTGTTAAGGGTAGGAAGTTTATACCCCGCCCGGCCAGTGCCAAAGTGTGGTCAGTAGATGGTAGTCAATTTGCTTTATGGTTTGTTAAATATATAAAGTCAGATATTGACAAAGTGTCTGCGTCATTATACCGTAGTAACAGAAGTGTTGAACGTAAGAAATTTAGGCAAATGCTGAAGGAAGTATATGCTAAAGGATTTCAAACAGGAGGCTTAATAGCCTAGTAAATAAAAAACCCCACAAGATATCTAAGAATTAACTTAGGTACCTTGTGGGGATTTTTTTATTACTTGAGAAGACGTTTATATCCGTCCATAGCTGCTGCATAGTTATCATTGGCATTCTTCATCGCCTGCTTAGGTGACATACCTTCCTTCAGATAACCCTCTTCATTAGTCTTACGAAAATGTTTCATGGCAAATTCAGGGCCTTCCTTCGTGTATAAGAGATCATCAGGTATAAATACACCTACCTCTTCCATATCTGCCTGCCACTCCTTGTCATCATAACCGTAACCTCGTAAGGCATTCTTGTTGTAACTTTTACGTTCAGTCATCAGTAAAGCTCCCTTGTAGTGTGTGCAACACCGTAACTAGTGCTAATTACTAACACTGTGAACCAGACTATCACTAAAATAGCCATACTAAACCTCCATCCTCCAACTATTAAGTAAACCTTGGTCTGCAAGCAACAGTTGGATATGCTTCAGGGCTTTAATGGGATTCTCATGTGTAGAAATATACACATCATTAATATCCCTACTATACATTAATTCCGGGGGTAACCCTTCCTTTGCACAGTAGGTCTCATCATCTATATTCGTGAACCCACGAAGGTACAGATGATTAT
>Ga0307984_1000953_pt1 | contig 12289 bp, 7 predicted proteins | sample EllFjometageno78_FD_203169 | JGI IMG/M metagenome (GOLD analysis project Ga0307984, IMG submission 203169) | Marine microbial communities from Ellis Fjord, Antarctic Ocean - #78 | ecosystem: Environmental > Aquatic > Marine > Unclassified | place: Southern Ocean | collected 2014-10-09 | reverse complement strand
GGCTCGCAACCTATTCAGACTGGGCAGATACGACAGCAAGTTCGACTGGATACAACGCAGTGACAGAATGCTGATCTCAGCCTGGGAGAATTCCGACAATATCCGCAGAGCAACAGGGTGGGCTTCGGTCCTACTTTGGCGTACAAGTCCTTTTCATGAACTCGCGATTTCAGCATCTAATACAGATGACATGCAACAGGCGCGCAAAGCACTCGATGCCAGTTTCTATCCGCAGGTTATTCTCGCTGGCGGATTTAGCAGCCCCGATCAACCGAAATGGATGGAGGGGAAATACGTCGCATCGGGTCCAGCCAGATACTTTGTTTGCCAAGAGGGCGCATGTAAGTTGCCTGTAGAATCACTTACAGACGTTGATAACTTACTCAAAGCGGAGTAGGTTGTAAATTCTACTGCGTACCTTAGATTTTCTATGAAAAATCAAGTTTCCTTCTGCGCCAATCTCATTCTTGAAAAAACGCCTGACTTCCGTCCACAGATCGGATTGGTTTTGGGCTCAGGTCTGGGAACCTTTGCAGACAGTGTAGAAGTCATTTCAAAAACCTCATTTAAGGAGCTTCCAGGATTCCCAAAAGCCGGCGTTGGGGGCCATGCTGGCCAACTCATTTTGGGGCATATCGGGGGCACAAAAGTCGCTGTACTTCAAGGCAGAGCTCATTATTATGAAGAGGGGAAAGCTGACGCTATGGCTGTTGCAATCAAAACCTTGAAGGAAATCGGTTGTCAATCTCTGGTCATCACAAATGCCGCCGGAACAATCGACAAAGACGCATCTCCAGGTGAAATAATGTTGATTACAGACCATGTAAATATGACTGGGGTGTCTCCTTTATTTGGATATACTGAACGCGATCGATTCGTCGATATGACGAACGCATATGATACAGACTTATCGAATATCATGCGCCAAGCGGCAATAAAAAACGACATCAAACTCAACGAAGGTGTGTATGCATGGTGCTGCGGACCCCAGTTTGAAACACCAGCCGAAATCAATGCTTTGAAGATTTTAGGTGTAGACGCTGTCGGTATGTCCACCGTTCCTGAAGTCATCGTTGCAAGGCACGCGCAAATACCTCTGTGTGCATTGTCCATCATCACGAACCATGCCGCCGGAAGTAGCGATTCTGCGCTAAGTCACGATCAAACGATTCGTGTCGCAAAATTGGCAGAGGATTCTATTAGAGAAATACTTATGACATATTTGAATTCTTTTTCTGATGCGCAGTAACAAGACCAAACCTATACTTCCCCGAAATCCAGGCACTGACTTTCAGCTGGAGCGGTTTTGCGACATCCAAATAAACAGGAGCGCAGTAGAGCAACGTTGCGCGAGCTATGGGGCTCGCAGAAGCATAAAAAAGGACAATCAAGCAGCTTGGCTCATCAAGGTCATAAGCCTAATAGACCTCACAACATTGGCTGGTGACGACACAAACGATCGGGTAAGACGGTTGTGCAGAAAAGCGATGCATCCAGTGAATGAGCAGTTGTTGAAGAAACTTGAATTAGAAACGTTCAATATTACGACCGCTGCAGTGTGTGTTTATCACGAAATGATCGCTGGTGCGGCAAAAGTATTAAAAGGGACAGGCGTTCATTTGGCGGCAGTATCTACTGGGTTTCCAGCTGGACTTTCACCACTTCCGTTAAGAATAGAAGAAATCAAATACTCCGTTGATCAGGGTGCAGATGAAATTGACATTGTCATCAGCCGGAGGCTGGTTCTAGAGGGGAAATGGGAGGAACTTTATCATGAGGTGAGGATGTTTCGTGAAGCGTGTGGTGAGGCACATTTAAAAACAATACTCGCGACAGGTGAGTTGGGAAACCTAAGTAACATAGCAAAAGCATCACAAGTATGCATGATGGCTGGCGCAGATTTCATCAAGACCTCTACCGGAAAAGAACCCACGAACGCAACACTTCCTGTTTCACTTGTCATGGTCAGAATGATTCGAGAATATTATGAGTCGACGGGCTACATGGTCGGCTTTAAACCGGCAGGGGGTATCAGTGACACAAAGACTGCATTACAATTTATGACGATGATGCAAGAAGAACTTGGAAGAAGATGGTTAGAGCCTGATTTGTTTAGGTTTGGTGCGTCAAGTCTTTTGGGGGATATTGAACGTCAACTTGACCATTATTCTAGTGGGTATTACTCCGCTGCATATCGCCATCCTATAGCATAGAAAACATGAAATTATCTAAATCTATCGAAGAACTCGAATACAGTCAAGCACTAGAAAGTGACAAGGAAGCTATGGCATGGCTTGAGACAAATGGCAGAAAGTTCGGTCAATTTATAGGCGGTGAATTTCTATTTCAGAAAAATGCCGATCAAATAAAGGTCACAAACCCAGCTGATTCAAGTATTCTGGCAGCCATTGAAATTGCCGATGACAAAACAGTTGATTTGGCTGTCACTGCTGCTGCACAATCACAGAAGTCGTGGTACAAAGCTGGCGGACATGCCAGGGCGAAAGTTCTATATGCCCTTGCGAGACTCATTCAAAAGCACGCGAGAGTTATTTCTGTGCTCGAAACGTTAGACAATGGAAAGCCCATACGAGAAAGCCGAGATTCAGATATCCCGCTCGCAATAAGACACTTTTACTATCACGCAGGGTGGGCTCAATTACAGGAGTCAGAGCTCGCAGGTCAAGAACCTGTGGGCGTAGTAGCGCAAATAATTCCGTGGAATTTTCCGTTTTTAATGCTTGCATGGAAGATTGCTCCAGCGATCGCAATGGGAAATTCTATTGTCCTGAAACCTGCTGAATCGACACCCCTTACAGCCATGTTTTTTGCACAGCTCTGCACAGAAGCAGGTGTCCCAAAAGGTGTGGTCAATATTGTTAACGGAGCCGGGAATACGGGGGCAACACTTTCCGCGCATCCAAACGTCAATAAAGTGGCGTTTACAGGTTCAACTGCTGTAGGCAGAGCTATTCGTAAATCAACGGCTGGCCAAAGTAAAAAACTCACCTTAGAATTGGGCGGAAAATCCGCATTTGTCGTATTTGATGATGCGGATCTAGACTCTGTGGTAGAGGGTATTGTAGATGCGATTTGGTACAACCAAGGGGAAGTATGCTGCGCAGGATCTAGGCTTTTAATTCAAGCCAGTGTTGAAGAAAAGCTGATTGGGAAAATTAAGAAACGAATGGAGTCGCTTCGTTTTGGCACTCCGTTAGACAAGTCAATTGACGTAGGGAGTTTGGTCAGTGACAAACAATTCGAGCAAGTCTCACATTTGGTGAAATCTGGATTGAAATCTGGAGGAAATCTATTCCAATGCGAACAACCTGATTCTAGTAAAAACTACTACCCACCAAGTATCATTACAGATGTGGACTCCTCACATCCTCTGGTTCAAGAAGAGATTTTCGGTCCTGTTTTGGTCATCATGAGTTTCCGGACCCAACCCGAAGCGATTCAACTGGCAAACAACACCAGGTACGGTCTTTCTGCGAGTGTTTGGAGCGAAAACATCAATCGAGCGATGCACGTAGCGCCTGCGCTTATTGCGGGTGTGGTTTGGATTAACTGCCACAATAAATTTGATGCAGCATGTGGATTTGGAGGAGTGAAGGAATCAGGGTTTGGACGAGAGGGAGGAAAAGAAGGACTTTATGAATACCTCAAGCCCGTTCAATTAAAGTACAAAGCCACAAATGGAGCGTCTGGAAATAAGGCATCCTCAACATCGAACGTTCAACATTCAACTTCCTCAGAAATTGACCGCACGTTGAAGTTTTATATCGGTGGCAAACAAGTCCGACCTGATGGAGGAAACAGTATCCCCGCGCTCAATTTTGACGGCTCAATTTCCGCTTGGGTAGGTCAGGGAAACAGGAAAGACATTCGCAATGCCGTCGAGGCCGCAAGAAAAGCAAATGGGTGGGCTTCAAAGACCGCACATTTAAGGGCACAAGTTTTGTACTTTTTTGCGGAAAATCTAACGGTTCGAAAAGACGAATTCATCAAACGATTGATGGAAACATGTGGGGTCAAAAAACCAGAAGCAACAGGAGAATTTAATGCAACTGTTTCGAGAATATTCAGTTACGCTGCGTGGGCAGACAAATTCGATGGAGCTGCACATGATGCTCCTTACCGTGGTATCACACTTGCACTTCCAGAACCGATAGGCATTATAGGTTTGGTCGCTCCCGACCACCAACCTTTGCTAGCTGCCATTTCTTTAATTGCGCCAGCAATAGCGATGGGCAACAGGGTTGTTTACATCCCCGGTGACCAGTATCAAAACATCATTCTAGAATTGGTATCTGTGATGGAAACATCTGATATCCCAGGAGGGGTCATCAATATTGTCACTGGAGATAAGAATGAGCTTTCCACACATTTGGCTGGACATGGAGAAGTTGAATCTATGTGGTGTTGGGGCGACAGTGAATTAAATAAAAACATTGAATCTATCAGTGTCGAAAATCTCAAACGCACTTGGTGTCATGAGAATAACGACAGAGATTGGCTCGACATGAACGCGGGTGAAGGAACCGAGTTTTTAAGAAAAGCGACGCATGTGAAAAATATTTGGACGCCGTATGGGGACTAGATACCTGCCACAAGAGCTGATCCGAAAAAAGCGCGATGGGAATAAACTCAATGACGCCGAGATCGCGTATATCGTCAGCGGTATCTGTGATTTAAATTTCACGGATGCTCAAATAGGCGCCTTTGCGATGGCTGTTGTCATCAAGGGGTTGGACATGGATGAGCGTGTGAGTTTAACGAAACACATGATGAATTCAGGGAAGGTTTTGAAGTGGGATGATTTAAACCTGAACGGTCCTGTTGTTGACAAACACTCTTCAGGGGGTGTGGGTGACAAAGTGAGCTTGATGCTCGCTCCTATCGTTGCCGCTTGTGGGGCATACGTGCCGATGATCTCTGGGCGAGGCTTGGGTCACACGGGGGGGACATTGGACAAACTGGAGAGCATCCCTGGTTACAATGTCATGCCCAGTGAACGTTTGTTTCGCGACACCGTCTCTGGTGTAGGTTGCGCAATTATAGGCCAAACCGCACAGCTCGCCCCAGCCGATCAACGTCTATATTCCATACGTGATGTGACGGCAACCATCGAATCGGTGGGATTGATTACGGCCTCGATTTTATCAAAGAAACTCGCCGCAGGACTGGATGCATTGGTCATGGATGTGAAAACTGGCAATGGTGCGTTTTGTAAGACACGCGAAATGGCACATGAAGTCGGCAGAAGTATCGTCGATGTTGCAAGTGGAGCGGGCGTTCCCACGAGATGTCTCATCACAGATATGAATTCTGTTTTGGGAAACAATGTTGGCAATTCAGTGGAAGTTTTGGAATGCATTGCGTTTCTAACTTCACCAAACAAAGCGAATCCAAGATTGTTAAAACTGACACTCGAGCTCGCGGCTCACATGGTCCAAATAAGTGGGATAGAATCTGATTTAAGTGCTGCGTATTTAAAAGCAGAAGTCGCTCTAAATAGCGGGATGGCCGCGGAGATTTTTGAAAAGATGGTCCGTTCATTGGGTGGACCAGGCGACATCTTAAAAAACCCGCTTATCCATCTCACTCCTCCTCCGATCGTTCAAGCGATTCCAGCAAATAAATCAGGCTACATCACGGGTATGGACGTGCGGGACATCGGACTTAGTTTGGTCTCCTTAAAAGCAGGACGCGTAAAATCAAGCGACACAATCGACCACAGCATAGGACTTTCGGAAATCGTCCAAATTGGACAGTACGTCTCCGTGGGTGACCCGCTTGCGATCGCACAAGTTCGCAATCTAAATGACATTGATTTCCTTAAGAAAGAACTCTCACAAGCAATGAACATCACGGAGGAGATGTCATCTAATGTGTCTGAGTCTGACATTGAAAACGCTCTGATCTATGACATCTTAACGCCAAACCCAAGTTAATATTTTCTCAAAATGTCAAAACCCAGGGCTGTTGTTATCGTTCTTGATTCTCTAGGAATAGGGGCCAGTCAAGATGCTGACAAATATGGCGACACCGGCGCAGACACTCTGGGCCACATTGCTGAATATTGCAATCAAGGAAAAGCCGACAACGAATTTAGACGGGGGCCATTACGAATACCCAACTTACAACGATGGGGCCTGGCAGAGGCTGCAAAAAACAGCAGAAAAAGAGCTTTGCCCATCGATGAAAATGCAACCGTTGAGGGCGCATATGGATTTGCCCAAGAAGTCAGTGTTGGAAAAGATACACCCAGTGGACATTGGGAGATTTGTGGACTCCCTGTCCCATTTGAGTGGGGGCTGTTTCCAAATAAAATACCGTGTTTTCCTGAAGACCTGCTTCAGAAACTAATCAAACTGGGCACATTGAAGGGGACATTGGCAAATTGTCACGCTTCTGGCACCGAGGTGATTCAAGAGTTTGGAGAAGAACACATGCGATCAGGCAAACCCATCTGTTACACCTCTTCAGATTCGGTATTCCAAATTGCAGCACATGAAGAACACTTCGGACTACAAAGACTGTACGATTTATGTGATGTTGCGAGAAAACTTGTAGACCCATTAAATATAGGACGTGTCATCGCTCGACCATTTGTTGGGAGTACCGGTGATGATTTTCAAAGAACCCCAAACAGAAAAGATCTCACAACCCCACCTTACGCTCCCACCCTACTCGATGCTGTTCAAGCAAGTGGAAGCCCCGTAATAGCGATTGGGAAAATAAGCGATATTTTTGCGCAACAAGGAATTTCACATTCGGTGAAAGCACCCTCAAATTCAAAGATTGTAGACGCTCTAATCGAACAAATGAAGAACGTGGACGAAGGGCTTTTATTTGCGAACCTTGTAGATTTCGACAGTGTCTTTGGACATCGAAGGGACGTCGCAGGTTATGCCCAGGCAATTGAAGAGTTCGATTCTCGCCTGCCCGAAATTGAATCTATCCTTCGTCCAAACGACCTCGTCTTGATCACTGCTGACCACGGATGCGACCCCACATGGCCAGGTACAGATCACACGAGGGAGTACGTTCCCGTGCTGTTTAACGGTCCGAACGTGTCTCCATCAAACTTGGGGAAGAGATCGAGTTTTGCAGACATGGGTGCGACCATTGCAGCTCATTTAAATACACGTAAATTAGATCATGGAGTTGCGTGTAAATTGTGAGATTCCCGGAGTTGTAAAGAGGGGGTTTGTATTGAGTTTCACAAGTGCAACCCTCACCTTAGTTCTAAAATGGATTTAAGGGCAAACGCACAAACTGAGCTTTCACGGTCTAAACGTCAAGAACTGAAAAAACGTACTAAAAACTCCCAAAATATAATTGGAGATCTCGAGAAGAACTATCTAAACAAACAAGAGAACCATTACAAACTTCAAGATCGCAAGACGCGCAGAATCATGCGAAGAGGACAGAAACAAGCTAGAAAACAAGCAAGTAGGAGGTCTCAGCCTTGGTTTAAACGGCTCATATTTAGATGGAAAAGCAGGAAATAAATACAAAATTTCACAGTTTTTCACAAAGAACATTAAACCCCTATATTTACGCTCTCTATTGAAACGCTTGAAATACACCTGCGAATGATTCGGCTTGCTACATTTATATCTGCCATTTTGCTCTTCACGAGCGCTGGAATAGCCCAAGTGGGCTCTGGTACTTTAAAAGGAAAAGTTACTGATTTTGACTCTGGGGAGCCTCTCCCCTTTGCCTCAGTCGTAATGTTTCTTAACGGCAACCAGGTATCTGGTACAAATACAAACTTCGATGGGGAATATACCATCAAGCCTATTTCTCCAGGGACATACGACGTCCTGTTAAGTTTCGTTGGTTATCAATCAAAGAAAATTACGGGTGTCCGTATCAATGCAAATAAAATTCATTTTGTCAATGCCGAAATATCCGCTGGGGTATTGGTGCAAGCAGCTGAAGTTGTAGAATATGCTGTTCCATTGATCGATGCCGATGGTGGAGCGTCAGGAGGAACTGTCAGCAGAGAAGACATTGACAAACTTCCTGGAAGATCTGCTACATCTATTGCAACCACAGTTGCTGGAGCGAGTACATCTGGTACTGGGGGCGGAATCTCAATCCGTGGAGCGCGGACTTCTTCGACTTGGATTTATATCGACGGAATTAAAATTCGTGGATCCTCAGCCCTACCTAAATCTGCGATTGAAGAAGTACAAGTTGTCACAGGAGGAATCCCCGCGAATATCGGTGATGCTACAGGTGGAGTCATTAACATTTCCCTTCGTTCTTCAAGTCGCACATGGTTTGGTGGCGGTGAGGTTATTTCATCTGGGCTGCCTATTGGAGAGAAATCTTACGGGTTAGATAAATTCGGATACAACCTTGCAGAAGGCGTTGCGTCAGGTCCAATCTTCTTTCGCAAAGATGAAAACGGCAAAAAAACGGACCCACTTGTAGGTCTATTTATCGCTGGAAACGTCACCTATCAAAAAGACCCCCGACCTACTTTTGGGGGCGTTTACAGAATAACGGACGAAGCGCGTGACGCCCTTATTGCGAACCCACTCAGACAGAACATCAGTTCAGCTGGAGAGATTAACGGCGCCATCTACAACGCTGACTTCCTCACGGAGGATGACTTCACGAAGATCGATACCCGAATGAACGTCGGATCTCAAAGCGCGAACGTCGTTACCAAATTTGACATCAATACCAATGAATTTACGACGCTTACATTAGGAGCAACTGCTTCAGGAGGAATCAACAATACCTTCAGTTATGCTCGTTCATTAATGAATTGGGAGAACAATAATCTGAACACCAGTTACGATTGGCGCGCGTATGCAAAGTACAGTCAACGATTCGTCAATGAAGAGGGAGACAACTCGAGCAACCTCAGCAATGTATTCTACCAAATCATGGTAGATTATAGCCAAAGCTATAGAAGTAGACAAGACGCAAACCACAGAGATGACTTCTTTAAATATGGACACGTAGGGAAGTTTGAAGTTTACAATAGGAATTCATATGGTTACAATCCTATTTCAGGAAGATTCGTACACAACGGTTGGGAAGATACACTTGTCACTTTTGAAGCTTCTGAGTTCAATCCCAATCTCGCAGCAATAAACAATCAATATTTCTCTCTATTCGATCAAGACCCCTACAACCCGTTTGTAGATGGACCTTATGAAAGTTTGTTGGCCGTACAAAATGGAAATGCGCTGCTGAATGGACAAAGTCCCTCATCAACATATGGTCTTTGGAGCTATGTCGGAACACAAGGAGGTGCCAGTCTTGACGATCCTTTCTACAAATCAAACAATTCTCAATTCCGTATCAGTGCTGCTGGTTCTGCAGATATCGGAGATCATGCATTACAGATGGGCTTCGAATATGAGCAACGAAAGGATGCGTTCTTCGCATTGGCGCCGGTCGGTTTGTGGAAATTGGGAAGACTGTTAACGAACTCTCACATTAAAGAGCTGAACTTCAACGATTCTACAATCACGAACATTGGAACAGAATACTATGTGACGTATGGTCGTCTTATTGGAGAGAACCAATTCATGTTTGACAGAAGTTTACGTCGAGAGCTAGGCCTTGATCCAGACGGAAATGACCTCATAAACATTGATGGATTAGACCCCGACTTCTTTACTTTAGATATGTTTAGCGCAGATGACCTCCTAAATCAAGGGGACAACCTTGTCAATTACTCAGGATACGACCCCTACGGAAATACGATCAGTGGACGCCCTTCCCTTGAAGATTTCTTCACTGACACGAATGATGAAGACTTTTACACACGTCCAATTGGCGCTTTCGAACCTATTTACATCTCTGGATACATCATGGATAAATTCACATTTGATGACATCATCTTTAATGTGGGTTTGCGTATCGACAGATTTGATGCAAACCAGAGTGTGTTAAGAGACGCTTACGTAATAGGTAACGCATACAGCCTAGGAGATGTCTCAGAAGCAGCCGCAGAAGGCGAATTGTCCTTTATCAATGAAACTTTCGGTGAAGATTTGGTCGTACCAGACAACATCGGAGACGATTTTGTGGTCTATGTTGATGCTCTTGATGATCCCAACGCTATTGTTGGATATAGAGATGGTGATACATGGTACAACGCAGTAGGAACTGAAATTAATGACCCGGATATTCTTGCCGTAAATGAACCTTACCCTGCGCCATGGCTTGTAAACTCTAAGGATCCACTAAATGATAATGCATTTAAAAGCTTTGTGCCAGAGGTGAATATCATGCCTCGTATCTCGTTTTCGTTTAATATTTCCGACGAAGCTGTATTCTTCGCACATTACGATATCCTGACGCAACGTCCTACTTCGAACAATAGATTCTCTCCCATTGATTACCTATTTATTGAAAGCAGAAACAACCTCATCTCAAATCCAGATTTAAAGCCTGAGAAGACGATCGATTATGAGTTGGGATTCCAACAGGTTCTCACAAAGACTTCGAGTGTGAAAATATCTGCATACTACAAGGAAATGCGGGATATGATTCAGGTTAGAAACTTTACAGGTGCTTACCCGAGACCATACAGAGCCTTTGGCAACTTGGACTTCGGAACAGTCAAAGGATTCACTGTAGGTTACGATATGCGTAGAACTGGAAACATCCGAATCAATGCAAACTATACCCTTCAGTTTGCCGATGGAACAGGATCGACCACAGAAACAGCACTTGCGCTCATCAACGCAGGGCTACCAAACCTAAGATCTATCAGCCCGCTTACATATGACCAACGTCATCGAATTGTAGCGAACGTTGATTACCGTTATGGTAAAGGCGAACAATACGACGGACCCGTCATAAATCTCGGAGGGAAGGAAAGACAACTGTTTGCTGAAATGGGGGTAAATGTGATTGCAAACCTTGGATCTGGAACCCCATATACAGCTTCTTCAATAGCGACTCCTATTACAGGTGAAGTAAGTCCATCTACTGAAGGATCCATTAACGGATCTCGTCTTCCATGGCAATTTAATATGGATTTGAATTTCGACAAAAACTTCTCAATAAATATTGGCAAAGAAGGAGAAGAAAGCAAGACGGTGAACTTAAACGTTTACCTGTGGGTGGGTAATCTACTCAACACTCAAAACATCAATTCAGTATATCGATTTACCGGTATAAGCAATGATGATGGTTACTTAGCGGCAGCTCAATACCAGCCACTTATTAATAGCCAAACAAATCCTGACTCTTTTAGAAACTACTACACGATGTATACGGACAATCCTTTTAACTTAGGTCTCCCTCGTACACTTCGTCTTGGTCTTAAATTCGACTTTTGATGTTTGCAAGCAAGAAACTCATGAAACGTATTCTTTCCATATTTGCTGTTGTACTTTTAGCTCAACCATTACTTGCATATAAATATGTTGGTGACCCGGTTCCTGGAGCGAATGACGATTCTAATAACAACAGTACAGAAATACTGCCTCAACTTCGGTCAGCAGCATGTGCGCCAGCAACTGCACTTAGAGATATCGAATGGAATAACGTCAAAGCGCTTATTGAAACAGGCGGATCTCTTTGGCAAGACCGAGCAAACAGTAGCGGTGCTTACGAAGTCCCTAAGGGCGGAGGTGTAAGCTCATTGTACGCAGGTGCTTTGTGGATGGGTGGAATCTCTCCCGACCAACAGCTTAAACTTGCGGCATTGACTTTTAGACAAGGAAATGATTTCTGGACGGGTCCTCTTACAAATGACGGTGGTGCGGAAATTGATGCAAACGTATGTCAGGAATACGATAAGTTCTTTGTATCCACTCGAGCAGAAGCTCAACTTCACAGATCATATTATGATGCACTTCAAGCGGGAACCGTTGATGAGGAATTTCCTGATGGATACGCAATCCCTTCCTATTTCTATGACTTCCCCGCTCACGGAGAGCCTGCCCTTAACCAAGACTACTATCTTGGACCATTTAAAGATTATGATGGAGACGGTTTTTATGACCCAAATCAAGGAGACTATCCTTGGTATGATTTCCTGTCAGAAATAGATTGTAAAGAGCGTAGAAGAGAAGATATCGTCCCTCTTTATGGTGACAGAAACTTTTACTGGATTTTCAATGACAAAGGAAACGTTCACTCAGAATCTCAAGGAGAACCTATCGGAATGGAAATCCGAGCTCAAGTATTCCAATTCTCTACGAATGATGAGGTCAATAACATGACTTTTCACAACTATGTCCTCATCAATCAAGGAACACAAACCCTAAGTGACACATATTTCGGAGTTTGGGTAGAC
>Ga0307984_1000952_pt1 | contig 12292 bp, 8 predicted proteins | sample EllFjometageno78_FD_203169 | JGI IMG/M metagenome (GOLD analysis project Ga0307984, IMG submission 203169) | Marine microbial communities from Ellis Fjord, Antarctic Ocean - #78 | ecosystem: Environmental > Aquatic > Marine > Unclassified | place: Southern Ocean | collected 2014-10-09 | reverse complement strand
AATACCATTTGCCGATCTAGCCTTCCAGTTTAGAGTTCCGGAATTTGTTCTTAAAAAACTAAACCACTCTCCTTCTTTTTGTACAAAATATGTTTCTAGCATTGATCCAGGACTACCATCTGTTAGGTCAGTATTTAAGGAAGAACATGACCAAGCTGACTGAGTAGTGTCCGCAACTGTAGTTGTAGACTCATAAGACATAGTCTTAAATAGCTTTATACTTAGAGATGGCTCTGGATTAAATACACTTGTAATAGTAGATTTATAGTTTATACCATAATAATTATTACGGGTTTCATTTGTATTATGTCTCCATAAATTACCTCCTTTAAAGCTATAAAAGAAACTATTCATTCCAATCATAAAATCTGGGAAATAAGAATAAAAAGAGGGCCATCCTCCAACAACTTGCCCTGTAACCTTTCCTGTTGAGTTTGGATTATATGATAATGTGTACTTGTCTATCGGAACTGTTGGTGTTTTTGGCATGGTTTATTTATTTTATTATTACGTACAAGCTCCTGTTTCTATTACTACTCCATTTTTTACTTTTATATAAGTAGAATTACCTATAATATACCATTGCTCTACAGCGGTATCATTCAGGTAATTAACACCACTAGAATCAGTGAAAACAAAATTACCTACCTCAGGAAGTGTATTTACATCTACCGTAAAAGGAACACCTGATACACGAGTTGCATTTCTTACAAAATAATATGTAGCTATAGCAGCCGAACATTTAGTAGGTGCTGGAACAAATGCAGCGTCTTGAGCAGCAGAAGCTGTAAAACTTGGTAATGAAACAGGGCAAGCTAACTCCCATTCAAACACTGTACCACAAAGAGGCGCATAAATATCTAAAGTTATAGGTGTCGGTGTTATATATCTTTTTGGGACAACCATAGTAAAAACTGGAGAACTTGCTGATACAGTTCCTATTTGATTATTAACCACAGTAACATCTTGACCAGTATTTTCTTGAACATATGCATTAGAAACTAAAGTCCAGTCCTGAGGTTGATCTCCCTGAACACACGCTCCTGTTGGAGTTGTATTATATGGAGACTCGGATATTAATGATGAATTAGAACGCCCTACATAAGTTGGTAGACCTGTCCCCTGGTTATTTATACCAGCATAAACCACAGAAGTCAGAGTATTATCTTCAATTAAAGATCCATTATTGTCCTGACAAGTTAGTCTATTATAAGTAACAGTATCATAAGTACATAGCACACCATCAGGTATACTATCTCCCATATAAAAATACATAACTACAGCCCCTATAGAATCACCTAAATCTAAATCAGCTTTAAATATTCCATTATCATTAACACTTTGAGCAACTCCTGTACCACAAGGAGCTAAACACGAGCTACATGATACTATATTTAATAATATTCCATTTAACTGATGTCTTGCTATCTGACCTTGGGCATAATACCCATCAGGTGCTAATACTGTCAAAGTGCTATCTGTATATAAAGATGTTGCCTGTGAAAAATTTATTCCATCAAAACAATATGTTCCTATTGTTGCCATAATATTATATTTAAATACAAGTTACTAATTCTGTTACAATTCCATTACTTTGTACTCTTATGTATTTATTAGCTTCTGATTTGTAATATCCGAACGATAATGGAACTGCTTGACTACTAATGCAAATAGAAGAAGAGAATACAAAATCACCAACTGCAGGATATGTTCCTGATCCAGTATGGTAATAGGTATTAACTAGTGGCTGATTGCAAATTATAGATACATCCTGTTGTGAGTTACTACAACTAAACGATACACAAGGTATTACACAATCACAACACGCTAAATCTGCGTCAGTTGCATCATAACAAAATTGCTGACATGCTGTAGATGTATAATCATAGATTAAATATAAATACTGGTTTGCACTTGGTAAAGATAATCCTGATATTGTTGATTCATATAGTCCTTCTGATGGATTAGTTACACTACCATTCGCTATTGTTGTAGACGCTGATAGTAACGAAGCAATATCTGATATAGTATTTGTATATAAAGTATTACTTGATAAGTATTTGAAATTATCCTCTGGATAAATCCAATCATAATCATCAAAATTTATTTTATTAGATCTCATTGTTAAGTCTACTCCACTATAAGGAAATACACCTAAAGACCTAACGCCAGTTTGCACATCATAAGTAGAGGCAACTAAATGCGAGTCCCCAAACTGACATAAATCACTATCTATAGGACTTATATTAGTTGAATTTTCCCAAAAATATTCTGCATGAATATACTTTTCATCATCCTGAGATGAATTTACAACTACTTTTATAACTGTAATTGACTCTCTATCTGGGCAATTATAATTTATAATAAAACTAGATTCTCCTACAGTTGATGTAACAGTAATTATTGCGTTATTTGGAGTGTTTAATGTTTTAGACCAATTATAAACTCCTGTTCCCGTTAAAGAACCACTTGTCACAGAAACTCCATTCCAAAGTACATTTATTGTGATTGTCCCCGAACTTATAGCATAGTTTATAGGAACATTTCCTATTACATTCCCATAATCTATAGTAGTACTAAAAGATGTTCCTTGAGCTAAGCCAGATTTACTAATATTAGCACCACAAGAGATTACTTGAGGTGGTATTGGGATAGGTGTCTGATTCATTGACAACACATATTCATTCATATAGGGATCAAAAGCTCCTAATTTTTGTGTGTTTAAATTATTATAAAACTGATCTCTAAACCAAGACCTCATGCCTGACTCAGAAATAACAGTTAGTCTATCTCCTGCGCCTCCTTGACTTTCGCCAGTTAACTTTAAAACAGCTCCTCTTTTTGAATCTGTAAAAAACACATCATACCCATAAGCTATAAAGCTTTCTGGATTTAAACTGATACCATACTCTTCAATACGAGCTATTTGAGTTCCTAATATTTGAGGAACAGACGTTACAACTCCTCCTCCTGTAGAATCAGATAATAAGTTTTTACTTGCTAATACATAAGAGATCCTGTCTTCTTGTAGTACTAGTATATCTGTTTTTCTTGAGTGTAATTTTTGAATAGGACCGTAAGATGTTTCTAAATCTTTAAAGTTTACCAGACCTAAATTAAACTCATTTAAGTTATTAGTTCCTGAATTACTACTGTAAACACCACTATAAGTAAGCCCTTCAAATCTATCAGCTTCTTTATAGTCTTGGTTAGAAACAGCTAATACTCTCTCTCCTAATTGAAAGCTTTTAGTATCTAATTGATCTTTTATCTTATAGCTTTCTACTCCATTCCCAAAAGTATAGACATCTGAAAAATCTAAATTTACTATAGCGTCTTGACTATTTGTTTGGTTTTGGTCTCCACCGTCAATATCTGTTCCTGATAAATGATTACCATTAGAATCTATATTAAACATCTGACTCGAATCGTAATAAAAATCTGGGTTTGCATCAAGAGGCTCAGACTCAAATACTATTAAGTCATTAGATCTAAAAACTACAATATCTGCTGTAATATCTGAATATTTAGAGTTCATACCTCTATGCGCTCCGGGTACACCACTATTTATACCAAAATAAAGTGGAGACGCAGGATCTCCTGGAATTGCCTGACAAAATGCAAGAGTAACTTTCCATCTCTCACAAGGTATATGTTGAGCAAATCCATATTCATTTGTCGGTAGATAAGATCCAACAGGAGGTATATATATTGCAGATGGAGGATAGACCTCTTCATCAAAACTAGCAACCACATCATCAGCAGCAAATCCATGTACATTCCCTGGTTCAGCTAAAGATACTTTTATATTATCTCCTGTATACCATCTTCTTAAATCGGGGTAGTCTCTACTCGCTACATACTGAGTATCCCATTCCCATGTATACTCAGATCCTCCACTTCCTCCGCCAATTCCACCGCTAGCATCACGTTGTGCCTTAAATTTTAATCTAATAATTGAACCTCCGGGGACAGTATAATTTGTTGTTCCTATTACAACTCCAGCAGCATCAAGTTGATTGGTAAAGCAAGGATATCCAACATTTCTATCATAGTCACTACACCCAGTTTTAGCGCTACCCGCAGTTTGACTTCCAAACTCTACAACAGCATCATCAGTAGAGGCAACATTAAAATTTTGATTTTTAACTTGCATATATAATCCAGCTAGCTGACTAGTATCTGTAAATCCTTCTTCTTGAGCATCTTTTAGAAAATCTGTTGATTCAGATGTTATATCTAAAACCTCAACCTTTTCTACTCTTGTTAATGGACCACTTACATCTGACTTTACTATTAAGGTTTGACCTTTAATTACTTTATTAGCGTTATCTCCTTCTAATTTAAAAAACACCATATTATCTGAAGGACGAATATAAAAGAAATTAGAATATATAGTCTCATACCCACCTAAACTTGGTTTTAATACAAACTTATATTTTTTAGCCCAGTAAGGAGCTTTACTATTTATTTCAACTTTAATTGTATTTATATTAACAGAGTCACGAGGTTCAATATAAATGGTATTATATTCTGAAACCAATACAGTAGATGCACGAGCGTAATCATCCATATAAACAATACCTGCTTCATAATCTCTATTACTATGTAGACTAGATGTATCCTTATCAGAAGTGAACGATGCCTCTCCTCCTACAAACCTAAAATATTCAAAAATATTAGTAACTCCGCCATCATTAGATGTGTTTTTCATGGCAAGAGTTTGTATTGAGAAACTACCTCCTCCAGGGACAGTTAAATCAAATCCTTGTTGCGCAGTAGCATCATTTATACTACTAAGAGTTTTTTCAAATGTACAACTAGTGGTAGGCGGTGTTAAATAATTATTAAATAAATCAGTTAAAGAATTTCCCTGATCAGCCTCAGGAATAGTATTAAACCTGCCTTCTGCTAAAGTTCCAGTTCCAATCGCATTTTTAAATTCAGTTGAGTATAAAAAAGCATCAGCGGTAGCGTAATTTTCTTCTAAAGTTATAGTAATATCTAACGAAAACTGAGCAGTATTAAAATCAATATTCGCATTATAACAAGGTCCAGATCCTGTTAATTGTGAGTGTTCAAAATCAAAGCTAAAACTTATTATAGAATTTTTCTTTAATTTATCCTCTATAGTTGTAAGGTCAAAGGTTATTTTAGAATTATCTATATATAATCCTGTATTTGCAGAATCAATACTGTAACTCGCTCCATTTGCAGGAATACCAGAAGGTAAGTCTATAAAAGAAACATTTTCAGAAACATAACTAGTTGAATAATTTAAAGAAATATTTGATCCTGTAGAGCTATTTCTTTTAAAATCATATCCATCTATAAAATTACCATAAAATAATCTATTACTCATTACTGTTTGCGCTTTAGCAAAACGAGGAACATTATCATACTGTCTTAATAATTCATCTGCACCTATTGTAGTGTATATTTTACTATTAGTAAAGGAGTAAGTTTTTGTAGTATTATCAGCCCACCCGAAATCTTCCTTCTTAAATCTTTCTATTACATAAATAATATTAGATGTAGTATCTTTATATAGTAAATCTATTTCAGTAACCAATTCATTACCAGTACTAAAGGTTATAATAGCACCATTATAACGATTAATCATCCCTGGATTATTATAATTTCTTGTGTCAAATCTAAACTCAGAAGTTGAAAAAGCGGGTTTACTAAATAAAGATGTAGCACTATATTGATTATCTTCATAACGATACCTATAAGCAAAAGTTATAAAACGCTCTTCTATATAATTTTCATTTCCTGGTAATGTAACCATTTCTACTAATGGTACAGCTAAAGGAATGTTATTCCCAACTGTATCTTCAAACCCTGGTGGCTTAACGATAACATTTATATATTCATTCGTAAATTGGTCTATATCTGATACAGGATCTGGATAATTTCTATTAACATTTATTACACGAGGAGCATTAAAGTCATCGGTAAAAAATAACAGCTCACCATCAACTAAATCTATACCTGTTATTAGATAATTTGAGTCAAAATTTAAAACTGATGTTGAAACCACATGATACTGAAGAACCTCATCAGATGTATTGAAAGAAACTATTAAGTCAACCTTACCTCCTGGGGCTACTAAATTTGACCCGTCATGTACGAACCAATAAATATTCTCCCTCATACCATCCTCATATGCTCCTATGCATTTTGCTCCTGATGATAAAGCTTGACCTCCATACTCTAAAGAGGTAAAGGACTGATTTCCTTTAGAGTTCTCAACAGCTCCTACCTCAGTAGACTCTGTAGCCCCTAATCTAATATTTAATGCATCAACATATTCACCGGCTGGAAGAAGTCTTTCATCCACCGATTTATTCATTCTGCCTGTAATAAAATTTGTTGTAATTTTTGGCATATTATTTTATCCATTTATCCTTACCTCTCATATTCATCAAGAGTCTTCCAGGGTGTATATTACTTAATCTTATTTTTGCGTTTCTAAGTAAAGAAGCCTTATCTTTTCTTGCTCTATTAACGATGTATTCTTGTATTCCAAGTCTACCATTTAATATAGAATATCTAATATAAGCATAGATATATTCCTCAAATAATTTATTTACCTGAATATTAGCATCTACTCCATTTTCCATACCATCTGAAACATATTCTAAAACAATAGATGCTGCATTAGATATATTACTAAAGTTAATAACTCCTGACTGCTTGTCTATAGTAAAAGTAGGGTTTGAATTAGCTGTCTCAGTATTTAAACCAAATCTACTACCAATAGCATAATCAAAATACCAGTTTCCCTCATAACAATAACCTTCAGATCCATTATATGCGTTACCTTCATTTAGGTAAATACTCTTCCCTCCTCGCATCATTCTCTCTAAATCAAGTTCAGAGTTCTGAGGTCTTAAAACATTACCGTCTTGATCAAATAATATATTAGCATCATGATCCTGCAAGTAAGCTGAAGCCCAGTTAGTTTGAATATTTTCTGTTAATGGTCTTAACAAGCCATCCTCCCAGACAGAAATTCTTACCCAATTAACGTAATCCTGAGGTAGTATAAACCTAAGCTGCATCGTAACATCTAGCTGAAGGATTTTTATTTCCTTCATAGCATCATAGTTTAATTCTTGTATGCCTCTTTTAGCATGAAATAGAATTTGATATCTTTCTATATTATTTATTAACTCATGGTTTCCTTGATACATTAACATAAAATTATTAACTATATCAGATAAAGAAACGTATTGATATGAACCCCAGTTTTCATCAGTTGGAGTTAGGTTTGAGTTTTGATAGTATTCGTAGTCGTTTATATATGCCATCTATGATTGTGTTTGTTGTTCTGAATTTAGTTCTTCTGCACCAAATTGATACACATCAGCCTCTCTAATTTCTAGTCCTACATACTTACAAATCTTTGCAATTAAGATAGGCTCATCAGATAAGGGCAGCTCAAAGTCTTGATAATCATTTTGAGAAGCATCAAATACAGGTTCACCTAAGGTTATTAAAGCATAAGTCCATTTTGGAACTTTAGGGTATCGAATATATTGGCAGCTAACTTGACCTATCTCTGAGATTGTACTTGGAAAACTTTCCATTACTAATGCGTTTTGAGTGTATGACGGGTATGAAAGTGTAGGTGTTGTTAATATTGAATTATTCAACATTGTTATTTTAGAATGAGAAACTCTTTCCGCTTCTTCGATTTTCGCCCCAGAATATATAATATATGTTTTACCAATAACATCCCATACAGTTGCGGCTATAGTATCACGTACTATTAATTCAGTTTCACTTACAACAGTAATTATAATGGTATTATAAACTATACCAGAGGTAACTGTAGAAGCTATATCTCCAATCTTAACTCCGTCTGTTATAAATGTTGCTGTACTATCTGCTACTTTAGTTGCTCCTCCATTAGTTCCTGTTGTAGTTCCTGTTGCTAATTGAGTTGTATAAATTAATATTTTATTTATTAAATAATAATCTAAAGGCAATACGTATTGATTTAAATCAGTATCAACTCTAGTTAATGGAATATACTCATAAAAAGTATCAATAACCTCTACTAATCCCTTTGAAATATCTGCATATCCACTACCAGATAAACGTTGATTCTCTTTTACAATTTGATTATTATATTGATAAAAATAATCCTCAAAAATAGACATTTGAGCTTGCTGACAATACAGATTAAAATCCTGTGGTGAAATATATCCGTAGTTATTTTTGTTCGCTATTGCTAATACGGTATTTCGTACTTCGTTTATTGGCATAATTAATTCTTTTTACAAAGATAGCAAAAAAAAAAGAGGCTCTAATGTTTCAGAACCCCTCTTATATTTATTGTTAAATAGTGTTATGCTGCAATCAAAGCGACATCTGTAATAGCTAAAGGAGATATAGCTAAAGGAGCTGCGTCAGTATATCCTTTAATCATTAACGATGCAACGTGTGCTACTAAAAAGTTTTGAACTTCAAAAGTTGCGTCTGCTGCATGTGTTAATTGTATAGTGTCAGCTCCTGCATCTGCATTATAAATAATGTCAGTTTTAGTATTAACAAAATTTCTCTTAATCATCATAATATTAGATGCATTAATTAAAACTGGCGGTGTTGATGCGCTTCCGTAAAAAAGGTTTAAATATTTTTTCATGAGTTTGTTTTTATAAGTTTATTATTATGCTACACCAATTGTTACGTCCGTAATCATTGAAGGTAAAAGGTCTGTTATATCTATAATAGATGCTTTCCAGTTAGATTGTGCTGACTGAACTATTAAGTTTTGTATAACATCTATCATTGCTCCTAATGCTGAAGGAGAAGCCTCTGTCCCATGTGTAAGTGTAATTACATCTGATGTATATGCCGCTGCACCATTAGCATAATAAAGATCTGTTGTTGTTGCGCTTCCTGTGTTTACCCATAGAAGATTGTCTAAAGGAATAAGAAGATTACCGTTCGCTGCGGTGTTCACTGTAAAAAATGCTGCCATTATATAAAATTTTATATTAGTAAAAAAAACTACCTTTCTGATAGTTACTAGTAGCAAATGTACAAAAAAAAAGCCACCATTTTCAGGCAGCTATTTTCTTAGTTAATTTAATTACTTTATTTGATTTTGTTCTTAAGAAGCTTATAAACCTCTAATCCATCATCACTTTGCATGAAAGATGAAACAATAAAATAAGGATCCTCACCAAATGGTATTGTTAACATTTTCTTTTTATTGTTAGGTAGATTATAGTAAACATCTTTACCATTATTTCTAAAACCTAATAATGTAGAGCTAAAAAACTGATGAACATCATCCATAAGTTCTAGCATTGGATCATTAACTGTATCTAAGAAGTCTTCAGGATTGTTCTTAGCATAAACTAATAAATCTCTTTTAAGTTCAGGAGAGGTCATATTTTCAACTCCATTACCCATTAATACACGACATACTTGAGTTAATTTACTAATGTCTTTTGTAATTTCTTTTGCTGAAATTTGAGCCTCTAACTCCATTTCAACATGTTTTAATTCAACTGAAGCATCACGCTCTTTGTTTATCTCTTCAAATACATGTCCATTACTTGGATGTAAATGTAGAAACATTTGTAGTACTTGGTTTTCTTTAGCAACCATTAATAAACCATCCTCAAAAACGATAGGTTCTAAAATAGCATTTCCATCTTGCTCATCCTCAAAAGGTGACTTTTGATTACGAGAATAACGTAAAGGTCTATTTACCCCTTCGTCTTCGTCAAAATGTAATAATGGTGATCTCTGTGAATGTCTAGAAGATAACATATAAGATAAAGGAGCTTTCTGTCCTTTTAAACGGTAGGCTTTCGCCTTGTACACTGGTTTTTTTGTATTCATTATAATATAATTTAATTTGATTTATAAAAAAGGGAGCAACAGAGCTTTTACATGCATGGCCACTCCCTTAGTAATTACTACTTATTTCTTAAGCTTTTTGGAATAAGAAGAAGTTGTTTGCACCTAAAGTACATACAGCTCTTTCAGACAAGAAGTTTACCTCCATTGCATCCAAGTCACTCGTTCTTGCACCACCAGCAGAACCAGTAATCCAAGATTTATAACGTCTATCTTCAGTCTCTGAAGCTCTATAACGAACATGTAAGAATGGGCGTTTAGCGTTCTTACCTAAGATTTGATCATAAACAGTTGTTGATCCAGCTGGAACTAAAAGTCCATTTACTGCACCTGCGTTTATACCACCTCTCATAGTAGGATCATTTAAGTATTTCCAGTCAGACTTGTAGAAATCATAACCTCTACGGAATCCTGTGAAACCTAAATTTAAAGCCATATCCTTATCATTGTCAAATAAACCATATGAAGTACCACCTGCTCCGTAAGAGTTTTGTGATGCTAACATATCATCAATATCAAATGAGAATTGTCTATCTACAAAGATAACATTTTCTTCAATTGAACCTTGCTTATCAAGACGTTGAATTATGTTATCAAATTGAGTTAAAGTTGTTGGGTTACCCCCACCAAATACGTTACCTCTGTTTCCAACTACATAGAAAATACCTTCTGATCCAGAAGAATCAGCAGCACCAAGTCCTGCACCAACTCCTTGTAAGTAATCAGCTGCACCAGAACCAGCGCCCGCAGGAACTGCTTCAATCATTGCTGTTTCTAAATAATCTTCAAAACGAAGACGTGTATCGTGTTCAGACTTCAAGTACCATAAGAAACCAGTTGCACCACCTTCAGAAGTAACTTCTACCCATCCGATTTGAGCCATATCAGAACCAGAAACAGAATACTTGTCTTTGATGATGATTGGTTTGTTTTGGAAGAAGAAATCATCAGATTCTAAAGAACCTACCATACCTTCTTTTCCTTTTGCAAACTCAGAACCATAGATAAATATATCACATGATACTCCAGCTGCCATTGTCTGACCTGCTGTCTCATAATATGCTACAGTTACTTGATTAGGATTAGCTGCCGTTGGAGCTACTGTTATAATACCTTTGTTCTGTAATGCAGAAGCCGCAGTATTGTCTGAAATCATAACCGTTTGACCTGCTCTTAAAGCTGCCTGGCTAGATGTGCCAGCTAATGCTGGGTTAAAGTTTGTAATGTTGTTTGGAATAGTCCAAACAGCAGTATCTTGTCCAGCTGCTGCTGCTGAAGTTACCGCTTGGTACTTCGTGTGTAACCTTCCTTGTTCTGCCCATTTAATAAGGTCAGAAGTAGAAGGCATCTCAGCTCCAACCATTCGCAAGAATGATGCTACTGATCTGTTTCCATAACGCTCAAATTCCTTTTGATAAGTATCTGGAAGATACTGATTTAAGAAATCAAAGTTAGTTATGTAATTTGTTGATAAAGGAGTTTGTTGCGCACTTGGCTGCAAGTCAAATCCTGGTGTTACATTTACTGCCATAATTTTAATTGTTTTTAATGTTTTTTAATACTTCTAATTTTGAGTCCCCGTCCATTATCATTGCTTTGATTTACAGGTCGAATCGTTATTCCATTCTTGGATACCGACTGTGATTGTTGTCTAACATCCATATTTATGTTTTTAGACTTTCTAGAAACATTATCTATAGCTGAAGCAATCCCCTGCTCGTAAAAGTGTTTTGCAAACTTATCAGGATTCATAGCAACCGATAAGGCTTTATGATATCCTGGAGCATCCGCAATTAAACCATCTTTATCCATAAATTTTTCAATAAAATTATTGACGTCAGATTGAATGTTTTTTAGCTCATTTGCCTCGCCTGGTTTAAAAGAAATATTTTTGTCACCAACTGAAAATTCAAAACCTTTGAATTCATTGTTAAAAACCGACTCGGTTTTATCTAAGAAATAATTATACCTCTTTTTATTTTGCTCTATGGTACTTTTAGAGTCCTCGATTGACTTTTTGTAGGCGCTTAAGTTTTCTTCCTGATCTTCAGATAATCCGCCCCCACTTGACTCAAGAGGAACTTTATACTTATCTTTTTGTTCATTTAAAAACGTCTTTGCCTTCGCAAGTTCTCGTTTTTTTGCTAATTTTATTTTTCTTACATCCTTATCATCATCTAAGTCTTCGTCATATGAAAACTTATCTTCGATAATATCTTGGATATCTTCAGAGTCTAAACCTTCTTCAGTCGACTCATAATAACTAGCAAGTATAGCATTGTCTTCCATGCTATCAATGTCTTTTTGTAAATTATAAAAGTCATTAATACCACGTCCAGTTTCTTGTTTGTACTTTAAATACGCAGATACATCTTCTGGTAAATCACTATTTGCCTCTTTTTCCGCA